>Ga0065711_1005561_pt1 | contig 19848 bp, 19 predicted proteins | sample Hoacrofraction12_FD_59098 | JGI IMG/M metagenome (GOLD analysis project Ga0065711, IMG submission 59098) | Hoatzin crop microbial communities from Cojedes, Venezuela - Epithelial fraction 12 v2 (version 2) | ecosystem: Host-associated > Birds > Digestive system > Esophagus > Crop | place... | reverse complement strand
TTTTTTTTTTTTTTTTTTCCCCCAGCCTTAATTACCGAATTTCCATATCATCAATTCCCTGCGAGTCAGCACTTGACAGAGAAGGCTGTGGCTACTGTCCTTGCTGCTGCCATCAGAGAGCACCAGCTCCGTCCGGGGGACAGCTCTCAAAACGTTATTTTTATCTCTGTCTCATAAAGCCTGTTCTGTATAAATATATTTTAATTAATTAATAAATGGGACATAATGAATTCTGGCAGGGTGACATTTGAGCATAAAGCGAGGTTTAAACAGATCCTGACATGTGTTAGCTGGGAAAACGAACAATACACTTGCGTGTGCACCACACACATACATACATATATATATTTCTTTACTTGTCAGGGCTGTTATGCAATGTAGAGGGAGACGGTTTGTGAGGGTCACTTTTAGGAAGCAGAGGCAGGAGCTGCAAGTGGTGGCTCTGCTGCAGAGCCACGTAGGCAGTCCCCTGGGTCACCTCCGTCCTGAGACGGAGAGGAGGAGGGAATAGATTGCTTCCTCTCCTGGAGACTGATGAGATGTCTCCAAAGAACAGGGCTTGCTGGATAAGCCTTGTCTCCTCCAGCCTGTGCCATTGGCTCTGGAGGGCTCAGTGGCTCTGCTGCAGGTTGGAGCACAGGGGACTTGAATTTCTGACAATATCTGGGATACAACTCTCAGGCTCCCACTGGCTTGTGGTCAGTCTCCAGCTCAAGCAAGAAATTCAACCTTGTGGTGCCACATCTGCCTGGGTAGGTGATGGTATTGTGGTGCACTGCGTGGGTTTTTGCATTTCCCTAAAATAATGTTTTGCAAAAGAATAGAAGTAAAAAGTGCAGGGCTGTGCTGGGGCTCCCTGCCAGCCCCAGCACTGATGGGACCTTCCTGTGGATCTGAGGGGTGGATGGGCACCCCCGTGGTGGCCCTGTTGTGGACCAGGGATTGGAGGCTTGAAGGAGCAAGGATGATCCTGTGACTGGCCAGGGTGGTGTTTCTGACTTGACTTGGTTCTGGTGGCACCCGATTGGGAGAACATCACAAGAGGCCCTGTGAGAGGCATGCAAGAGCCGGTGCCTGCTGGGACACACCGGAGAAGGGAAGACTTCACCCATTTCCTCCTAGTACCTCTGCGCATCTGAAGGTTGCCTTTCCTGCACAAAGCCAGTGACAGATCTGCTTTTACAAAGCTGGGATCCATGTTTAGATCCCAAAGCGGCCTCTGTTTATCAAAGCCTGTCATAACTTGTGTGTCTGTCTCAGTGCAGCCCACTGGAGAAAGAGTAGGGTCTAATTATGAACATTGTCTAGTCTCAGATCTTCAAAACAGAAATCTTCTCCATTCCGAAGTTTGGGGATATGAATTTATGGCTCTGCTCTGCTGCAGCTTGAGGAAGAACTAGTCAGAAAATTATGTTGGTACCGATCACGTGCGCTCTAGATGAAAACGTTGCGCCTACATATATTACAGTGTGCGTGTGTGAAGGTAAATGCAGCACAGAAGAGTCCTTCAGCAGCATGGAAGCGTTGCCCAAAGACCCATAAGCTGGATAAAGCCTTCCTTTGCTCGGCAAGCTGCTGCTTCTGTAAGCCCTTGGCAGACCTCCCTCTTCATACGGCTGCCCTCAGTTGTTGCCTGCGATGGTGCCCACTGGCTTTTCCTTCCCCTGCCGAAGCCCCTGGCTGTTGGGGGACCCGGTGGGCTTCACTTGACTCTCTGCCTTAGGCTTTTCAGCAACAGCACAACTTTGCTCCATCTTGCGTTATCCCGGCATTGTGCCTGCATCCTGATCTGCCTTTGGGGAATTTTGGGAGATGAAAGGGCACAGCCAGGACACTTTGACCTATTATACTCACATATGTACATGTATTTGATCAAATAGGAAGGGCGTGCTGTTTGCTCTTCAGCTTTAGTTTTGAGCTTTTCCTGCTGGAAAGATCATGTGGAAGTGGATTTGAGGCTGGTCTCCATGTGGGAGGGGGTGGGTGGGTAGACTGGGGGCTTTCGGCATTTTTCCTCTGTAGAACGGGTCAATATTCATCCCCTCTGCCTCGAGTAGCTAATAATACAGTGGTTGGCTCTTCTTCGCCCAGCAGGGTTATTGTCATCCTTGCTAAAGTTTGACATTTTACACTTTAACTAAGCACAGCCTTAGGCAAGAAGCTGCTAAGAGACAGATTTCCTTATTAAAAGAAGATGTCACCAAAAGAGCAAGTCAACAAATATGCCACTGCCCAGAAACAGCCAGGCAGCTGGGAGAGCCAAGGAGGGCGGCGAGCAAAGCCGGCGTGGGTGATGGGTGTGGAGCAGACAGCCTGAGCCATCTGGGGACATGAGGTGCCTTCACCCACCGCTCCTGGAGCAGGCACCACTTCATATGCCCCATACATATAGCGCCTGTTGCGATGAGGCTCTGGGGACTTCGCGCAGCGTTGAACCATCCCCACCAGCATCTGTTAGCTACAGGGTGTTCATCTGGGTGTCTGTGTGTGGAGGGTTTCGGAGTCTGAAAACATTTTCAAGGGTTTTTCTCAATATTGCAATTGCAAAATGCCAGACGCACACAGAAAGCTGCAGGCAACTGCTCTTTTTTTTTTTTTTATATAATCTGAGTGTGCGTGGTGGTGTGCCTTTTCCCTATGCTGCTGACAATGGGTTTTTTTTTTGCTCCCCTTTATGGAGTTTAAGTATAATACACTTAATAGCAGTTAGTGATGTCAGTGCTCTTTGGTATAGCAAATCTCTGGTGTGAGATAATCTTAGTTAATGATCGGCATAAAACAGATAGAGGTCAGTATTTTAGCGTCACTATAAATCCCGCATTTACTGTGATGGAGTTGGAAGGAGGCGATCCCATTAACCTTTTCACTGTGGTGATAGGGTGTGCGTCCTGCCGTGGTCAGTCGGGGTGGAGGAGCAGTGTGGTTCAGACCTGCTGCCATCCTCCTCCTTGGGCTTGTGGTCACCTGTGAGTGAGCCGGGGCTCAGGATCGTGCCACGGGGTGGCTGCCCCATCTCCCGCTGCAGCCTGACTCGGGGTCACACCGTGTGATGCGAGAGCAGCGTCTGCTGGACCAGGAGGGGCTGGAAAGATGATAACAGCTTTAACCCCCTGCAAGTCCCACGTTGCACAGGGCAGTGCAATATGTGTGCAAGCCAAGCACTGTGGGAGAGCCCTGCTGCTGCCAAAACCTCTGGGATAGCCCTGAACCGCAGTCCAGTTCCCCAGCCCTCGTGGGGTTTGGCGAGGCGGTGCTGGGTTGCACCAGCTGCGAATCCACCCCGGTATGGCGTGCTGATAACCTGAAGATATAGGCAGTGCAAAGGGGAAAAAAAAAAATAAAAGATTAAAAAAGCCAATGAAGCGTTATGGTTAAGAATCAAATTGCATAAAAGTCAGGAAATAAAACATTTAAAGCTCCTACAGGAATGTTAAATCGGTGAAGACTGTACTTACACAGCATCGGCCCTGTTTTCCCTGGATGTCGGTGCTGTTCCTTTTGTCTGCGTGATGGGCAGTGCCTGGGGTAAACCCCGCTGCTTTCCGTGCTGGTCTACGGCTGGAGTAGCAGCTCTGGGTTTTCTCGGCAGAGCTGAGAACTGGGGCAGCCCTCTGGTCTTGCTGAGGAGACACTGGCTTTTAGGTTAGATGCCGAGCCTTGGATGCACGTTCCTTGTGCATGTGAGGGGTCCTGGCCTCAGGGAAGGGCCTTTTGCTCAAAGTCCCCGAAGGTCTGGTCTGAAAGGGTGACGTGTGCCACCTTGGAAATACTCTGGCAGCGGCCATTTAAAGAAAAACTTCTTGGTGCAGTCCATGTACCTTCAACACATTCAACCTGCGTAATCGGAGGTATTTGTTTTCCTGCTGTCAGGGTATTTTTAGCCTCTCAATCTCAAATTTTAGAATAAATCAGTGGGGTGGAGGTACACGGTGCGGGCGGGCAATGTGTCTCTGGAGGGACTGCACCTCTCCAGAAGAGCATCCATGCTTCCAGTCCCCAGGACCGCTGGGCACCTCCACCTCAGGGTCTGTGGGGAGGGTTTTGGGGGAGGAGGAAAGAGACCTGGCAGGGATGGAGGGAGGTCCTGGCACCTTGTAGCTGTGGCCGTGAGGGTCCACAACAGGTTACCTGCAGCGCTGTCTTCTTGCAAAGCCTCCCTCCTTGCCTCTTCAGTCCCCTCTTCTCCTAGTCGCTATTAGCAGCGAGGACTTGTCTTGCTACATTACTCAGAGACCCAGGGTTTTGCTGCGCTTCAAACCACACCTTCTCCCCGATGTCCTTGATTAGTTGCCTTGGTTGTAGGGTAGCGCTAATTTGATGAGCGTTAGAAATCAGTGCGGTGCTGGAACCTTTTTCCCTGTCTTTCAGCTGAATGGATAGAGAGGGCAGAAATAAAGGCTCCCTCGGGTTCTGGTTCATATGTCACCATGAAGTGCATTAATGAATCACTGGTCCCAGAGCACATTTGCGGCTTGTTACTAGCAGATAATCCTGCACTGTGACCCAATTGCTACTTGGCTGCCCAAGAGGAGATCTTTCTCCAAGGCCCCGAGGAACAAAGATGGGCTGGGCTGGAAGTTGCCTTCAGCTTTGGAGCTGAAGCTGATGCATTCGTTAGGGAGGTTTTTCCTGGCTAGTGCTTGGGTTTGGTTTTTTGCTTTGTTTTGGTTTTGTTTAATGGAGAAAGCTGGGAAAAATAGCCCCAGGAAACTTGCTATCATATCATCCTGCCACCGGAGCATGTCCCCTGCATTACTGTATGGCTTTGCTGGGTGTCTTGTGCCTTTGATCAGCTACAGAAAGGCTCCCTGATGTTCCCAGCTTCTTCAGGCCTTCATAGCATGGGGAGGTGGAGTGGGCACAAAGAGGAGGACCTGAGGCAGGGTAAGGAGGTAAGGGCTCCTGTAGCAGGAGAGGTGATGATGGTGCTGGGGCAAGGAGACCATGAGACATGTGAACTCCAGAGGTGCTGAGGGGCCATTGGGAACTGCAGCAGCACCATACCTGCCTCACTCAAGCTGTCCCCAGGCTATCTTTCTCGGGAGGGAGTTGTCATGCATTGTGCCACGAGGCTGGTGGCACATGCCCAAACAACCGTGCTCTGGTCCCAGCAAGCTGGCAGATAATTCAAGGCAAGTCTGTGTGACAGTCCTCCTCCCACCCTCCAAAAAACAGCCATGCAAGTTCTCTAGAAAAACAGGACAGCATTTTCAGCTCAGGCATTTCTAACCCTGTGTAATCAGATGGATTTTATCTGGCTCCTTATTTTGCTGGGAAGGATGATATTATCTCCGGCCCTTGCAGGAAGATCTGGGTGCATTTCCCAGACCTCAGGATTCTTCCCTGACCTTGAGCAAGGTCACTTCAGCTCCTCGCACCACAGTGCCCCACTGGACAAAAGAAAGGGGGATGTGGGTGCTTTATTTCACCCACTCCTCATCCTGCCTGGCTGACCCACAGGCTCCCCAGTGCTGGCCATAAGCTGTCCGGTGTACCTGTACTGTGGTGACCATGGCTGAGAGGAAGCTCCTGCAGCCCTGAGACCTTCCTCCAGCCGTGCTCATCAGCAGGAGCGGGGCGAGCGAGTCCTCCTCCAGCCTCCTGGGAGGTGGCTTGCTGAAGGAGGCTCGTACTCCTCTAAAACCGGAGGACCTCCAAGCAGATAAAGGTGTGCAAGTCAAGACTTGCTAGCTGGCAAATAAGTTAATACTTTCCTTTATAAGAAGCATCTTTATGAGCGTTTTCGCCGTGCGTAACAGCTCAGAGGAAGTGACTGTGCAGGTCAGGAAAGTCGTCGGGAGTCAGCAAACACGAGTACCCCTTATTTATTGGAAAGTTTATCTCTGCTTTAAATTTTCACTGAAGAGGGTTTCATTAGGCCCACAAGACTGGTATAAATGGGGAGCTGGAATGGTGTCTCTCGCAATACCAGAGCTACTTTCTTGCTCTGTTCTTTTGTTCCCGTTGTTCGCACGCTGGGGCTGCCAAGCGCATTGAGAGAGAAGCCTGTATTCAAGTCAGATTTTTTTTTTATTTCCTGCATTTGAGCAGGCCAGAATTTATATTGCTCAGGTCTCCTTAAATTAGTCCAGGAGGATTTCATTTTACAGGCCTGCTTGACTGGGATCCTTTTGGCACGATGGGCTCAGCTTTGTATACAACTGAGATTCATATTTTATGTGTGTATAAAAATCCCAGCCATGAATCTAGCGGCTTAAAACTTCACCTTCATTCTTTACAGCTCAATTCAGAGCACTCCGCACATTCCCAGCCACTTTGTCTTGCAGGCGGCTGAGCTAGGGGAAAGCGGCAGAAGGCGGGGGAGATGGCTCTGGAGGGCTGCTTTGCTCTCCTTGGTCACCAAAGGTTGCTTGAGAGAGCCCTGAAAGCCTTCGGCTGCAGCAGGTCTCCAGTTCATGATGTTGCCTTTCCCCCATTGGGAGTCCAATTCCAAATGTGAAGGGAGACCTGGGAGATATACTTGGGAATTAGGGTTATGGCAGCAACCTAAGACTCTGGGGAACTGGGCTTCATCTGTATCTTTGCCAATTAGAGAATGCATTGAGAACATCTGGAGCTGCTGTTCTCCATTTGTGCTTGTAGCAAATCTCTTCTGATTGACCGTGACCCATCAAAGCTGGATGTAGCTGTTGCAGCAGTGTAGGTATTGGTCTGCAAAGTCCAAGTACCGAATTCAGATCCGGGTCAACAGGCCAGCCTGAATGTCCTGGTGGGGAACAGAGAGGTTCAGGGCCACGGAGAGCTGGAAAAGTGAAGGTGCAGAGGATATGGATGGTGGGAAGTGCCAGGCCAAGATACTTGGGTGGTCCTGCATGGACCCAGCCTAAACGCTACCAGCCTAGTTCCAGCAGGGCTGGTTGTTTTGGGCTCAAGGCCAGCTCTGTGCAGTCAGACTGTGCCCAGTGGACACCCCCTCCCGCAATGCAGAGCCCTGGGGAAGCTGTGCCAGAGCTGACACAGCGGCTGGGCTGTTGCCAGCTGCATCTGGTACTGCATGGGTGGCCCTGGTCCCCCTTTCCCTGCAGCCCTGATTCTTGGATCCATGTGGAGGGTGTCTCTGCCTTCCCCCTGCATGAGTACAGTGGTGGCTTACCTCTGGAATTACGTGGCACAGCCAGCTGGATTGGGAACACCAAGGAGCTCAGCATGGAGATGCCAAAATTGCTTCCGTGTGCAGACAGCAAGGATCCTGCAGAGTCTTCTGTGATATAGTGATGCTCCAAGTCTGCCTCTGTATTGGATAATAGGGTGCTGTGGGATGCTGCTCCACAGCTCTTGCTACTGGGATAAGCAGACGTGTCCTCATCAGTCATTTTCTTAGAGGTTTTCCTCTTGGCTGTAACTTCCAGCAGGGTTCAGCAGAATTAAATTATAAAGAAGATGGAATTTAAGAATATGGATGTCCAAATGTTGGGTTTTACTTCAGGCTTCTTGGCAATACCTGGTCTGCGTTTGGCTGGCAAGTGTGTCTGTGATGCTGTGCTGCCTTCCAGGGCTAGTGTGGTTTGGCTTGTTAGGTGTGAATTCCCCCAGGCTCTCGTCAGCCTCAGCAGATTCCTCCTGGTCCTGAGAGAACTGCAAAAGAAACTGGAACAAGAGTGGAAAAGGGATGGGGAGCGAGCCTGGGCAGCAGGTCCCTGGCTTTGCCTTGCCGGTGTAGGATGGCCGTAGCTAGAGCATCGCTCCGTGTGCTCCTGAGGAAGGCTGTAGCCTGCTCGCTCCCGGCAGCCCGGCTGGTAACCTGGGAGCATTTTCCCGCCGTGAGTGAATCGCGTTCCCGCTTCGGTTGTGAATCCGAAGCACATTGACTCCCTCCCCAACCCATGTTTGGCTTTCCAGTGGTTGGGTTTTATCGAACAGTTCTTTATTGGATTTATCATGCCAGTTGTTAAAGCTTCCAGCTGCTTAAATTTACTTTCTTGTTTTCTCATTTTCTCATCTGTCTTTTCTGTGTTCTTTACAACAAAATCCACACGGCCCTCTATATCATTAACTCCACGGGCAAGTTAATCAAATTTACTGTCAGGCACAGCTATAGCTGTAGGAATGTTTCTAATTTCTTGGGGGGGATATTGGGCTTGCGAAGAGTCAGCTGGCACCTGCATTTCTGCCGGCTTTCTCCGTAACGCGCCCTGGAGTTGCTGCAATTCCCAAGCCAGCTCGGACGCTCCGTTTGCCACCATGATGTCTCCTATTTCTGCTCTTGCCATGCCACTGCCAGCTCAGTCCAAATTTTAGGTTAGGTTTTTGTGATCTTCCACGGGTGCTGAGGTGATCCAGAGTACTATCCAAACTAAAAACCAACTGTCGTGCAGGAGGGCTGGGCGGTTTACCTAAACGAGGACGCTCTTTGTGGATGGAGAGCAGCTCTCCGGCCCTTATCCTAGGCTGGCACTTGGTGTGCTGACGTTGCGCGGAAAGCATCACTGAATAATCTCCGTGGCGTCCTTGGGAAGTGGGCCACATCGCTGCCTCGGAGGCTGTGCGGCAGTAAAGACGTTTATGGGCTCTCCAGCCATGTTTATGGGTCACAGTGGGATCTGGAGGGGGAACGGAGACTGGAGTGCCACGAGCACTCGGCTGCGGCATGACTCTTTGCTGTTTGCCCACCCTCGGCGTCCAAAGGCACGTTCGGGAGCAAGGACTGGTTTGGGTATTGTGGTGGTTGCAGAAAATGGGGGGGGTCCGCTACCGAGGAGCAGATCAGAGGGACCCCGCAGTGCTGCGTAGCCCTGGGGATGGCTGCTGGCATCGGGGGGAAACGTGCTCCCGCACTGAGGCAAAGCTCGATGCCGATTTGGGTAGTGCCGTTGTGCAAAAGCAGCATGTGGCTGGCGTGCCGCCATCTCAAAGAAAGATGCTTGGGAGCCTTATAAACATACCTGAAAGGCTATAACTAACCCACGTCTGTGAACGTCTTCCACATCGGGAGCAGGGTGATGGGACTGTCAGTGCAACAGAGCAGGCGCTGTGTGTTTTAGCGGAGGCTGACCACGCTGCTGGACATGTACAGCCCTTGGTGACCCGACTACCCATGCCCTGGGACCGCGCTGTGGCGTGGCTCTGCCTCCAGCCCCATTGGGAGCAGCCGTTGGTGGCTGGTCCCCAAGGCAAGCCCCACCGCTGGGTAAAGAGAACCGAAACCCCCAGGGGCGTGGGCTGGGGGTTGGAGTGGGACAGAGGCACCTGTGCACGTATGGAAACACAACAGCGTGCACGCAGTGAGAACATGAGACCTCGGTGCGTATGGTACGCATTGGAGGTGTGAGACAGCCGGTGTGACGTCCAGGGCTCGGCTTCCAAATCACCGGGGGACGGTGGGGAAGGGAGGAGCGGAGGAGGAACGGGAGAGGGGTTGAGAGCGGCTGGAGGAAGAGGAGGAAGGAGGGAGGGAGGGAGGGGGGAGCGCTCAAGAGAGGGCAATAGGAGGAGGGAAGGGGAGAGAAGTAAACAGGGATGAAATTGCAGGTAAAAATAAAGCCAAAGAAGCCCAGGTGGAATTCATGCAAAGTCTTCTCATCAACACTGTGACTCCCTCCTGTCACGGGAACTGTCATCCGGGCTCGGCTCGTAATGAAAGGGAAAATATTTTATTCAGATTTATTAATTTGAAAATGAAGCCCGCCTGTCGAGAGGGGGACAGTTCTTCTCAATCTGTCATCGTTGAACCACACGCTCCTGACACCAGGATTCATTTGTCTTGTCGGCTCTGACAGTCGGATTCTCCCAGAGCTGTTCCTGGTGGATCGCCCTGGGATTTTAAACCGGATGAAACACATTCCGACAAGGAACAGCCTCTTTATTAATGCAAATTACACGAGGAGGAAAGAGCGCGAGGGAGGGAGAGAGGGAGGGAGGGTGACGCCAGCAGACGCTCTGGTTCCTCTCCCTGTATCAGTCATTTGTTATTTACATTTATACGCATTTTTCAGGTTTAATAAAAGGAGACCGGGATTTTTGGTGACATTTATGGACAGATTGTTTAAAAAAAAAATATGGTACCATCACCACAAATGTATGCAAAAATACACATATATATATATTTATATGCATGTGTGCAAGCTCGGTCTCCTGTGGGCAGAGCCGGCTTCAGCCAGGGTGAGCGCGTGGGTTTTCCCGTGGTGCAGGGAAGGAGATCTGTGGCAGGCGGCGTCAGCCCGATGAGGCTGACGAGGTGGCCGATGGCCGGGCTGTGGCATCTCCTGCGGTGCCTGTAGGACCTCTGCCCGGTCCCTGGGGGGGTGACCGGCTGGAGAGGGCTCTCTTGCAGGGTAGGGAGTGCTGCCTGCGCCGGGGTGTGCGTGCTGGACAGGGGGTGACGGCAAGGCAGTCCTCCCTCCCGCACCCTCCATGCGGGATGGCTGGAGGGATGTCGGTGGTGGGACCATGGCTCCTGGGGGTCAGCGTGACTTCCTAGGGCACGGCTGTCCCTCCAACCTCTGCTGCCGCTCTTCCTCAGGGAAGGTATCATGCCTTAAACATCAGCATCTCCCAAACCCGTGTACTGCCTCCCTGCACATCGTACAGGCGGTGTCGGGGCTGCGAGGCTGTGTCTTAACTCGCAAGCTGTACTTGTTCCCATGGAGCCCAGCTCTGCTAACAGGGGCTGGCACCAGCCCCCCCAAGGTCCCCTCAGCTCATCAGCGCGGCGTAAAACAAATGCCAGAGCCGGGAGTATGGAGAGCCTGAACGTATGTGTCTAATGATGTCTCCACAGTCTATAGAATGAATATTTAATAGCGCTTGTCAGCAAGATCTTATAGAGGGATTCCTTTCCTAAAACACTCGTTAACTCTTGTGATTTCCATGGCAGCATTGATCTTTCTGGTGGCCTCTTACTGGTTTGTCACCATCCCCTTGGGTTCACCTCCTCTGGGTCCCTTCCACCATCTCTCCTCAGCCACGTCTCGGCAAAGACCACCGTCACCACCCTCGGCAGCCCCATCCCTGGAGAGAACAGAGGTGTGAGGCTGCAGATGAGCACGTTGGAGCTGATGCATGTCCCCTTCCCCAGGGGCAGGTGGAACTCCCTGTTTTAGGATCCCTAACACCTAAGGTGACTTCGTGTGTGCTGCAGCCTCATGTGGGTCCAAGACCCTCACCCCCAGACTTCCCCACCCTGCTAAAGCTCTGTCAGAGAGACGTTCAGGCTTGACTTGAAGGCTGCAAGTGATGGAGAATCTACCATGTCGTTAGGCAAATTGTTCTGCTGGTTAATTAGCTTCACTTTTAATGTGCTTGGAGCAATGAGAACAGTAATTCACGGTAGGAACAGGGACGTGCAGCGAGGGCCTAGAGAGGTGTGGGAGAGGAGGGCGGAAAGCCAGAGAAAAAGGACTCAAAATTAGAGCAGAGACATTTTTCAGTGAATTTTTAATCTGTGAGAGGGACAATGAGAAGAGAGGAGGAAAAACAAGATAAAAGGGGAGAGAAGAAAATCTTTCAGAGGGATCAATGTTATTTTTGAAATTGGGTTGAGTTTTGAGAATGCTATTTTTATGACAGAAAACTAAAGAGTAAAAATGCCAAAATGCCATTTGGTAACATCCTTGAAATGCACTCTTCCACTTTTCATTCTGAAATGGCAATTTTTACAATTTAAATCTCAGTCTAAAAACTCTTAAAGAAAAAAATGAAAGATGATGCTTGATGCTTGAAACCTTTCCTGCAGGTTTTCCCAGAGTCAGTGGCTCTTTTTGGCCTGCATATCCCTAGCTGGAAATCAAAAAGGTACTGGCTTCTGCAAGCTTGCTTCTCCAGATGGATCCATAAAGTCTCTGAGAGCAAATTCAATGTTAATCCTTGTTACCTGGGTGCATAAATCCAGCACGGGTGGCTACAGAAACAGATCTTGCTGTCTAGGGAGCACAGGGGCTCTTTGGGGCCGTGCCTTATCTGTGGTTCCTGAGGCCAAGACCCAGAAACCAGGGGATGCATTTGGTGAGATGTCCCCAGATGAGGTGTCCGCAGAGCTGCTCCCTTCTAGGGGCGAGGAAAGCTGCAGCTTGGGAGATGTTCCTGCACCTTGATGGATGCAGCTGCCATGAGCCCCGGGAACGTCTGCACCGAGCTGGTAGAGGTGGTAGGGACATGGCCATGAGGACAACCTTGGGAGCACCTTGAGGAGCCACCTGCAGCCCTGGCCCAAACCCCAGCCTGGTCAGAGCACCTCTAGATACTGCTTTCAAGGACCTCCCCACCTGGTCTACGGGGACTGTCTGAAAAATCACTTCTGTCCTTGAATTCCCTTTTCCTTTCAAACCCCGTGGCTAGTGCTCAGCCCAGGTGTAATAGGCATCTTCTTGTAGTAATCTCAACACCCCTCCCCAAACCTACTTATAAAATAATGTACCGTGCACCAATTTTATCTGTGACATTGCATAAAAAAAAAATCCATTAAAAGAAATAAAAGCAGGTGCAGCTTGGTGCTGCAAACACTCCTTCACTCTCATTCTCTCCCCTTCATTCTCCCTCTCCCTCACTCCCGGTGTTTGCTAGTTTGTATGATTAATTTTATCAATTTTCCTGACCTGCTTTGCCACTGAAATAAATATGACAGCTGCAGTGCTGCCTCAATTCGTTCTCTTGCCAAGTGAGCTGCTGAGATGTGTTTTCTTGTTGATCGCAGACTTTGGTAAATATCAAGTAAATAGACTGAAGAGGATTCATTTCAGCAGCTTGGATTGTCAGGACTTCAGCCCGAGAGCACATCCTTCACCAGGGAGACAAAGGGAGAAGGAAAGCTCCTGTCCCTCCCCAAAAAAGCAATCAGGAAATTTTTGTGGTGCACCAAGTCACTGTCAGCCCAGCCCGTAATTAGTGGTGTCAGCAGATGTCCTGGAAGAGACTCCTAAAGTCTGGGTCTGCAAAAAGGAGCCCCATGGCCAGGCAGCTGCTGTGGTGTGCGTGGGTCGGGGTGGCAGCTGCGATCGGTACATTGGGCACTGCCGTCCTGGTCCTTTTCTACATCTCCATAGCACCACGGAGATGGTCCACCACCAGCTCATCCAGCGTTTCGGTATCGTCTCCTGTCTGTGTGCGGAAGAGAGACATCTTGTCTCTCCTCAGCAGAAGGTGGCCCGATGGGTTTATGGAACACCAGAAGCAGGGCTGGTGCTGGTGACACAAGCAGGGAGTATTGATGGCAGGGTGACAACCTGGTGTTGCAACCTGTCTTCAGATGAGTCAGCTGTGTCTAGTAGAGCAACGGAGTAGTGTCGCCCTACCCTCCTCACGTCTCCTCCTGCACGGTTTTTTTTTGTTGCGAATGTTCATGAACTGCGTGGCCCGTTTTCTTTCATCTTGACTGACCTCTGGGAACACTCCAGCAACAAAGCTGCGTGCAGAACTCGCGCTTGGAAATCGTCGCCCAAACACCTGATTTTCCAGTTCCGCCTCTCCCCGTGAAATTCAGCCAAGAGTGAGCTGAAGGCCTCCCACCTTGCAAGGAGTCTCTCCAGGAGATCTCCTCTGGTGAGGCTGCTCGAACACGGCTATGAACGTAGCATCTTAATCAGCATCTCCTCCATCCCGGTGCAAGGTTGTGAGTATGGTCAAAGCAAGTCTTCCAGCCTACGCAGATGTCACAGGTCGGTACATACGCTGCACAGGGGCATTTAAGCCCTAAGCAGAGACCTGGATCTGGTCTGGTGCTGGCCTTGCACATGGCTTCTCATGGGCAGTGCAGGTTGCTGCAGGGCTGTGTTGGCATGGGGTTTGAAGGCAAGACCCAGGCTCTCTTGAAGTCTAGAGGACTTCTGTTGTTGGTTGTACGTATGGTGTATTGCTATGCACATGGGGAATTTAAAACATTAGGAGAGGAATTCTTGTCTTCACATCTCTCCCATATGGCCTATTTGGCTGGTGTGGCAGGAAGGAGAAAGGGAAGGGACTGAAATATCATTGCTCAGTGTTGGTCTTTCAGCTGACAGTATCTCTAATGATGGTGGTCCTTGCCCTGAGGACCTTTAGGCACCTTTCGGAGACATTTGGGAATGCCCCTGCCTATCCCAAAGCAGCTGAATCTCCCCTACATGGTGGCTGTGCTATTTTTGGGTCGGGCTCCCCACAGAGTGCCTGAGGGACCAAAAAAATTGGGGGCCAGGGCATCCAACCAACACGTAGTGTTGAGGATATGACATGGGCGTACCTTCTGGAGCAGGTCTTGGTGGCGATGTGGACAGGAGTGATACTGCTGGGGCAGGATTCAAGCACTGTGTACTCTGCCCTCCTACATGAGTGGCTTTGGTCCGGCTCTTTGGAATTATTTAAGGCTGTGCCTATGGAATTAGATTAAGCAGTGCTGGAGAAGAGTGCTGAGCACATTTTATTTACTAGTATAGGAATATTTATTAGCATAGCCTAAGTATCCAACTGTCCAAAAGTCCCTCAGTGAGGACGGGTGTGCTGGGAAGACGTTCCCGCTGTTACCAGCCTCACCTGTGCAAAAGCCTCCAGTGTGCCTACTCTTCTGCAAGAAATCATGAGATTTTTAATTTAATTCAGGGACATTGGAGAAAATCCAGTGGTCGTTTTGTGCCTGTGCAGACTTGAACCTTTGGGTGCAGGCACTTGGCCTTGCCGTGTTTTTCTCAGCAGCTGTATGAGTTTATAGATAAGCTTTATTTCTAGAAACAAAAGCTTTTTGCTGATTTCTAGCAGAATTCTATATCTTTAAAGACTCTATGAATATGGAACCCCATCTTGAAGATTCTGCAGTCTAATCAAAGATAAACATTTGCTAGTGTTCGTGATCTAGTTAACCAGCAACAGTAATTACCAGTACAACCCCATGGCCAAGGCCTCTGCACGCTGCAGATCTTAGCAAGCTGCCTTCAGCCAGCACGTACAAACAAGGGCAGAGAGGGGAAAAAATAGAAACTTCCAGCCTCCAAAACCAAAAAGAGAATTTGTAAATGTGACCCAGATAAACACGATGCAGGATGGCTTCCCTGAGTCAGCAGAGAGCCTCAAATGCCGGCTCACGCGACCTCCTCCACCCTGGTGTGCTGGAGAAGCCTGCAAAGGCTGGGTGGCTGCTGCAGCACCCCACTGGCCCCCCAAAACTGCCACAGCCTCCAGAGTGGCTGTGCATTGCTGAGCCAAAGCTCAGCAGCTTGAAGCCAGGGAGAAGGAGGAGGAAGGGGGCCCCGTAAAATACTGGTAACCAAACATAAAACCAAAGACACAGGGCTCCCCTGCTGCCTCTGCTCCAATTTCTTGCAGATTGACTGTGCACCCATAGCTTTACCTTTTGGAATTATTGCATTGTTACCATTACTAAGGTGGTAATTTTCATTAACGACTTACTGCTGGAAGCTGCAGCAGCCCAGGACCTTCCATCAGAAAGAAGGTCTAGCTGTCTGCAGGGTCCCCCCGGGGCCATGCAAGGACTCTTCTCTCCTCGTGTTTGAGCTCTGGTGGGCTAAACTGGCCAAGCAGGTGCCTTCTACCCTCGGCGGAGGGAGACCAGCTCTCCTTTAGGTCTGCTTAGCCCAGTAATCTGGGACTCCGACCTTAGGACAGGCTGACAGCCCTCTGGTTGGATCAGACTCCACCAACCATGGGTGAGTTCGAGATGACCAGGGCAACCAACATTAAAATATCTATAGGTGGCCATGGGGCACCCACCCTCTGGGGCACTTGGGAAACAGGAGCTAGTGAAAAGTGTGTCCCTGCTTTTGCTAGTCCTGGATAGAGTTATAGATATGCAGTGGTGGGTCAAGGGGGTGTCAAACTGCTGTCATTTCTTGCATGGACATGCTCTTGGACAGAAAGACTAGCCTGCAGGTACAGTGTCCTGTGCAGACGGTCTGTGCTGCTGCTGGCCCTGGGCTGTCCCTGGTGAATCTGCTCTGTAAAGGTGTATTTTTGGGGGGAGCAGAGGCCATGGCCCGCTGCCAGGAGTGGTTGGACTTAGCTGGGCTGAGTTGCTTTGTGAGTTGTGCTGTTGTCATCCTTGACCACGTATTGAATCCAGCCGTCTTGGTGCTGCCCAGAGCATGGCCATGGAGCCTAGGAGGTGTCCACAGGGGAGCCAACGGCAAAGCTTGCACTCAGTGTGCCTGCGCCAAAGGTCTCCAAACCAGCTCCAAATTTCCATGGGCACTGTGAGGTGCAAGGGTCACTTCTGGCTGTCGGTAGAGCTGCCTGAGGACTGGCAGTGCTACAGTGTGGTGCTTCCCAACAAAACCTCGGTTCAGCAGCATCTATCCCACTGCCAATCCAACGGGCTGTGTTGGCCGTTGGGAGCTGGGAGCATGCGTGCCTGGGAGCATCACCAGCTCACTGAGGAGTGAAGGGCGGCAGCACTCCCCTCCTTCCCATCAAGATGGTCAGAAGCCCAGCTGTGTTGACTGGGCATATTTTTTACTGACGTGGATCACCTTGGTCCAGCAAGGAGCGCAAGCTGCAGCCGCTCGTCATCAATTCAGATATCCCCCTCCCCTCTTCTCAAGGACTTCTGAGAGCAAAAGACTTGTGGCTACAAAGATTTACACCCCCTCGGCAAGGGTTAACCTCATCTGGCAGCCACTATTGTCTCAGGACAACTTGTCAGTCCGTGAGAACGTGCCGTAATGGATTTGAAGCGGATTGCTCAGCCCACGGAGAGGGTGATGCTGTATTTATTGAATAGACATTAAAAAGAACATTTCTCAATTTCTCAGCACTGAACTCGAGGTCAATGGATCTTTTTGGCACTGACATGCTGAGTCAACTCCTAGCTTAAAGCTTTTAGAAGGACCAGGGTTAGATGAAAGGATTAGACTCCGTCTTTAGCGTTTCCCTGGCAGAATCGTTGGGTGCTAAATCATTTATGTTGCTTTGCGGTGCTTTGCTTGGCCTCTCCCTGTTACCTTGGAAAAGAAAAAACAAATTCTTCTCTCTTTTTGGATCGAAATGACACAAGTTGATTATTTCCACTGTGCTTCACCAAGATGAAGTGGATACAAAGTGCGTTGGTCTCCTAACAGCCCTGGACCTCTGGGCAGTTGCCGAAAGAGAGAAGCACGTGGCTCTGCAGTGAGATGCGGTGCCACCCCACCCACCTGACGCCGAGCGGGCCCGTGGCTCACTGCTAACAAATTCCTTGTGCGCTAGCGAGACGGCTTTTTACTAATGAACCAGCGATGGATTCCAGCAGCCCTGATGGCTGTCGCTGGCTCTGCGGTCTGTCCGGAGCCAATGTCTGGGAGCAGAGGCATGGGCAGGGCTCCGGGCAGCGATCCCTTGGTGTCGGGGCGATTTTTGCCTGTGTGGAGGAGCCGTCTGAGGGGTTTGGAGCTAAGCGGATGAGGTTATGCTCTACTCGCTGTTACAGCAGGGTAAATCTGGAGCAAGGCACTGACTGCAATAGAAGTTTTCATAGACGCTGACCTCCTCCGTGTCACGCATATTGCTACCGTTCCCTGTGGTTTCTGGCAATTTTGTTGAGGTACATTAGTGTCACGCTAAGGGCAGCGCTGGACAGGTGGGGGTTTGTCTAGCCTGAGAGCAAGCCTTGGGAAAGGCATTTTTGGGAAGGGTGCTGACCACAAAAAGTGGTGAGCAATGAGGAACCGCTGCCGTGTTCCTGCTGTGCATCCCCTGTCAATCACGCTGACTGCCGGGGAGAGAGGCACGGCTCCCGCATCGATCCCAGTCCCTCTCGGGAGGAGCTGGGACGACCACGGGGCCAACGGAGCAGCATCTCCTCCAGCAGAGGAGAAGGAAGGCAGCCTTCCTCCAATGCACACTACTTTCTGCCGCAACTGTCCTGCTTGCAACCCCCGGCGTCTGCAGAGCCCCATCCCGCAGCCCTTTCTCAGGCCAAATCCCCCTTGCAGCCAGCACTTACCTACGGTTTCAGGCCTGCTGGTAGCAGTGCAACAAATAAAATGCAATCCGCCTGTATCATAAAGTCCAATAAAAATGAAACTGAACATCCACTTTGCAGACAGCAAGTACACTGTAAATTTATGAGATCATATCTCGTGGAGGACAGGGTAGTTAAGGGGGGAAGGAAGGGGCTGGCAAAAATGGGAGAGAGCGGCCGAGGGGTAGTAAATATGTTTTCAATAATGAAGAGGCCCGATTACCCTCTTTGCAATAAAAACGTGCACAAGGCAGAGCTGCCGTAAAAATTACTCTCGAGCAGCCTGGCGTATTTGCACCTTGTCATCTTGTCAGCTCCATGCAAATTTGCCAGGCGCCCGCAGCCGGTGTCGGTCGGCTCCGTGGCACGGGGCTGCCGAGGACCCGGCAAGGGTCGCCCCTCCCAGAAAAGCCATTTCATTTACAGCCCCCATCACCCCAGTCCCATCCGCCACCCCCTCCCACCCTGCGAAACACACTGATTTGCCCGTAACCGTAGCAACCAGCAAGGATGCAGGGATGGAGCGGAGGATCACTGAGGTGCCATGTGTCCTGGGATGCTCTCCAGCCGGGCGAGGGTGGTGGGAAGCACAACAGGGCTTGGGATGTGGCTCCTGTGGGCTCCACGGTGCATGGCTTTCTCTGGGCAGGATCCCTGGCTCCAGCCTGGTGCCCTGAGCCCATCGCCCGTGGCATTTCTGTTTTTTGGGACGCCTTACACATCCTCCCTGAGACCAATGGTACCGTGTGCTGTCTAGGGCACACTGAGAGCACTGGGTTCAATTGGCCTTTGTGTATTTAAGGTAAAACAATATGCAATTTGTTTTCTCTCGGCACAAACCAGAGCAAAGGCTGAGTCCTCACCTCTTTGAAGGTGCTTTCTCAAGAGGTGTGGGTTTAAACTGATTTAAACAAGGTGATGTAAACAGCACAGGAGCAGCTTCGAGTCATCTGAAAATCAGCCTGAGCTGTCCTTAAATAAACCACTGCTGGGCCCAGAAGAAAGTGATTACACAGGGGCTTAACCGAGCTGATTTAACAAAGCTGCAGTAATTAAACCTTGCCCACTTAGGGCTGGGGATTCAGCTCTGAGTGCTCTCAGGATCCTGTCTCAGAAGGTGAATCTTTTTGGTATGAGCAGCTAAGTGGATTTAAACCAGGGTAATTCTCCCTTCTCTCTCCCCTGGCTCTTGGCTTGGACGTCGCCCTCGCGGGTGCTGGGGGACTTAGCAAGGATTTCTCTTGCAGAGCAAACCTGGAGCAGAGTAGATCTCCCAGGTCCGTTGCTTCCTGCACCAGGATGTACCGCCTGGGGCCACAATATCAGAGGACCTGGCAGGCACCTGACTGCTGAGGGCAATTTGCTAACTGGCTCTGGCAGCCTCGGTGTAAAAAATACCATCCTGTGCGATTCACAACCCTTACCTGATGCCTGCTGAAGGTAACGGGAGCCATTCCCTTGCTTTCAATGGGCTTTGAATTGTGCTGCCATGCGGAGGGAAGGCACCAAGTGTCAGGGCCCTACCGAGGACGGAGATAGCCGGGGATGGATGCTCCCCATGGAGGTGGCCCGGCAGCGTGGGGGGCTGCGTGAGCCCTGACCCGTCGGCTGGCCCTCGGCGTTCCAGCCCGCACTGCCGGAGTCACGGGCTTTAAGGACAGAAGAAAGAAATTGTGGTCGTGTAGCTTGACCTCTTCCATTCAAAGCAAGATCAAAGGAGGGCCAAGAAAGAGCAGGGGAGGCTGTTGCGCCCGCTAGCTGAATGCAGGGTGAATGGGAGAGGAGCGGGGGGAGCCGGGGGCTTTGGCGTGACACAAAGCAACAAGATTCAATTAGCGGGAGAAGTCGTGTTCTGGAATCGCAGCGTTAAAGGGATACGGCCGGAGCGGGGAAGGCAGGCAGGGGCATCGGGGAGAAGGTGCGTTTCGTGTGTGAAGGGTGCACGTGTTTGAGTGGAGGGCCAGAAAACGGGG
>Ga0065711_1037427_pt1 | contig 19849 bp, 14 predicted proteins | sample Hoacrofraction12_FD_59098 | JGI IMG/M metagenome (GOLD analysis project Ga0065711, IMG submission 59098) | Hoatzin crop microbial communities from Cojedes, Venezuela - Epithelial fraction 12 v2 (version 2) | ecosystem: Host-associated > Birds > Digestive system > Esophagus > Crop | place... | reverse complement strand
GGAACAGGCTGCTCAGGGAGGTTGTGGAGTCTCCTTCTCTGGAGATATTCAAGACCCGCCTGGACAAGGTCCTCTACAGCCTACTGTAGGTGACCCTGCTTCGGCAGGAGGGTTGGACTACATGACCCACAGAGGTCCCTTCCAACCCCTACCATTCTGTGATTCTGTGAAAAGGAAGACTAGAAATGCTGAAAACTTTCTTCATGAACAAAAAACATCAAATGAAAACAAGTCAAGGGGAGTCATAGACTGGAAACAGGCATCACTACACTTGTTTAACTTCAGTAACTCAAAAAATGAAGCTGTATTACCATGCTTGTCCAAGAGCAGTCACACTCACTGGATTGTCAGTAAACTGCCAGTCACTCAGAGCTGGCTCTACGACTAGTAAGGCACTGCTTTGACAAAGGGGTATTAAAAGAGTTTCTGTTATAAAGCCATGAACTAGAGGATATACACTCTTGCTGAGCATTTCTAAACTGTCTTACCTCAAACATCTCTTGCTCTGTCCGTCGATGATCATCCAGTAGCTGCTCCATGTAGGTCAGGTTACGGAATTTTTCTAGATAACTACTGTATTGTTTCTGCAGTTGCTCCTCAATCTTCTCATACTCATCCATAAAAGCAGGACTGAAGACAACAAGCACAAACTACTCAGCAAAATATTGAGTTGTACATGCAGAATTCTTAAAAAAGCATTTTGGGGTTTGCAGCTACCTTTCCATATCTGCTAGACCAATCTAAAAGGACCTTTTGTTTTTTAAGGTTCCACACTACTTCAGAGACTAAAAGCATAAGTCAAAAAACCTCATGAAACTATCCTGCAAAAATTACATATAGCAAAGGAAAGGTTATTGTGTACCCAACACCATTTCCTTTCAAACAGGCAGAAAGACAGCATTTTGGCCCTTTTAGTAGGCAAATCTAAGTTAGTTATCCTGCTGTTCCATAACTCCAAAAAACCAGCTTGTAGCTGGTAAATCACCAGTTTTGCTGGAGACTTATTTCCTACAAAACTGTGCTGTGTCATTACAAGCGTAACTAGACTTGACACCATAAGTGATAAGGTCCTTATACTGCAGAGCCAGCTGCTGCGCCCCAAAGAACACTGCCGCTGTTTGATGCTTCACAGCTCCCCAATACACTTCCTTCAAAGTGTACTGATCAAAACACGTATATGAATCAATGTCATTCCTTCCACCACTTGTTTTTCTAATATTTCCTTTCCCCCCTCACACCCGCATATTAGGTCAAAAATAGAGCATGATCTTTCAGACTGTACAAACCTGCAGTTTAAATAAGGGCAAGAAATTAACCCTAACTGTGAGTCCGAACATCTTGATTTTAGGCAGGCTGTACCCACTGCCTAGAAGAACTGATCCTAACAAGGGATGCATAATGAACTCTTTTATTGGTGGCTAAGAATGCTAGAAGCCTCTGGGAACAGAGGGAATGTTTGCACCAGTTGCCATTTTCAGGAGAACTACCTGACACAACCCATGTTTAATGACAAAGCAAAAGACAAGACATGCGATCCGACCATTTCGTACAGCTCAAGTAGCAATTAAGCAACCCCCCAAAATAACATTCTGGCCACTTTTAACAGCCCTGAAATTCTGATTTCAAATGCATGGTAATGGAAAAATTAGCAATTACAATCCAGACTGGGCATTTCTAGAAAAAAGAATCTCTCTCTTCTACCGACCATCATCTCGGCCTCATTGCAGACTTCACTCCTCTCGGCTCTAAGCATTAGCAATGCACAGTTCCACCATTTCTGCTAATGCTCATTTATGCAGTAGATCATCAGTTCATAATCTTTACCGAACACTTTGTAGAGTCTGTAGCCTCTTCTGACTTCTTTCCAGTTCCAATTTCCGTTTTTCAATCTTGGCTTCTAAATTGGCTTCATCCAAAGCCACATTATTCAACATGTCTTTAGTCTTTTGGACTTCTTCCTAAAAGAGAAGGACAGCGAACCATGGCTCGCACTGAAATAATCTGAATTACCTTTAAGATGCTGAACATTCTTCTACACAATATCGCATCTCATGTTATCAAATAACATTATAACAATGAGTTGCAACATAAACTGACTAGGCAATGAAAATGAAAGAGTTCTTTGTGGCCAGAATAGTGAACTAACTGGACATTTACAAACTTCAAATAGCTGATTTTCTTTCCCCAGATGTTCTTCAAGAAGAAAAGAAAAAATCCTCACAGCTTGCCCTGGGCTTTATCTTTATTTTTCCATCTCACTGAAAAAAGCAGTAAAAGATAGGAAAAAGCCTCCTCAGAAAAATCTGACAGGATACATAAGGACAACTCTTGGTGTTTAAGTATCTGAATAAATACAGGTGAGATGCGTTTATTTCTTGGTACTATTTTAGGGAATTTTAGGTTAGGTTTCCATTTTTTTTCCCCTCTTCAAGATAAAGATCTCTTTTATAAAGCACTGACTCTATCTGAATATCTTCATCCTCTCCTAAGTCTCGCTTTATTCATCTTTTCAAAATCTGGGAAGCATCCTGAACATTACACGTGCTACAGGAACCAGGAGAGGGAAGCGGGAATATTCCAGCTTATTAAAAAAATCAGGAAACCGTGAGCATCTTTCGAGTGAGAGAGAGAGAGGACTTCACACTTGCTGAAATTCCAGCAGTAACTGTTAGGTGCTGCTCAGCTAGAATAGGTAATTTCATTAACTGGTCCAGAACTAAACCAGCTGAGGAACGTGTTATTGCTGTTTCCCAAGAAGCCAAGTGCTCTACTGCTGCTGTTAGTTTATTAGCACTACTGCCTAGAATAGCAACGCGTATTAACAACATTTAGAATTCATATAGACTGTGAGTAGGAGCAGAAACATAAGGACAGATCGCTGGGAGTATCTATTGATTATGCATTGGCTGTTTAAACCTGGAACTCCACTCCTTGTAATTATACAAAAGGACAGGATACAGTTTGCTGTTAAATAACTTATAGTAATCTCTAGATTTAATTAACCACCTTACTTGCACAGTGGCTGTGAGTGCAGATAATGGTTCAGACATACAGAAACTCAAGCACTGGAGCAAGGATATTGTTGCAAAGACTGCGACAGACAAAAGGTCCTCCAAAATGAGAACCATAACAATGCACTGGCATGGCACTAACTAGCCCAGTGCTAGTTCCTCTCACCCCTTGGCCAGCTCAGCTATCCTGCTTCCAGAGCCCACCTTCACAACTCCACAGGTACCAGCACATTTTGAGTTACCAAGTACAGCCCTTGCAGCCCTGACTCTGCAAAGTTTATGTGGCTTAGACAACGTAGGAGGGTTGTAGATTTCTGTGCAGATGAAGGCACTTTTTATCCCTCCTGTAGAGCTTCTGGGGCTACTACTGAGCTCAGAGGCAGCAAATATGACTAAAACGTGATTTTTCCCCAAGAGAGAGGCCAAGGGAGGCCAAGCGCAGTTCTTCGATGCATCAGCTGGAGGAATGTTCCTGCACATTAAACCAACACAAATATACAGTGTGACAGTGACAGCAGAGCGGGTCTTGACATGTTCTGCTAGATCCTGCCGCTAGCATTGCTTAGCCTTTCTGCTGCAGGCTGTGATTTCTGACTGCCAGCTCACAATCATCACTGTGCAGACACCACCTTCTCTCTGCCACGAAAAGCTATCAGTTTCAATTAGCGTGCTTGTTCACTTTGAACACAACAGGTTTCCCAAATAAACCATAAGGATCATCAGCAATCGTATTCATCAGCAACCATATTCATCACCACGACACAAGGAGTCATCACAGACTGATCTTGGCCTTGATGAACTTCTGTTCACCATGACGACGAACGTCATGTTCATCACCTGATGTTACCCTAAAGACCAAAGTCTGCACTAGCCATTAACTGATGTTCAACATTAGCCATTAACTAACGAGGTGCAGCCAGCACCACTTGGCCCAGTCAGCTGAAGGTGATGTCTGCTTTGTCACTCTTAACCCTAGGCTGTTGATAAAAAGGGCTATGTTCTTCTTGCAGGAGAGGAATGATAGTTTTGCAATTACAGAAATATCATTTTGCTTACCAGAACACAGTCAATGGCAATTCTCATCGTCTTCTCAGCCTCATTTATCTCCAAAGGTCTGGCAATAGCTTCTGTTCTAGCTTCCTACGAAATAAAAATACACCAATATATTTAAACACTACACAAAGGAATTAATATATGCAGAACTGAGGGTGGTCAAGCAGTAATGATACCATCATCTGTATAATAAATGGAATAAGATTTAGTATTTATTCACCAAAGCTCAGATGATTTAAAGGACAGGAGATGATGAAAAAGACAGTTAACTGAGGTTGGGATTAACACTGAGCAATTAAGGTCTCTTTTCAAAACAAGGCAAGTGCTACTCTCAGAACTGCAAGTATTTTTGAATGCAGGTTTTAAGAAACTGCACTGGTTATTACAGCAGGGTATGCAACGTAGCACAGAAGATTTCATCACCTTTACAAGACTCATGAAAATAATACTGCAGGTAGTATCACAAAAATTGTGGAGCAACAAGCACTATGAACCCATCTAACTCAGCCAGGCAGCTGGGACAGTCAGCAGGGGTCTCCTATGCCCATATGAAAATCAGATGTTGCAGATGTATGGGCTTCTCCGATTCTGATAACCAAGTGGTTCAGAACCCTCATCAAAACAGCAATCTTTGTTTAGATCCCAAAGGATGAAAACAACTCTTCCATCCTCAGCAGTTTTGGGCACAGATGGACTTAGGGGTATTCAGCATGCATTCGACTGTCTGATGTCTTACAACACTGACCTGGTCATTATATGAAAACATTGGATTACTTGTTTGCTATCAGGAGGAGAGGAGAGAGATTTTTGCAGCTAAATGTCCTTAAAATCATCTTATGTTGGCAAACCATTTGGTAACAGGTGGATAAAGACGGAAATAGCATCTGTCTAGAGAACATCTGACTAAGAATCTAAAACCACTTTATACACATTGCAACAGGCTGTACCCAGCCTACTACAAGGAGAATTCTGGAAGCAGATACAATTACTTTGTTAAGTTACCACGCCAGCCACTCCAGATTGCAGAGGTAAGTACTCGCACAGGCAGCCTAGCTCCCTCCTCACCAACCCCAGTTCAAGCAGTTGCATGGTGAACCCAACCAGGGAGCTCATCCAGCCAAAAAAGCAGCTTTTTGTGCTGAGCTTATTCCTCTGTTGGGAGTAGTTCCTTGAACGAGCCTGCCACATGCTGCACGAAGGCTTTTTTTCTGGCACAAGAAAAGAAGTAGAAGAAATATTATGTTGGGAACAGTGACAGGAGCTACATCTGTTAGTGGCAGTGACAGCTTACGCTGCCTGAAGTGCTGTGAACATTCCCCTGTCCACACAGAAATACAAGCTCCAAGCAGCAGAAAGTTAATTTGCATGAAAATAGGATACAAAGAGTCTGCACAATACCTATTCCTGAATAACTCCACAGGTAGACACTTGTGGAGGAAGAGCGGACAACAATAATGTAGCTCAGTAGCTATTCTGAGAAGATTACACATTTACAAGCTCAATAAAATGCCTATTTATTTGTGGAGTCTTTGCCTGAATGGCAATGGCAGCCAGGATCAGCCTGGTGCAGACACTGCCCTTCCAACTGCACCCAGTTCTTCGGACGGCAACAGTGAGAACTCTGCTACACAGCGAACATATTTCAAACCAAATAGTTTCTCACTCAGCAGGTGGAAGGAAATTATTTTCCTTCCCACTTTCAAAAGAGATAAAAGAAACAGCAAGGACCTTACTTCTTAATTACAAACAACTCCCTTACCAATTTCCTTTCAGCAGCCTGGTAAAATACCCACAGAACACGCACAAGTCACCACAGTGTGTGTTGGGTCAGGGTAACTAATGGGGTTTAGATAAACTTCTGAGGAGATACCCTTTTAAGTTGGAATCATTTCTACAAATTTAATGTCTTTTCTTCCTCCCCCTTCCCTCGACTACCTGTGGAAGTTTCATGTCGAGACCACAGTCTTGAGGAAGAAATCCACACCATTTACTACATAGCTCTGTCCTACAGCCACATCCGCTTGGAAAAAATTGTCAGGCCAAGCGTAGTGTAAAAGCAGAAATCTGTATTTTCAGACTGTGGTATCAGGGCTAAACTGGAAAAGAAGAAGGTAACGGCACTTAACCTCCTTGCACCCCAGCAGAGCAAGAGGAGAACCCAAGTGGACCATTACAGCTTCTGTACACACACAGCTCCTCCCTAACCCCTGCGTTCGTATGAACATTTTCCATTTCACTGCTACAAACGGTGCCATGAACCTAATTTTAACAGTTTGGAGTAGTAAATTTAAGTGGAAAACATAGCAAATATAATGGAAAAAATGGTAATATATAATGGAAATAATGGAAAAATAAATATATTTTGTGACCATCTAAGCTGTCGACAAATTTTTTAATGGATGTTTGTAACAGCTTCCCTGAGTATCCGTCACCAGGCCATTTCCTGTTATCCTATGAAAAATCTCCAAGAGAAAACTTTTATTTTTAATATCTCTTTCCAGGAAGGACCTTGCAACTGGCCATACAGAAGAGGATTAAAAGGAAAGCAGATCACGTTACTATGCCTGGATAAAAATAAACACCCCACAAAGATTATGAAGGTGTGAGGAAAACCCTTTACTTTAAAATACCAAAGTTGGTCAATTTAAACATTGTTAAGCCACTAGTAAATTAATGGAAATTAATTTAACACAACCACTTTGACTATCGCTGATTCCCCATGTGAGCGAATAAAGCACATTTCTCCTCCAGCCCAACTCATCCTCACTGGTATGTCTTGCCCAATATAAAACAAGCAGTAACATGACATTTGAGATTTTTTAAAGCCTTGCTTTACACAAAGGTGCATCTGTTTGTGCTCAAATCTGTGGATGCACATAGGCTGTACACTTGAAGGCAAAACCAGTTCTCTAAATTTGTCCAAACACCTGGTATTACATTGCCATTGGCTGTACTCACAATTCCTCGTGCTCAAAAAAAGTGTGCAAATGAAACTGAGCTGAAAACTGTGGCCTCATTCATTTTCTTTTAATGCACTCTTTGCAATTAGGTGTACTAATCAGAATACACATTATAATACTCAAGAGGTTTCCTTTAAATTAACCATTAGAGTTCTCACGAGAGACAAAAAATATAGAAAATATTATCAAGGCAAGAGGAGGTAAGAAGCAGAACAATTTAGGACTATGCCTGGTAATTACAGCTTGAGAAAACAAACATGTGCAAAACCAGAGAGGTATTCATGTACAAGCTAATTGTTTACCACTTACCAGTGCTTCCTGTTCAAAGCGTGCAAGAGCTCCCTGGCTATAGTTTTACATGATAAACACTAATTAAAAATCAGGGAAGTCAAGTGTAAAATTATTTTTGATGAACTAAAGCTGACAATTATGAAAGAAAACACATGAAGGCACACAAGAGACACTGCTTGCTGCGTTATTTCTCCTCCCTGGTTGGACTAATATTTGGTGCTGCATGGAAGGCCGAGATTTTAGTTCTTCAAGTTTTGAATCTCACTTTGGACAAAGCCAGTTGGAAGTATTAAGAAATCAGCTGGCTGGTTTAGACTCAAAAGATTTGTTTTCTTTGGAAATGAGAATTTCCTTACAAAGGAAGAAAGCTTTCTAACCAAAGCCTAGCTGACTGCCCAGTGGCGCAGAACATAGCACAGCCTGACAGGATGCTCCCCACAGGACATGGGAAGCTTGCACTGAGGCCAGCCCTGCTCAAATTGCACCAGTTTTGGCATCCAAAGTGAAGATAAATTTCCTCAGAGCAAAACTGTATTGCAGTCATTCAGGAGACAACAGCGATCTTAAAGCCTTCAAAACTCCATCTGTCTAAAGAATTTACCCGTCTCAGATTTGCTGAGTGATGGTCCCCGGGGTCAAACACCAGCGAGGCAGAAGGCCACAGCAGACCTTCAGAGCAGAAGCCTGAGGTTCTGTCCACAGGAATCAGATCAGCAGCTGTTCGTCTGGAAGGGGCACTGAGCTGCGGTTCTGGCCGTTTGCTGCAGCAGCTACCCTTTGGTGGAGAAGTTGGCCTGACACAGGACTGCAAGTTACCACTATTCTCGCAACACTCAGGTTAGTGTCTCAGTACAGCTTCTTTCCACTGAAAGATAATGAAGCAACTGGTTCACCTAACCAGGAATTCCACCTTGCTCAGCAAAAAAGCATCCTGTAGAATACAAATACAGAAATAGTAACCTTATCAAATCTTCTTCTTGCTTCATTGCCAAACATCCAGCTAAACACAAAAAGGCTGACCAAAATTGAAAATGCAGAAAAGCAGCACAGGACTTGTCTTTCCTGCCACTGAAGACTTGTTCCACAATGGTCTGCAACCTTAAGTTTCCTGGATGTGGAAATGTGCATCTCTCTGTCCCTCTAGGATCAATAGGGAACACCTCTCTTTTATGGAAAGTATAGTACCTTTTAGGGTATGTATACAATCTCTGAAATACATGGTAACACGCAGGCGACTCCACTGCCTGAACAAATGCATCCACTGTCACCTTCCAGGTATGCCTTAAGTCTGTATTATATTTGCCAGCCCTCTTCAAATGTCTTGGACACCCTCAGGCATCTGAAGTGAGACTAGATGCCTATATTGCACCTGCACTTCAGATTTTAAAAAGCACAGTATGGCTTTGTCATCTTTCTGAATAAAAAAAATCAAAGTGCAACTCACCACCACCAATGAAAAAACCCAAAACAAAGAACCAGATAAAAGCTCCTGAAAGTTTGGATCTCAGCCCACTTTTGCATGTCAAATATAACACAAGAAATATCCTGTACTGACAATGAAAATTGTTGAGAAAATAAGACTAAACCCTCCAAAAGCACCAAGAATCAGCAGTAAACACTGGATGTTGTCAAGTGGTATATGGGCTCCACAGAACACATACTGGCAGAGGGTCAAGATACAGCTCCTAGCATCTTCTGACCGTAGCAGAAACCGGTACAAAACCAGCACCTTCTAGGTACAGTGTACCTTTCCATTGTGTTCAAGGTGGTACAATCTCATTCAGAATCCCCATATGAAAGATAATGTTGTGAGTCCATTCTGAAATCTAGAAGTACCTTCATGGACTCAGTTGTAGCTCGGCTCCTTTAGCTTAAATGTCAGAGCTAGAATGGGAAATATCTGTACTATCGCTTGGCCTTCTACTGAAACTTGAAGAGTTGCTCTGAAAGGCAGGCGACAGGCAAGGTAGAAGCAGCGGTGCTAGCACTTGTCTGCATGCAGAAGGTCCTGCAAAGTGAACTACAGTGCAAATTTTGAGTGCACTTGCTACTCTGTGTTGTCTTGCTCAGCGAATACACTAACGTGTAAGGGGGAATCCATTCAACTGCATCACTCCCCTGTTGACGCTCCTGCCTCGCTGAGTGCTGCAAGGTTGGCGTGGAACTCTGAATCCATCCTGAATCCCCATGCTCCCTTGCTGCACACTAACGGCACCATGCAGAAAGCCAAATGCACTTACTGGCCACAAAAAGCAGGGGCAGGGGGATGCTACCATCTCTGCAAATGTACCCCACCACTTCCCTTACTGAGAATTTTCCCGCAGAGCTTTGTACTTGGTTAACAATGAAGGGCCACTATCGCAAAAACCATTCTGCAAATACGCCCAGTGAAGCATTTTGAACTGGTAATGGTTTTCCATCAGTATGCATCAAAACCTGATAAACCAGCTTCCTGCATGCTTGATGTATGGATAAATGGATGCACACATCTTCTGAACGGCCGTAAGGAACCAAGGCAAGTAATTAAGCATGATCAGTACACAAGTCACTCATAATAAATGTAATATATGTACATATCGACGTGCACAACGTCTAGTAGAAGTTTCTAAACACCTTTCTTGTGATAAGAACCACAAATGGAAGCTTTTTTCCAGCATACCAGCCTTTGCACCAAATGTTTTTTGACCACAGGTTAAATCCTTCCTTGTTTTTCAGGAGTTCGTAAGCCTGATGCACACAAAAGTTACCACCTCACTGCCACTGTCTGTTGCCTTCAGTCTTGGTCCAGGAAGCATTTTACATCCCATACTCTCTGCAAATAAGGGTTTTCCAACTACTGCTGCCTATACAGGCAATAGAACTCTCCTCTGGAGAGTGTATTGGTTTATTATTCAGGGAGTTTACTAATACACACTGTAATCTCATTTGGCCAATACAGGGAACAGATCATCAGGCATTGTTATATATGAACACGAAGGTACAGGAGAGACATTAAAAATAATCCAGACCTTCTGAAGGAATCCAATACTTTCTAACAGCCTATTTTCCTCCTTAAGAGATTAAAGCTCAAGCTAGTTGAGAATTCTGCTGCTCCCAGGCTCTGATAAAGCTATGCTGCTCTCGTATGCTCATCTCAGCAGTCCACAAAAGGAATCCACAGAGACATTTCCCTACTCAGCAATGCAAAGCCCTCAATCAAAGACAGCGTCTGAAAGCCCCTGTTATCCTGATGTGTAAAAAGCATGCCACAAGAAGATCTGAGATAGAGAACCAACCGGAAAGCATAATTTTTTCTGCAGACCAAAAAGGATCAGAAGGCCTGTCTAGCTGGATAAGAAATAATCTGAACATATGCTTTATGACAGAAGAAACCCCTTAAAAAATTCTGGCACACAGACTGCTGAGGTAAGAAAGGGAACTTTGAACCTTTCCGACAGGCACAAAGCTACGCTGCTGTTCCCTCCCCACACACCCTTCCAGGTGGTCCACCAGTCTTCTGGTTCAAGAGCCAACTCCACTGAATTACCCTCAGCTCACAAACGCCAGCATGTGCTTACCGCTATCTTCCTACACCCTTAAACACCTCACCTTTAATTCCCTTCGTGTAAGGTTTCATGGCACTCTGCATTGGTAAAGCTTGGATTGGCCCACAGGACTCCAGGGCATCACGTAACTGGTCCTTAACCAGGACGTGGCTTGTGATGTCTCTTCCAGAGTCTGGCAAGACGACAAGGAACACATCCCTTCTCGCAGAGCAAAAGCTAGGTTTGAGAGTGCATTTCCTAATATAAACAGATAGAAATGTCCTTGGGCAGCAGGGACTGGTGGGAGCTTGCTTTTTGTTTTTCAAAGGGAAAAAGAGCAGGGTCATCAAAAAGGCAAGACACCCAGTCAGGCAAAAATCTTTTCAGTTCCTCCTTTTATCCACATTCTTCTGTAACAAAATTAGAAACAGAATTTCCTTCTCTTATAGACAATGTATCAGAAAACTTCAGGAAGGGTTATGGTATTTTTTGGTAAAAAAGCAACAAAAAGCAGTGTATTTTTCAGCAGCATCTTTCAGACCTCAAAGATACATGAAGGCATCACGCAAAGCTGCAGCAAAGGTAGAAGCAGGCATTGTCTATGCAGCAATACCACCCAAAGAGATAGTTTAAACTTTTCATTCACATCGAGCCTTTGACTTCATAGATATTGCCATACAACTCGGGGTTCCATTCCCGGCAAAGCTTAACTGGCAGTACGCGGAGTAGCTGTTGTATTCCAGCAACAGAAATACTGAGTGGCTGTCTTTGGGCAGAAAAAAGGGTATTTTAAATAGCTAAAAATAGCCAAAATCATTGTCCTTATGTTTAAGCCCGCACAATTCTCTCTTCCGTAATTAAAATTTTGATATGGCTTTGAGACACATACTTTGTGTCTCATGAAGGAAGGTTAGGAATAATGAACAACCAAAACCTCATCAGATACTCAGAAGACAGTGTTTGTGATTTAGCCCAATTAAGCGGAGCTTCTTGCAGAGTCATACAGGTTTTGACAAATGCTGTGACGTACAAAAGACGGTTCAGATGCAATTTTCTTCCCAGCCAAGCTAGAATGGTTTTTCAAAACAGTCTAGAACTGAGCTACAAGAATTCAGATCTTCCAACTAGCTGACAAAATTATCAGTGCACTGATATAAATGGTCCCCATACTGCACAGAGAAATATGTCACCCGTCAATTTATAGCTGATGCTGTCTCCGAGCTAAACACTAATGGGAAGTTCACTACAGAATAATTTGTTACGTACAGCACATATCCGTAAGTGTTATACCCACACAGCATATAACCATAGTTATAGTTACAGCAATCTAAAATATAGGGCAGTATTGATTCAAATATATCTTAACTGCAAGGTTTAATTTTGCCTTCAGTTTTAGATGGCTCCCCACTTTGCAATAAGCCCCTTTTGTTAAAGCTGGTAGGTTAGGTTTTGGTCTGAAGAAAGACAGTTCAAAAAATCTGAAGCAAACTAGGTAATTCTCCGGAGTTCTGGCAATTCCAGGTTACAAATTTCCACTAGAAATAATATTTTCCTCCCTGATGTGTGGCAGCTTTGTAGCCAAAGCACAGGAAATGAGAGAAATTAGTTTATCAGCCTCCCCCAGGCAGTATCTCGTACCCAGAACTAACATTTGGCAGATGGAAAATGTTTCCAACGTTACAAATAAAATAATTTTTTGTAGTTAACTTTCAAAGAGTACTGAATAATGCAGCCATCACTCAAATCAGATCTACCTCTCCACAGAAAGAGTAGGCGGCAAGCTACAACAGCATGAGCTGGGGGGAGGCAGGCAGGAAGGGTTCTTTAATCAAAAAGCTGCCAATAAAGAGATCCAAGTTAAATGTCCTTAGTGGCAACCCTTTTCGTTGTAACTAATACCGTTTCAGTTCCACAGCTGGACCTAAACGCCTTCGGCTCTCCTAAGAGTTTAATTCAAGCGTTTCACAAACTGAAGTCAGTAAAGAGACTCTCAATGACTTCCATCAGTTTTGGAACATGCTTACACTGTATGCATACATAACAATAACACTCGTAGTAATACCCTGTACTTAGAAATTTATGCTCCATAGATTGGGAAACACTTTATCTGGCTGTTAAAAGCTTTAATCTACAAAATTACAGAAATTACTTTATTTACATAAGAGGATACACAAGGAATAAACAGTTTATTGAAGGTCACAGATGGAGTAAGCACCAAGAGGAGCATTAGAAAATCAGCCCAATGCGTCTCCTGTCTTCAGCACAAGCTAAATATATTTAAAAAAAAATATTTTCATCTTTCTTGAGTTTTACACAGCTTAGAGCTAATTAAGAGGTAAATAAAACAAAAACAACCTTGAGAAGGTCAGAAATCTTTATGCCTGCCTCTAGCACAGAGGCAGTTTTATTTTGGAATTTTTTTTGCTTCATTATCTTACTGCATCCAATAATTCAGGAAGTCTAAGCAAGGCACCTTCTTGACAGGCTCCTGCTAATGCGTCCACAGCACCTCTGGCAGATGCAAAGTGGCCGGCAGTCAGAGTTGGCCAGCTTCGCTGACGCGTTACAGATAGCCGCAGATTGTTCCTTTTAGATTTCAGATGTTCAATGTATAACAACTCATGAGCGTCCTTCCTCAGCTGACCACAACTGACTTTGAAAGTCACTATTGCTTTATTCTGTGCTAAAGAATTTTTTGGATCACCTCACCACCCCTCCCTCCCCGCGCAGATTCATCGTGCCCGTTTCCCCATGAACGACCAGCTGTTACAGGGTGTAGAGGACCACTGACTTTTCGAACCACTGTTGGCCGTTTACCAGACCGCAGCAGCTATCTGTGTGGGTCCAGAGGCAGCCATCGCATGTGAAACCCAAAGCCAATGCGCAGTGAGCTGGGGCCGCGTTTCACCTGACTACTGACGTTGATTCCATCGCTGCTTTTCTTGGTTTTGGGCTTGACAGGCTTAATCACAGCACTGGTATTTTCAACTGCTACTTCTTTTAATCATCCTAAGCATTTAGTACAGTGTGTGAAGAGCGAAAAAGAGAAAGAAATCCGAACAAAATCTCCCATCCCCACCCTAGAACAACTTCCACCTTCCCCATCGGAAAAAAAAAAAGCTAGAAAACAGATTAAAGAAAACAAGAACTCAAAGTGTCTCAAAGTTACTCTTCCAAAACTAGTTGTAAATATTCTGAACATTAAGGCTACGTAGTAATGCAATGCAGAGAAAGTCCCCAAGGCAGTAAAAGAAACAATGAAGATGAAGACATACGTCTCCCTGCATAGAATTTGCTTTTCAGTTGCGGATCTCACTGTGTTGTAACAAAATTCATTCATCAGCTCCACTACGGTCCTAACATATATCAAGATTACAATGATTTTACACATGAAGTATGTAAAATTACAGAATGTTAGGACCCAACCTATTCAAAACCAGCCCCTACGAATTCCAACTTTGCAATTTCTTTCTCTAAGACTTGGATCAGTAAGACTGAAAACTGCAAACTATCTTGCAAATGTAAGTATTAAATGTGTTTTTAAGTAAAAATTCTTCATCTCCACCATTGCACTGCCAGGGGACACCAACAACTTAAGCTCTGCTTACTTGCAGTTGGTCTAGAAACAACACAGCTTTCTTGGAAATCACCACCTAACTCCAAAGATCCTCTGGTCAAGTCAGGCTTTCCACTCCTTTCCCCCTTAGTGCTGAATTACTCCCCAAAGTTAACTGGGCCAAGCTCCTGTCTAACAGTTACCTGACAGTGTAGGTGACACAGCCATAATAAGACAGCGCAGCTCCTGTGCTTCTCCCCCCTCCACGCCTGGTGCTCCGCAACCCACCAGACACCTCAGGATCCGCTGACTGTGGAAATCTCTTTCCCTGCCTGCAGGGCTGGAACCAAATGACTTCTCTTCACATCTAAGCTTTCTGATGCTTTAGGACTGTTAATCCAGAAATGTCTTCCTCCTCTTTTTCAAATATAAACTCTGATTTCTTTTTCAAACCAAAAATGACATTTGTGATTTTCATTTGATGAGACAAGTATAGCTTTTTGGTGGGTTTTTTCCCCCTCCAAAATCTTAGCTAACAGCATAACAGCATCATAACCTGAATTCAGCAAATGAAAACCTGTAGGTTTTGTTTCCCCTACTGTTCTTAATTCAAAGGTTTTTTTACATTATAGATTAACTTTGGAAGTAGTTTACATATACATAAGAACTATATATTCAGCCAGGAATTAACATATTTATAAAGGCATCAGAAAGGCACAGTACCACTTTTCCAAGAAAATGAATACAAACTCAAACTCTTCCCAATAAATATGTGCATGCGTTTACATCACTATGTATCTACGATACACCTAACAGAACCATTCTGCTAATAAACTCTTCCCTAGCTGAAATTTGTTTTCATTCAGAAACTAATTCGTTAAAAAGTGTTCCATGACTTGAAACAATAGAATTTATCTGACGTATAGGGCTTTTCTACACAATTTCTATACAAATTATGCGCAAAAAGAACTCCAATAAAGTAAGTAAAGGTTGTGACACAAAGTCAACATTTCTACAGGAAACAGTGAGTTTTACTTCACTTCTTCCAATGATCTTTCCCCAAAGGCTGCTCAGACGATGAGAACAGACCTAGTCAATCCATTAGTGCCAAATGCTGGCATTTCGTTTACAGTCACTGGAAAATGAAGCAGTCTTCACAGCAGTTGATGCATTTTTGTATATGCAACAGGTTTCAGGATATAAAATGTAATGAAAAAATAAACCATACTGTTCTTGTACTGCCCTTTAATAGCGCAATCCCTCTGCCAGTGCAATTTGTTGTGTGCATTACTTAGCCACGCAATGTTGAAAGAAAATAAGCAACGGAAATCAATTATCTTCATATTAAAAAATAATAAAAGCAACCTTAGATTAATTGCAACTAATTTGATATCTACAGACAAAGCTCTAATTTCCTATATGAAGCTTGAATTAACTGCACTCCTACTTCTGCCAACCTGGAAACAGGAGGGAAGGGCAGGCAGCAGATGCCATCCCTGAGATGATCTGAGCACCTCACCAACTCTGTGAAGGATCTGGGGAAGATCTGTGGAATGAAGCAGGGCAATTCCTTACCACCCTCAACACTGGCTACTTAGCAAGAACTGCAGCTCCACTGACTTCTGTGCGCATTATCAGACCTAACAGCGATGGAAGAAAACAGCAGCATTTGGCTCTAAGCCTCTCATTTGACGAGCAAATTTCTTGCTTCAAGTGAAAAGCAGAGTTGGGTGCTGATAATTAAAAAAGGAAAACTTGACAAATTCCACTGAACAACTGGTTAGTACAGTCTCATGGCTTTTAACCCGAAACCTATTTGCTTTGCTACAGGATCAAGTTTCAAACCTGTCACACATTTATGTGCCAAACTTGGCATTTAACACACATGTCAAAAATGGGTTCCTCAAGTTTAGCAAACCACTGAAGAAGGCTGGAACCAGCCACAAATCATAAGGAACAGAGCATGAAAGTCTTTTCTGCTGCTCTCCGGAAGTTCTCACTGTGCTGTCATAGTGTCACTTTGTGCTTTTAGGATATAAACCCAGAGCTAATGAGACAGAAGCAAAGGTCATCTTTCCTAAGACAGAATTTCTTAAAGACAACAAGTTCAAACTGTCAATTCTTTTTGCAAAATAGAAACTGTGTACCTATTAGATTAGTTAGCCCCATCTTGTGCACTCAGTCATTACCCCACAAGAAACACACGCTTGCTACAGTATATAAGAAATACTGTCCTTTTAGAAATTGCACCTTTAAATAATCTTCCATCAAAGATTTCTTAATGGGCCCAATGAGAAGTGGTTGCACTGAAGCACTTATCTCTTGATTTTTCATTTCATGCTTTCAGCACTCTGCACTTGTGCAAGTCCCTTCTCCAGGGCCCAGTTCTAAAGCCAGTTGGACTCCTAAAAGCTTTGATTTAAAGTGATTAAACAATGCCCAATTTCAAACCAATGCTGCAGTATTTCTTAAAAATGTTGCCTTATACTGAGCTATACTTGACTTTTTAGTGGGGTTCTTGGAGACACTGTACGCAGAAAAAGGAGTTTAATGCTCCAAAGCAAACACTTGCACCTTAGGTAGTATTCATGTGAAAACTATTTCAAAGACAAGAAATTAAGCAAAGAATGTAAGATGAGAAGTGACCGCTTAAGGGTTTTGTGACAATTGTGTATGTTGAATTCAACTGGCTTATCACTCCTCTCTCCTTTTTAAAATATTAATGCCTTTCACGCTGCAGCATACCACGTTAACATATCCAGCAGAAAATGCAATGTTCCATAGATAATCTTCCCTATATATCACCTACCCTTCGAAACAGCTGTACTCCATCAAACAAGGACCTGGGAGCATTAATTGTCAAGGTACACAGTCTACTGCTCTTACAGGGGGTGCTTCCCACAGCTCGGATATTGCAAATCTGAAGATTACCAAAACCAACACTAAAACATTCAGGGTTTCCCTTCTTTAAACGTCTATTTTCAGAAAACGAATAACCTCTAGCATTGCAGATAAATGTATTTAAGAAAATAATTGAAAGACTTATTGGCAGCATTTCAGGACACTTCGTGACTTCATGCAACAGCCTGTGATTTTACAACTAAGCTAAAGAATATGTACCCTGCAGGCTTGCGAGGCCTTCAATTACTGTAACAGAAATAACGAGCCTTGCACTGGCAAAACTAATGGTGCTAATCATTTATCTTTCAGAATATATCTATCCCCACCACTAAAACATACATATAAAGTGAATATTTCCAAAAAGTTCTACAGAGAGTATTTCAGTTTACTGCTAAGCAGAAAACTGATCTCTTAGGCTTACTGCAATCCAAGTATGAACATGAGTGGGAAGGAAATGCAAACTTGCTGACCCATTCCTTCAGACTCACAGAATCTTGATTTTAGATGCAGCTGTTAAAAACTACTGATACGTTTTTCACCCTTTTCCTTTGCAGCACCCAGTGAAGACAAGTTTTTATACCCTCTCCAGGATGTACTCACCCTTAGTTCAACTTCTTTGCCAAGCAAGTCATACAGACTTGCGCCTTGGGAGGTGATTTCGGAAGCAAGCTGTCTAGCCGCCTTCAAGTCAGCAATCTGGAAATACAGTAACAGCACTGAATAGCAAAAGAGAATCTCCAACATCACAAAGAAAATACACGATGATTTTTCCCGTTCTGCTGTTAAAATTGCATAGGAGGTCAGCACAGTGGCCAAAGCTCTGCTACAGAATTAAAAAAGTCATCCACCGGAATCAGAGTGAGCCTGTCTCTTGGCTTTAAAATGGTCTACAAGAGGCATCATTCAGACAGACGCTTCTGGGTGAAATCTCAGCCACTTCAGGCCAACAAAAAAACCTCCTTAAAAGCATGACGCAGCCAGTTTTTGGTTCACTTGCTGCCCAGGGCAATGGGAAACATCTTCTTTTTCATAGGCAAACGTAAAAAGTATATATACCAAAAGGAACGCGACTAAGACATTGCATAGGTAATGAATATTGATCACCTACAAGTGCTTTTCCATTATTTCTTCAGAGAGACACACCAGACTCAAACAGAGGAAAAATTGCCTGTGGTCCTGCCATTTTTTCAAGAATGGTAGTATTATTGCCTAACACGCAGGCATGACTTAGTGCAGCTATAAAAGAATCAAAGACTAAAAATATTAGAATATAGAAGAGGTGCTAAAACTAGCAAAAAGCAGTAACAGGAATTCCTCTTATTTAACAAAGTGTTGTTTTTTTTTAATATCTAGAGACGGCATTTATCTTAAGGGCTTGAACAACTTTGCTGTCTGTTGGGACGATACGAAGATTCCCCATTCCTTCAATGCAAACAGGCTCAAAACCAACTTTCAGTCAGTATTTTACAAGCTCCCCTGTTGCAATGAGGTTAGTAGATAGAAATAGACTCTCTTCTGACCTACTCCAATACTTCCATGATTTCACAGCAGTCCAAAACCAAGATAACCAATTTTGTGCCACCGTTGCCTCGCACTACACTTCTGGAAAACAAGTCCTAGCATATAACCTCAAATACAAAAGTACAAGTTACAGCCATACCCACTCCCTTGCAAGAACATTGTTTACTTAAGTTTCAGACAGAAAATGGAGTTGTTTTTCGTAAGTTAACACAAAACCTCTGCCCGCAGCATAAGTTTGCCTTACTTTTGAGCCAAGATCAAACTTGAACTTGGTGCTGTCTTCCTCACTCATGTCTGCGCGTTCCACTCCCTTGGTATTCATAGCACCGTAAAGCACAGAGGTGACCTTTAGCAGTTCCTTCACTGCATAGCCATCTGCCTGGTAAAGCTTCTTCGTGTTGAGCTTTATGTGAGCTTTGGTAGCCTTTGGGAAGCAAGAACAAATTCATCGTGTCAGAAAGAACAAAATCTTCATTTACCTCCTCACACTTCACTCAAATGCTATTTTGGGGGGCACCAAGCTCTTCTATGCAGAAATAAATTCTCCCATTTGGAAACACAAGTTTGCCTCACCGTATTACCGATGTTTCTAGAAGAAATTTTTCTGAAACATGTGTACTTTCTGCATGTCAGAACATTTGCAGATAATTACCAGAATGAAAAAACTCAAACCATCCATTAATTCTTCTCTGCATGAAGATCAGCAAAAACCCTGTGCACCACTTAAATTCAAATTAAGTTTAAGTGGAATGTAAGTGCTGCCCAGGTCTCATGATGATGCTGCGGAGAGGTAAATTTCACCCTTAATGAGTTACAAGAATAAGATCAATTATCCTAATTTAACTGTCTTCTCTTCCAGCAGTACCTTCAGAATATTATATCGTTTCTCTCAAATTTTTCTCTGCTATGGTATTACTGATTTTATTCTCTTGTCTTCCATCTCTGAAAAGCACAGACAGAGCAGTAAGGAAAAAACATTAAAAATTATAATGTTATCTTTTCATACTTCAAAATAATGAAGGGGGGGGGGGG
>Ga0065711_1037426_pt1 | contig 19851 bp, 11 predicted proteins | sample Hoacrofraction12_FD_59098 | JGI IMG/M metagenome (GOLD analysis project Ga0065711, IMG submission 59098) | Hoatzin crop microbial communities from Cojedes, Venezuela - Epithelial fraction 12 v2 (version 2) | ecosystem: Host-associated > Birds > Digestive system > Esophagus > Crop | place... | reverse complement strand
GCCTGGGATTCCTGAGGGCCAGTCTTAGCACTGAAGACTGAAGCAAAGAAGGCATTCATTAGCTCTGCCTTCTCTGCATCCTCCGTCACCAGGACACCCGCCTCATTCAGCAGCGGCCCCACGTTGTCTCCAGCCTTCCTTTTGCTGCTGATGTAGTTGAAGAAGCTGAATCACATAAGTAATACAAAATGTTTTTCAAGTTTCCAGTCACAAGAAATGAGAATATAAAACACTTTCCAAAAGGGCCTATCCTTGATCTTGTTTGCTGTAAGAAAATTAGAATTAACTGAGCTGGTCAGGTGAAGAACTCTGCACACACCCACGCAGGGGCACATTCGCTTCTGGCAGCCCATGAAACCTGAAGCTCCAGTGCAAGGGGGGAATCACAGCAGGACCTAGACATAGAAGGGCTGAGAGTATTCGTTGTATTGTACTAGTAATATAATCCATGAAAGGCCTCACAGAGAGTACATGCAAGAGACAAAAGAGCCTACTATCTGTTCGTCGTATCTCATTCCAATTCATAGATGCTGCTGTCTCCCGTTGATGATATGTGCTCTCAGCTGAATGATTCGTGCATTAGTGCTTGCACCTAGTTTCTTTCGTCTTCTGCTTTCTCAGTGCAAGGTCAGTCCCCTGCTCATACAGAAAATTTTGACTTAGAGCAGGTGTTTGAAGTAGAATTAAAACAACTGATACTTCACACATTGCATTAAGGAAAAAGGTCATGTTTGCCACAAATAGGAGTGAAAGAATATGTGTATATCATCATTGCCTCCTTAGAAAGATGCTCTGTAAAAAAAAAATCTAAATCTATGTGTATCCTTATACATATCACAGCCTGAGACAAAGGAAAGGCTCTGCCTCTTTCTGCCTACCTTTCCATAAAACTCGTCCGAGAGAAGAAACTGCGTGAAAAAAAAAAAAATTAAGGAATGTGTGTGTATGTGTGTGTATACATATATGTCCTTAGTCTTAAACCCTCAGTCACTGACAGTGTAAAATTGAGCTTACCTGTTTGTGTAGATACAGCAGGAACAACAGAGCAGACCCTGCACGTGCCTAGCTCATGTGATGCTGCAACACTCAGCCAGTAAGCGCAGAATTGTTATCTCAGCCAGTCTTCTGCAATGTGCATTTCTCATTGTTACCTCATCCATACCAGGGGAGAGGGATCCAAAAGGGTCTTGGCTTTTGTTTTATCTCTGAGAAGTTTGGCAGGAGTTTAGTTTCACAAGCTCAAAAGCTGTGGAAGGGATACAGTCTGCTAGCATACACAAGAGCAGGGGGCGTAGCAGCAAGAGCACTAAACTTCATCTGTACCAGTTATATAGGAAAAAGATGAAGGAAAATTTCTTAATCTACCATGATGGGGTTGCTAAGGACAGTTATAGACAAGATGCTTTAAACACTCTGTTTTAAAATTCTTTTTTAGACCCTGAGGTTCACTTCATTTGTTGAAGGCCTGGAAGAAAAGTTGGTGTTGCCAGTACAGGTGTAGGAAACGATGGGCCAGTCTGGAGATGTATGATTTGTCTATGAACAATATTCGCTGGATCTAAAGGTAATTTACAGAAATGGGGCTATTCTGATACACTAGCAGCTGAGAGTGAGAGGGAAACCAGGAACAGGGTGTCCAGAGAGGTGGTAGATGCCCCATCCCTGGAAATATTCAAGGTCGGCTTGGACGAGGCTCTGAGAAACCTGATCAAGTTGAAGATGTCCCTGTTCATTGCAGGGGGGTTGGGCTAGATGACCTTTAAAGGTCTCATCCAACCCAAACTATTCTATGATTCTATGAACACACACATCCCCCATTTGTGCGCTCTTGGAAGAGCTGTGAAACACCCAGCCAGGGCTCCAGAGTGAGCCCCAGCCTGTGCATCATGTTGGGAAGCCCTGCCTCCGTATGTTTCTAGTATGCTGGGATGCCCAGCATTTCAGGGGCTCCCTCTGCACAGGATGGACTGAATTCACCTGCTGTGAGAAAGCTGGATGCTGTCGGGCCTCTGACTGCTTTAGAGTGGGGGGGAAGACATATACTCAGAACAGCAAATCTTTGCAAATGTAAAGCCTGCTTTTCTGTAAGCCTGAGGGGCCACATGGGATGTTGTGTAAGGCACTGTCACACAGTTGACGCATTTGTGTCCGCCTACTCATATCAAAGATTTGCCTGGCTCCTCCCATCACCTCTGAGTCTGGGGTCTGCTAGAGATCAGCTTGAAAAAATCATCTCTTCCTGGACATCACAATGATTCCAACATCTCTTCGTCTTCTTTTCTCTCGACAGGGGCCACTGCCTGCTTCCTTCTAGCCAGTGCTAAACCACTGCTTCACACTTTTCTCCCTGCTGTCCCTGCCCTGGTGTGGGTCACTTCATCCAAAGGTGACACGAGTGGTACTGCTTGAAGCTCCATTGAGTGCAGACCTTGTGTTACAAACACTTCCTCATCTGTACTTCAAACTGTGGACACAAAAACCTCTTTAAAATCAAGCATATAATGATGTGAAAATAGTATTTCACTGCTCACATGACAGTCAGACTGCCTCTGACAGCATTAGAGAATTCTGGAAAACCCCAGACTGGCAGGTCAGGTCATCTTCTTGGAGAAATCAGTGGAAAATGCTCCAAAGAGTATAAACGAACATGCCATTACCACCTTAGATACTGTTTCTCAGGTGACAAACTTTAGAAGTGGAAACGTCAAAAACATTTCTGCTGCAACAGCTGAAAAGAAATATACGGCAGATCACAGAGAACTATCAATGCTGATTTGCAGTGAGGACTAAAAGATTTGGTAGTCAAATATAGCCTCAGGTACATAGTTTTATTAGAAATGAGTAAGAGCTCTCGTCAACCTTTGTCATATCACTTTGGCCTAGACAGCCCAGCTAATTGATCTTATTCATATACGTTTTGGTGAGATGGGTGCAACACATCAATCTTCAGAGTTCATTTTTAAGAAAGCCATAAAAATTAAAAACCTCATCACGGTCCAGGCTGGTTAAACTAAACCTACACAATGAGACACCAGTGTCATTAGACAAGTCTTCCCTCTCCATACAGAACATGACAGACACATCCCATTTATTTGCTGAAACCTCACCAGAAAATCATCACTTTTATTAGCAGTGGTTTACAAGATTAATATAAAGATCTCATGTCAGAGGAGGCTGAAAGATCTTGGATGAAAGTTGAGATAAATACCAAGCCCGCACAAAAGATGTGAAATTGTGACATGGCTTTTGAGTTACTTTCTCTACAGATATTTCTAAAATTTTTTGAAGTACAGTAATTTGCAAAGAACTGGTGTTTTGTGTTGCAGAGTAGACCCTGAGTTTATCTGTAAAATGACGGAAAATGTCTGAAGAAGCTATTTTCCTTCTTCCCATATTTAACTGCTTTGCCACTTCTTGTTGAAAATCAGCAGGAACAGGAGCTCCTAGAAGTGTCTTGCTTGGTCATGTAGAAAACTGACTTCTTTGTTTCTTTCTATGCCATTGTCCCCTGATTGTGACACAGCAAGTATGTGGCATAAGATATATGGAGCAGGTATCCACCTAATCTCTAGACCAAGAAGTGAGGAGGAAAAAAGCTTTGAAAAGTAAATTTCACTTGGTTAGGGGAAGAGAAGTGCCACCAGTCTAGTACAGCACCTGAGCAGGATTGGGGTACTTCATCCCTGTGGCTTTGCTGTCAATCCAGCGCTGCTGCACTGCTCAGGAGCTGCGGCAGGGTGATGTGGTGTGTTTTGGCAACATGCATCCTGTCACTGCCTCCTGACACCTTACTGTTGGTCAGCGGAGCTGGGAGCAGGCTGGAAGAAGGAAGCGTGGTGAAAGGGGCATGGCGATGGCTTGTGTGGTACAGAAGCACGTGCTGCCCCAGGCAGCACTTGAGGATGTCTAGCAAGGTCCCTCTAAACTCTGTGACACTTTGCCTGTGCCAAAGATGTGGGTGCTGGGCTCCGCTTCCAGAGGAGAAAAAAAATGTTGGCTTAGATTTCTGTGAAAGTGGGTTAAACAATTGTGTTTTTTTCGGACAATCAAGGTGGCTTAAAAGTAAGCCTAGCAGCCATTACAATAGCTCTGCTAATGGATGGTAATCATTAAAACACACTGTTTGCAGGTGATCATATGCCAAAACATCTATTGCATTTGACACGTGAGTTATACCATTCGTTTTCAGTACCCCCCTCAATGGTTAGTCAATGACTTTTTCACTACAGTTATGACTATCTTCACTGTACATTGTCTGCAAAGGTCTTCATTATCAAGCCATGAGGACTTCATTGCTTGCTTGGACTGTCTTTGATGGCTTATAAATTTTAGAGCAAGACCAGTGTGGTTGTGTTCCATGGGCAGTGGTGGTGTCTGCCAGCAGCTTTTTGAGTAGTGGGCAGAGAGTTATTGTTGACCTGAAACATCAGTGACTGCTTGGGGTGTCCAGCTCTCAGGGACACGAGCCCAGGCAGCCTGACTTTGAGGAGGGGTCACACTCTTCAGTTTTCAAGCATATATTCTCTGCTTCAGGGTAGCACCACAGCAGAAGAAGCCACCAGGGCAGCTCATATTGATATGGGAACTGGCAGAAATACGAAGTTTTCCCAAAGTATTCAGGGCATTTTGTTAGTTGCCTATTTCTTTATGCTATTTTTTGTCACTGTTGCTTTGATTTGCTTTCCTGTGAAAAAGAAAAACTTATCAAAGTAAGTGGGAAAGGGGAGGTAGGAATGTGTGCACTAGAACACACCATGTGGGAATTGGGAATAGGTAATTTGTTTTTTCTGCTTTCAACCATGGCCCTCATCTTGCCTGGAATTTTTCAATTTTTTCATTTCATTACATATAAGTCTACTGGTCCAATATTTTGATGCATTTGTTTACAAATAGATTTTAACTATATGAAAAATGTCATCTATTCTATGTTTAATGTGTAAGCCCCATTGAGGTTTACAAAGGAAATTATAAAAGAGGCACCTTTCCCATACACATTCGATAGGCTTTTAGAAAGTGTCCTTCAAATGCAAGGCTGCTGTCCTTAAAATCTTACTCTCTAAGCAGTGATAAAAACCCTGAGATAAATGAAGTTGTGAATTTGGGGATTTTTTTCCAAATGTAGGCCTTTAAAATTGTTTGGATAATGGGTGAGCTGTCTTAGGAAGACTGCTCATAGGCAGACCTTGAATTACAAAAGAATAGGTTGTAGTGATTTTGAAAAGAAACTTGAAAAGAACTAGGTGATTGTATGGAAATAGGTTTCATCTAGCTGTTACACATGAAATATTCAAGAACTGCATGCAGGAATTTTTATTAGACTGTCTTCATTTCTGGCTTCTTTCTGCTGCAAAGGGGTCCAGCTGTGTGAGCTAGTGGGGAAAGGGTAGGTCAATCTTGCCTGTTTCATAACTGAGTGACCCATGGCTGCCACAGCATCAGCTAAACACTGTCTGTGAAAGAGGGAATATCAAAGGAAGTACATGTCATTTCAAGGGATTATTAATTATGCTTAAGCTAGGGTTTGAGTGATCAACAATGTCTATGTAAACTTCTGTTTAGATAACTAGATGTCTTTGAGGGTATAAAACCTTCAAATTATGTATTTTGAAGATCAAAGCATCAAGATGTTAAGCTGAAAATGGTAATGTCCTGCCAGGGAGCTGAACAAGATGCTGAGGATTCCTAACAGTCCTTTCATTTCACAGACAGCACTTACTACTCAATTTAAAATAAGTAGTTGTGGGAAAACAGATCTCCATGCCAGCTTGCATTTTTTTTTTATTTGCCTGAACATTGCCTACTTCTTCAAATAAATCTCTAAGCTTTAAAACCTTATAATCATCAACCTGGTGGATTAGCCTTAGTCTAGAAGCACATCTGGACACAAACATTTGCAGAAAGGGAATGGACCACATCTGAAGTCTCAGTCCTAGACTGAGGGTTTTCCAAGAGGGGTCTCAAAACTGCTGTTATGGTTAGATTTCCCTTCCATCTAACCTGGTGAAGGACCTGGGGGCTGCATCAGGCCCTGCAGATCCAGCTCGTTAGCATGCAGTTAGCTGCTAAGCATGCTAGGAGGGTCTGGCCACAGGCTGCCCACAGGGATTCAGCCCACCAGTGGGTGGGCTGGCTGCCCATCCCTGCTGTGGAGGGAGAGGATGAGCAGCAGGAGAGGCTCCCAAAGCCTCTTGCTAAGAGCAATGCAGCCACCCTACTGGCTTGAGAAAGGTGCCAACGTATTTTGAAGTACTGTGATTGTGTGAGAATGCCTCTCTGACTCAAGGTCTTTGTACCTAAACAAAACCCTTTGATACTGGGACAGATATGCTGTGAGGAACAGCCTGAGTCCCAAAGAAAGACTGAAGAGGTAAATGAAGATGCCTAGTGGTCCTTCAGAGAAAAGTGCATGCTTTTCACCCCCTCTTGCCTTTTTACTGGCCAAAACCTATGATGCAACATTGACCATTCTCCAGCCTCTTGAACCCTTCCTACCTGGATGCTCTTTCAGCAAAGTGTGAATTTCAAACTTGGTTCAAATCCCTTTCATTTTTATCTAAAACCTTTGCTCCTCACAAATGCAACATATTATTTCAGAAACAACAGCAAAGTATTAAAGCCAAATGATCTGTAATACAATTTTTCTGTTAATTTCTGCCAATTTTTTTTATTATTTTTTTCTGACCAAACTTATAAAATCTCAGAGTTTCAAGCAGAATTGATGCAGGGATAAGAGCAAGCTACTCCAAAATTGCCTTGTTGTTTTAAAGACATTGAGTTAATTAGAGAGATATTCTTGTTAGTGGTGGTTAATTAAAAGATCCTTGATGGAACGGAAATGTTAATTTTAGCAGAAATGATCTAAGGGACTGAAATTATTAAATGACACATGTTTAATAGTTTTTTCATTAGATGCTTTATTAGCAGAAATAATACCAAAACTGCAGTGACTTCCACTAAATTTTGACGAGTTTGACTACACAGGATTGTATTCCCTGATCGCATTACTACTGCCATCTTATTGCCATTCCCAGACTGCATTCATTTGTGCTCAAATCACAATAACTACTTTTTTAAAGTACATTTGTTTTGCAGTCTGTGATTAGTAAGGCAAGGTTCTCGGTAAGAAATATTGGGGAGTTAATCAGGACTGAAGAAGAGAAAGCCAGTAGTTCCTGAGGCATGGCACTGTTAGGCAAATTTTACAAACGGTATATGTGATTTATGGACACAGAGGGAGAAGCTGAGAAGGCTGGGTCTGCTCAGCCTTAAGAAGAAAAGGCTCAGGGGAGATCTCACAGCTGTCTACAAATCCCTGATGGGTGGGTGTAAAGAAGATCATCAAATTCTTCTTGGAGGTGAACATTAATGGGACAAGGGATGATGGATACAAGCTGGAATGAGTGAAAAAACGAGAATAGGAGCCTAGAGACATTATATATGATTTCCATCCTTGGAGACACTCAAATGAAACCTGGCATGTGCCTGAGGAACCTGCCCTAGCTGGACCTGCTTTGGGTGAGAGACTGGACCAGGTGGCCTACAGAGGTCCCTCCTAACCTGTTTTATCCTGTGATCCCATGATTTACACTATAGAACTGGTAACAAGTGTGCAGGGAGAACAGCTCAACAGGTTTCTCTGGTACTTCTGAACCATGACAGTAACCGAAGAGACAGATGGTAAATTTACCTCCCCATGGGCAGACTTACTTTCAATGACTAACAAGAGAGGTCCCAGCCACAAAGTTCTAGTCTAGCCTGCTTGGGGATCCCACATCACCAAATATCCTAATTACAGGCTCAAAGGTAAGTGTTCATTCACCTGTTACTGTCCCTACCTATCTCTGCTGGTACTTAAACATCTGATTTTTAAATGCGCAGACAATGGTCTGACAACCATGTCAGCCCACTGAAAAATCTGGGGAAAAAAAAAGAAAAATGCTGTTATCTTTTCTTTGTTCACAAATTCAGGAGCAATGACGCTGTTTCAGTTCCTGTGGCCTTGGAAAAAGTTGGCAAGGTCTAAGAAAGCACTCTAGTAATGCAGTATCGAATGTGACATGCGCAGCAATGAGGTTCGATTGTATTGCAAACGCATTCTTGGTAGCTTACATCTGCTCTGCTGCTGAATCAGAAAAAAATCAATCCATGTAAGCCAGCAATTCTCCGTCTGTCCTCAAGGATCTTCTCATTTTCTCTTTCTTCCAAAATTCGTATTAAAACTGAGGTTTATTAAAAGAAAAAAAAAAAAAAGCAAATAGTTGATTCATTAGTGTTGTATCACTCTACTGAAGTTAGGGTTGTACCACATAATTAGTTTTCCTGTATGTTACCACCATATTCTGTTTCAGGACAGGGTATGAGCAAACACTGCCTTTAACTATGTTAAGGGCAGGCAGGAAGGGGCAAAGAACAGGTCTAACATTTTTCTTTAATGGATGATTTAATAGGTTCAGAAGCTAGAGAGAGAGAATGGCAACTAGCTCTTTTATAACACTCAACAGGATACAAGACTGAAAGGCAGGAAACAGCCTCAGAGGAAAGACTTGTATCCCAGTGGATTATTTTTCCCCCATTTGAAAACCGTGATCTAATTAAATAACAGATGCAGATAGTTTCATTCAGACTGTGCCCAGTATTTGCAATTAGCAAAGGAGAAATGATGTTAATTTCTAAATTGAGATGAGCGTGGGGTGGTGGTGGTGGTTTCTTTTTCTTTTTTTCTGTAGTGCTGTGCATTTTTGGGATTGCCACTCTCGCCTGTCTGATGGGAAGGCTTTCTCGGACAAGCCGAGTGGTCTGCCTGGAGGGGTGGCGGCAGGGGGAGGATGCAGGACCTGGATAATGAATTCGGACAGGGTCTCTCATGTAGTTCTGGTAGTTTTCTGTGCTTTGGCACAAGCCGTAGATGGGTACAGGTTGGCAAAGGCTTTTGGAAAGCACAAAGGCCAGTGCTCGTGCTGTATGTATGGGATCTGCCCTCTTCGCAGAGGTGAAGGCGGGGAGGTGTAACCAGCCCTCCCTTCCCGAGCTTGCGATGCCAGCCTGCCTTGGCCAACAGGAAAATGCACACATGGCGAGACATAAATTTTCAACACAGATCTGCAGTGCCTGGCCCCAAAACTGGAGGGTGTATGCCTACGGGGACACATGGACTGCTGCATCCTGGCCCCTGAGCTGTGCTGGTAGGGATGCTCTGGGCTGGCAAACCGAGCATCTACCCCCTGGGTGGAGTAACCAAAGCAAACCAATGCCTTTTTTGGTTACCTTACCTCAGCCCACAGCAGGAGACTCTCTGTCCAGCGTCACCCATACCACAGACTAGCATAGATAAAGGAGATAGAGGTGCTTGTTCCTCTGGTCCCTAAATCCCCCATCAACCTGTGAAAAGAACCTCGGCTCCTGTGCTCTCTTCCTCACCTTCAAAGAGTTCCTTATCTTCTGCTGTTGCAGCCTTACATGAACACACTCCCTGTAACGGCACGATAACAAAACCAACATGGGGATTAGCTGGTCAAATCCCGCTAAGCCCCGGGTAATGGTGCACATGGGAGTCAGTCAATATATACTTTTACTTTCGTTTATCACTCCCAGGGTGTCTTACGTGGCAGTCCAAGTATTACATTTCGCTTTTATCTTCAAGAATATTTTTGCAACAGTCAACCTTGGGCATTGGACTGGAACTAGCAGGAAATTATTTGCCAATGAAGAAAAAAAGCTATTTCTACACCACTAGTTAGTAAAGGAACTGATCCAGTCGGCGGGGAAAAGTTTTCATATGCTGGCATCAGAAGGTAAAGCTCCAACTTCGTCTGGTATTTTTCCACTAAGACTTCTGAACTCAGAGAATTCCATTTGCTGATCATTTTACCAGAAAATTATCACTCCTGAAGGAAAGTTATTTACTCTGACTGCTGTATTAGCAGCGGCAGCCAGGACTAGCTGTGCACAAGAGCTGAGGAAGAGTGCCATCTCCCGGGCCTCGGGCTGCGCCAGGAAACTGTCTTTGGCACCTCCTGGCACGCACGCACCGAAGGCAGCTGTGCGAAAGCCACTGTGCAATTAGTGGATAATGCTGATTCAAGGAGTGGAAGGAGGGCAATTTGTTAATGTCATCATTTAGTAGCCTGTTAGCTGGGCAGATAAGCTCTGAGACTGTCTAATTTAGAAAAAAAGAACCACTGTGTTAATACTGCATAAGCCTGAAGAATTGCAGCAATTATGATGCTCATACAGCTGCTGTGTTAGGGAGATATGTTGAACTGCAGGTGTGAGGAGCAGTTTTCACATAACCCAACAGCACACAAGCTTTATGAAATGCCTGCAGCACCGACACCGACCGAGCTCCAGGGAGGTCAGGTACCTGCAGCTGTCTTTGGGGCTTTTGGTTTTGGGGCTGTTTGGAAGACTGTTCTCTTCAGTTCTTCTAGCTGGTGATCCCCTCCCTCTTCACGCGGCTCAAAAGCCCTTTTTCTGAAAGTGGAAAGGCATGGATTCCCTTACCCTCCTGTTAAGAGTCCCCAGGTGACAGAGCCAGGTTGGGGAGGAGGGGAGTCCTGAGGAAATCTCTGGTTTTGTGATTTGCAAGGAACAGCTGAGATCTCCTGCCTTGTGCCCCAGCCCGTAGTGCTGCAGTAGTGCAAAACAGCTTGCATTTTAATCCCAGCCTTAAGAAAAAGAAAACACCCAACCTAAAAAGTAGTATTATTTAATGAGTCCCAGTTCCAGTCAGGGAGCTGCCCAATTTCCAGGGCTGTTCAGCCATACTTTGCCCTGCTTGTAGTTTGCCCACTCTAACTTCATGAGGGCAAGCCGTTTTCTGTGCGCATCATTCCTAAATGATGATTGGCTTCCCCTCACTGGAATTAGTCACGTCATTATGTCAAACTGTGATGACCTGCATAAAAAGTATCAGGTGTGTAGTAAGCACTGTTACATACATTTTATGTTTCAAAATCCTTTCGCATCCTATCATCTAACCTGTCCATTTGCTGAATGTTTGTTTTCTTATTCTCTTGGATGTTGTGGTTTAATGCTGGTGAGCAGCTGAGCCACATGCAGCTGCTCCCTAACTGTCCCTCGATGGGATGGGGAAGGAAATCAGCAGGGTAAAACAAAGAAAACTCTTGGGTTGAGATAAAGATAGTTTAACAGTTAAAGCAAAAGCTGCGCACGCAAGCAAAGCAAAATAAGGAATTCATTCACTGCTTCGCATTGGCAGGCAGGTGTTCAGCCATCTCCAGGAAAGCAGGGCTTCATCTTGCATAACAGCGACTTGGGAAGACAAACACCATCACTCCAAATGTTCCCTGATCCTCCTTCTTCCCTCAGCTTTTATTGCTGAGCATGACTTCATGTGGGTTGGGATGGGATGGGATATCCCTTTGATCAGCTGGGGTCAGTTGTCCCGGCTATGTCCCCTCCCAGCCTCTTGTGCACCCCTAGCCTTGCTGGTGGGGTGATGTGAGAAGAAGACCTTGACAATGTGCAAGCACCGCTCAGCAACAGCTAAAACATACCTGTGTTACCAACAATGGTTTGGTCACAAATCCAAAACAGCATCATATCAGGTACAATTAAGAAAATTAACTGCATCCCAAGCAAAACCAGTACATTGTACTAAACTCAGCTTTACTTTTCTTTATCCAACTTTGCAGTAGAGTTAGTATTGCAAGGGATTGCAGTTTTGCCTTCTTCTCTCCATCTTTGAATTTTCCAAGCATTTCCACTTGCAAACGATGAAAGATTTTATTTTATTTATTCTTTTTTCTATTGTGGTTTGCTCCTTTTTCTCAGATTTTTCCTGTGCTTTTAAGATGCGTGAAGTAGAAAATAATCTGATAGACCTGCATGTGCAACGGGTTTGATAGCAACCTGGGAAGACAATTCTGTACTTCTAAAGTTATTCTGTCTCTTCATTAAGAAATTCAACCACGGTTCATTTGTCACTGCACTTAGCATTCAGGCCGTGCACACAATGAAAAGCTTGCTGAGGATTCTTTACATTCCGCACTCTAGCAGTCTGTGCTCTACTCTTCAGGTCCCAGAGATGCCACTAAAACAAATCACACAGTATTTTATTCTTAGAAGATATAAAACTGATGTAGAAAAATAGTATTAAAGCATAGTCTTTTTTAATACATGGCAATGGCTAATAACAAAAATACAAACATACATCTATTAATCAGTATATATTTGACATACATTTCAAGTACTGTCTGACTGAAACTTGCCAGGACAGATGTAAAATGTCTTTGCATTTTCAATACTGAAGTCAGCCTCCAAAAATCTGAGTAGTTACGAGTACAGCCTTTTCCAGTCAAACCATCTGGCATGATCCTCAATTTCAACAGGACGATATTTCAGTTCGTTCCTGAACTATACTGAGAAGTCAATAGCATTTACTATCTAGTCCAATACCTTACAGCCAATGTTTGCTTCCTAGAAAAGCTATTTGGGCTTCCCAGTCTAAGACCTGTCAAACACTGTCTACTCTTGCAGTACTATGCTACATGCACATGCTCCCACCTTTTTATTCTTCTGAGAATGGTGCAAGTGACTTGACTGGGTGAAATAATACAGAAAGTAAGCTAATACTGATGAAATGCATCAGAGCGAGGTTCATAAATACCTAAATAAAGGAGGTGAAGGAGGTGGGGAATGTGAGGAAACAAGCAAATATACCACATGAAGAAGATTAAAGATACAAAAATTATTAGAGGAAAGTGAAAAATAACCTAGCATAATCTGAGATAGAAATTCAGCAACTGAGAACGAGAAAAAGTAAGGAGACTATGTGGAAACATAAGCAGCGTAAGACTAATAACAAAGGTGCAGTTCATGGCCCTCTTATGAAGCCTATCCATTTCACAGGAGACTAGGTAAAGGGAAATAGAAAATGACATCTCACCTTGTGTAGGTTGTTTGGAGGTTTTATGCATTTATTGCAGTTGAATTATGAGGGTGAGTTGATAATTTCTGAACTGAGAAAAGTAGGAGAAACATAAAAAGTCTGAATGATTTATTCCTTACAATATATGACTATTCTGTGAGGGAGGGGGAGAATCACGATCTGAAAGGGGTCTGGGTTTGCAAATCTACGGTTTTCCCTCAGTTGTTGCTGTGAACCAGAACAAAATTAATCCTCCATCTAAACAATCTAAATGGCCAGGGCAGGGAGGAGGTCCCTCAGCCCTCACTCAGCTAGTTTGAAGCTACAGGTAGGCAGGCATTGACAAGGACGAGGACCAGAAGACTTCCGCTCAGCACAGCATCAGCCCCATACTGCTGTACCTCATAGCACTAGGACAGGCAGAAATCAAAGCAAGTGTAGGCATCAAACAGCACTGCTTGCTCCCAAAGATGCTACAGGGGAGCTTAGAAGGAATCACCACGGCACATGGCGTCATCATCCTCCCACTCTGGGGAAGTCATACTGGAGGTTTTCTGGAACTTCATAGTGTGCAGTTACACCACCTACAAAAACCCCCATGAGACTGGAAACCAGCCGTGTCCTGCCCTCCTGCCAGCTCCCCCACAGGATTTCTGAAATGTCTGGGCTTCTGTATGGTCAGTCCTGGGCCAACAAGGCTGTGTCCTATTGAACTGGCTCTTGGGGATATATCTGGCAGGAGGTAGGATGTAGGTCCTCATGGATCAGCAGATTGTCTGAAAGCACTGAGGTTCCTAGTGGTCATTACCCTTCCAATTTCCTTGCCGTGTAGCTCAGCACCTGGGCACTTATGCTTTGCTGTTCTAGTATCAAGTCTGTTTCAAAAGTAAATGTTCTCAGAATTAACTTATATATCCTTCTAATGGAACATTGCTACTAAAAAATAAAAAATATTTTTCAGCTCAGAACAAAGTGTCAGCAAAAGGTCTGCCTTTTAACTAGCTCCAGCTAGAGATATCAGGCGGCTAACCATGTTCTCAGGCTCGCTGTGCCTGACTGAAAGGCTTTGTTATTGCCTTTTGCCAAACCTATCCAAGTAAAGTGGGAACAAAGGGTTAGTTCTTATTAATTTTTCGTCAGGTAGGTACACTATAGGGCAGCCTTGTTCTCCGTTCCCACAGAGCTGTTCTGTTCATTCCTTTCTGTGATTCATTCACACTCTGTATGAAGACCAATAAGATGGGGGGTATCGGCTACTTCGTCTAAAGCAGAGTTGCAGAGTTGCTTCCTTTGAACACAAAAATCATTTTTTTTTCATAGTGGGCTTGAGGAACACCTGGGAAAGCTGATCCAAATTAGCAGTGAGAGTAACATTAAATTGGAATTTAAGCTGGCTGTGTAATCAGCCATTCTCATACTGGGGTGATGCCCTCATTCCCCACGATGGAAATGAAGTAATTACTGCAGAGAAGAAAATCTTCAGAGCTTGAGGACTGCAGAGCAAAACTTCATTAAACACCAGTTGAGACTCTTTCTCAGAACTAAGGATGTACATTTCCCTCTGCCCAAAGTGATGCCACACAGCATGCCTCAGCTAGGCTCACAAACCAGAAGCAATATTGCTGCACTCCTACAGCAATTCACCTGGGCTAATGGATGCTGTTTCTCAGTGAAGCTAGTCACCTGGGACACAGCTCCATATTGATATTATTACACATCTTCCAGCACCCAAGTAAGCTTGGATACCCTGATGTACCACAGTATTGCCTGTGGTACTGACAGATCTAAAGTTGAATTAGTTTAGTTTAATATAACACATTTTGAAAGTGACTTAACTAAGTCCATTGGGATGACTTCCATCCTGAAAGAAAAAGATTTGCATAGGGATTTACTGAAACTGAACTAAATCTGCATGAACTTTTGAAAGAACAAACTTTCCTAGGTGATCTCTACTCAACAAAAAAACCCCACCAAAACCAACTCTGCTTTTCTTTGGAGTAGGGACAGATGGGAAAATACATTGGAGTGTATTTAAAATGCACAACCTCTCCCTGCCTGTCTGCCTCTGACTCCACGCTACATCCAAAGCCAGAGAAAAGAACTGAGAAACTATATAAGATGCACAAAATGAGTCTGGTGCAATGAAAGGGTAAAATGTTTGGGTCTTTCAGGTTTTGCAGTTCACACCTTTGACAAAAAATGTGCCTTCTGCTGCTCAGCTTACAGTTTCTCTAGATTGCTTTCTTTTACCTTTGGGACAAAGAACTTGCTAAGTGTTGAGGGGTGAGGAAGGGAGAAGGCAGGGATTTGTAGGCATGTCCAAGACAGCAGCTTTTGACCCCTTCAGAGTGCTGGAAGTGCTCCTTCCAGTCCTCCTCCTCCGTTAAGTAACTATCCTACTCAGTGAGCTTTAGAGATTTAAGCCAAACTTAGGGGTCCATGATGTGGGGAAAGAGTAAGGGGAAGGCACTCAGGGCTCAGGCTGCCACCTGGAAGGCTGGAGAGATTTTACAAACCCGTACTCACAATCGTCACGGCTAGTACATACTGAAGAAACTGCGGGTAAGAGATAGTGAAGCATCTTGCACTGAGGCAAGATTCTCAGACTCGCACAAAAGCAGATTCATATGCAATCTTTTTTTCCAAAAAAATGTGTGCCCTTCAGTTTTTGCAAATAAATCCCAGCCTTTTCTCTACCAGTAAGACTTCCCATGCTGTTGAGAGGAGGGTGAGAGAAGAGGCAAGAAGAGTCAGTGTGAAACTAATGAAGGTGGAATGCATTATTTTTCTGTGAGCAGCAAATAAAAATAAATATGCTCTCCTAGTATGAGCTGTAGGCCATTTTCTGCCAGTCTATAAAGGACTAGGGTGGAGGGTTGGTGCTGCTGAGTACTGACTTGTGGGAAAAAAGTTCCCTCCAGCTACCACAAATTAGCTCTTGTCCTGCAAGAAGCAGATAACAGAAGAAATGCAGTGGTCCAATAATCTCTGAAATTATACCAGTTATAATCCGTTTTGCCCTTCTAATGTAATCAATGGAACAAATTTTTTGGAATTGTGGTAATGAAAACCTTCAGACTAGATTAAGGTCTCTGTGAAATTTTTCAGTATAATTTACAACTAAGTTCAGCTGCAAAATGCAAACATAGCTCTTCTCTCTTGCATCACTTCTTCCTCCTCCTGTGACTGCCACTGTGCTTGTCTTTAGGATACACCTGTAGATGTCTAGAGGGTGTTCGTCTAAGTGCATGTGTACCTTCAGGCTAAACGATGCCCATGGTCCGCGAAGGACCTGGACAGAGACCCAAGTAGTGCAACAATAATCAATGATTTATGGTTGAGTGATGTAGAACTCAGTAAAGAAGCAGAACCATATGACACAATTGGTGTGGACATTGAATGAGGGAAGGGGATTAAAAAGCTTGATATACTGAAACATGAAGCTAGGAGATGTAAATATGCATGACAGAAACTTTTCCAGTAAGGTGCTTGAGAAACCCTATTACTGTTTAATACAGATCAATAAAAGGAAGCTGGATTGCTTTTGTTGAAGTGTATGCCTCCAAAAGGGGTTATGTTTAAAATTAGAAGTGTAAGGTATGCAAACTTCGTGAAGCATTTTGCCAAAATGACTTTTTGTCAGAAAACATTCTGATTTTGCAAAGAAGTTAACCATTTTATAAAAGAGCTAGAAAATGAAAGTAGTATTTCATTGAGAAGCTTGCTGAGATCCAGTTTCTAGGAGAAGGGGAGAGTCCCGCTCAGTAGTTCCATGATCAGAGGAGACCTACGTGCTGATCCATGGAAATGCTGTGTGCAAGAGCCCTTGCTACTAGTTCTCTTTGGTGAAGAAACTGTTTCTTTTGTTTGAACTGAACTTTGCCTGCAAGGTAGAGAATCCCACAGACCCTGAATTGAATTTGAATCAAAAGAAACAGTTTCCATTTGTAAAAGCTGCAGTTCCTTAACACAGTTTAAAAGATAATTAAAGCTCTTTATTCTGTCTTGGGTTGTATTAATTGAAGAAGTAGAAACCTGTTACATGTTGATTCAAAGGTTTCCATCTGTCTACTCAAAGCTTAGGGCTTGCTCTTCTCTTTTTACTGCAGCAAGTCTAGCTATTGGCTAGTTGCAGGCTACCACACATTCCTCTCTCTTTCCTTCTAAAACCTGACCATCCTCTGTGTAACTGTATTGAATTGCATCATCAAGAGTGATATACAGGGCATGGCAATCCCTTCCTGCGTAAACATGCCTCATACACCCTTGAGTGAATTCCGTCTTCTGAATCATTCAGCCAAAGGTCATAATATAAATGCATTCCTTCATCCATGAAAAGCCCTGCCTGTACATATTCTGTTGTGCTGTGCAACATAATCCTAACTCCTACTGTCAACTAACATTTGCACAACCCAATAAAAGCATTTTGGATTTGCTTTGGCAGTATGCCCTGGCCGTAAAAAAATGTTGCCAGCCTTGGCAACACCACTGACTGGACAAACCAAGCATTAGGTCAGGATTCTGGGAGCATTCGTTGTTCTTCCTACACTGGAGGGGACACCATCAGTGATGCAGCATGGACATGAAAGCTGGAATAACCTGTCATGTAATGAACGCGCCCTCTAGCAACAAGCTCTATCCTGTCCAAGCATGTGAATTAATTGCTGATTTCTGAATCTGATTCTATAAACATGGCTGAGCCCTCAAGTACAGGCAGTTTCCTTTTGCTGGCTTCTGTTGGCCAACGAAGTGCGCCCTACAGCGTGCGCCCAAAAAATGACCTTCAGACATGTGAGGATCATGGGGACACTAAGAGACCTACAATGATTAGTCCCTTCTATGCCCTCTTATGGTCTTCCCAGACTCTCCCTCACCCTGAAAACCATGTAGACACATCTCATATATGCACATATACATGTGCTCTCTGAGCCAGAGTCTACAGCCCACTGAGCAGTGTGTTGCCAAGATGCAGCAGACTTAGCCTGAAGTCTTTACTGTGAATCCCCTAGTTTGCAGCTGTTGATTCATTCTGGTAGAGCTCAGGGGAAACAAATGTAGTCTTTCTTCTTCAGTAGACCAAGAGATAATATTTAATATGAGATAATGCAGGAAATGGAGTATGAGAACCATTAGTCAATAAATAAGAGTATGAGTAATTTAACAGTTTACCTTCTAGAGGAAGCATACATCAACCTAGCTATATTTACAGTAAGTGCTGATTACAGGATGAATATATTATACATGCATGAGACAATGATAAGCCAGGGATGTTTATGGGCAATAGGTTAAATGCAATGTTCTAAATGCCAAATAGTCAATAAGAATGTTTTTCACCTTTTTAGACTAAGACAAAATAGCTTGATAATATCCAATTACCTTATAAAAATGTTTCTCATTGTTAAATGAGATAATGAAAGAGGGGTCCAGAACCTATTTTCATTCCTCTGTCCTTGATCCTGTTTTCATGCAGAGGTTCTCAACTGCAGATACCATCACCCACATTCAGTTGGTGAACTGAAGTAAAAGGCATAAAATTTCTCTCCAAATGTATAGAATCATAGAATCATAGGATCATAGAATATCTCAGGTTGGAAGGAACCCATAAGGATCATCAAATCCAACTCCCTGCTCTTTGCAGGGCTACCTAAAAGTAAATCATATGACTAAGATCGTCATGCAGATGCTCCTTAAACTCTGACAGGCTTAGTGCCATGACCACTTCACTGGGGACCCTGTTCCAGTGACTGACCACCTTCCCAGTGAAGAACATTTTCCTACTGTCCATTTTGAACTTCCCCTGAGGCAGCTTCATACCATTTCCTTGTGTTTGTCACTGGTCACAGGAGAGAGGAGATCAGCAGCTCCCCCCCTTGAGAAAGCTTTAGACTACAATGAGGTTGGTCACCCCCCAGCCTTCACTTCTCCAAGATGAACAATGCAAGTGACCTCAGTCACCCCTCGTAAGTCTTTCCCTCGAGGCCTTTCACCATGTTCGTCACCCTCCTCTGGACACACTCTAACAGTTTGATGTCCTTCTTATATTGATGCGCCCAAAACTGCACACAGTACTTGAGACAGGGCCACACCAGTGCAGTGAAGAGTGGGACAATCACTTCCCTCGATGGGCTAGCTATGCTGTGCTTGGTGCACCTCAGGACATGGTTAGCCATTTTGATTGCCAGGGCACACTGTGGACTCATGTTCAACTTGCCATCAACCCAAACCCCAGGTCTCTTTCCATGGGGCTGCTCTCCATCCTACTGACCTCCAATTTGTATGCATAACCAGGATTACCCTCTCCCAGGTGCAGAACGTGACACTTGCTCTTGTTAAATTTGATACAGCTGGTGTTTGCGCATCTCTGTAGTCTACCCAGATCTCTCTGTAAGGCCTGTCTACCTTCAAGGGAGTCCACAGCTCCTCCTAGTTTGGTATCATTGGCAAACTTAATTCAAGTACATTTGATTCCTGCATCCAAATCATTTATAATAATGATACATATATTTTCTTATTTTTCATTCCTTCAAAATGTTTGCTACCCCTGATTTTATATATCTATTTTTCTCTTTTTAGAACTGCTTTCATCTCCATTCTTTAGGCACATCATTATTTTTCAATATTTTCTGCTTATCATTGTTTCAACTGAATTTGTCAAATCATACCAGTGTCGCACTATTTTTCATTTACTATTTGAACTGCATGATTACATTGTGAAATTATTTTTTTCCTGACATAAAAGCCTAATCTGTATGAGGTGAGACAATTCATCACTTGTGTCTGGCGGTCAGCACAGAACAAATCTGCTCAAAAATCCTTGAAGCCACGCGGCTGCCCCTCCCCCCGCCGGCGTTCGGAGGAGAATGGAAAGAAAGAGGCAGAAACTGGTGGGTCAGGATAAGGGCAGTTTAACAGAACAGCAAACAGAGGGAAACAGGAACAACAACGATACAAATAAGGAGAAA
>Ga0065711_1037425_pt1 | contig 19851 bp, 10 predicted proteins | sample Hoacrofraction12_FD_59098 | JGI IMG/M metagenome (GOLD analysis project Ga0065711, IMG submission 59098) | Hoatzin crop microbial communities from Cojedes, Venezuela - Epithelial fraction 12 v2 (version 2) | ecosystem: Host-associated > Birds > Digestive system > Esophagus > Crop | place... | reverse complement strand
CCAGCCGCCCGCCCGGCCCGGCCGCCGCTGCCGCCCCGCCACCGCAGCCCCGTCCTCCCGCCCGGCTCGTTCTGCGCCTCGGGGCCCAGCGGCAGCGGCCCAGGCCTCTCCTGCTCGGTGTCCCTCCGAGGGCTGGAGCGGGTCGGCCCGGGGGAGAGCCCCGCTCGTACACCGTTAGCCCCGGGGCCCGGGCCGGCTCCTCACACACAGAGCCGCTCCTGCAGCAGCCAGCGCGGGACTGGGCAGGGAGAGCCGGCCGCGGAGCACCGAGGGCTGGCTCCCGAGGGCAGCTGCAGCACGGGCCGTGTCTCGGTGCCAGCACTTTGTGCAGAAAGCCTGGAGATTTATTAAGCCGACACTCTTCTTCTGTTTTCTCTGCAAATCTCTTTATGGTGGGGAAGGAGGGAGTGACAGGAGAAGCAATGCCAGCCAGCCAGCTCAACTGCGATGGCAGCAAAGTTTTACTTGAGCGATAACTTAACAAGGAGTCTCCCGAATTCTGGCTCGCTCTGCGTGTGAATGAGCCTCCTTGAGCCCAAACCCAGAGCCAGGACGGCTCCGGAGGCCCGGTGCGAGAGGGCAGCCGGGGAACGCTGGGCTGGGGGTTGGGGAGCAGCTCCGGTCTGGCGACCGATGGCAGCTCCCAGCCATATAACACACCAGCTCCCAGCGCTGACTTGGGCCCGTCGCCATGCTCACACGGACCTCGAGACTCACATTCCTGCTGGGAACACGAGTATGCTGCATTTTCAGAATCACTCAACGTATTTTTCAGCCTGCTAGGACTCTCTCCTAAACCAACACATTGCTTTCCTGTTAGACCAAGAGACTTCCACCCCAGTACCGAGCTAAACTGCTTGCCATCCCCCATCACGTTTAGTCTCATTCATCCTACCCCACTATTTACAAGTACGGGCCCTGATCTTGCAGCTAGCTGGACCCTTGGGCCTGAGCAGAGCTCCGCTGACACTAATGAGGTCCTGCTGTGCAGAGCTGGTAGCAGCATTACATCGATAATCCATAATAAAGTCTAATCGACATTAAAGCTGAGCAGCCATCTGGCCAGAGCGAAGCGTTCAGTCATCCACCTGCACAAAGTGCTCCCGTGCCAAGAACATGCTAGGGGAGAGAGCCTCCTTCCAACAGGAGACGTAACCTGGGGATGCGAACAGGGCTTGTGAGTGAAGATCAGTAGAAATCATACAGCATGCGCTGAGGTTTCAAAGATCTCAGCTACCTACAAATCCCACATGGTGACAGAGACTGTAGGACTTCAGACTTGGTGTTGACACTTCAATGTTCAACATTCAAACTGCCTTTTGCCCTGGGAGCGGTTGTTTTCTGGGTGTGGGCCAGAATCCTTCATTTGAGTTTTTATATTATTTTTAGGATGATAAATTTGGTCTAAGAAACCGCTTCTGTTCAACATGAATTAGATAAAACCACTCAGGACAGAGTGTCCTTGCTCGTTAGCTGCTTTTGTTTTGACTTGATTTTAAATGCTCCCTCTGGATATTGTTATTTCCACACGTTTCAGAAGTACAAAAGGAATGCAGGACTGTTTATACGAACTCAAAACACCGATGCGATCACAGACCTTTGCAGGAGCTCAGATCCCATGATGACAGGTGTAATATAAGAACCACCTGTGTAGATTACTTCAGACTTACTCACTGCAAATGCAGAATTCCTTGTGTTTTGCATTCAGAAGGAACTCTTGGGCTGTAATCCAGTATTCAGTTGCAAAGTTGATAATTATGGCATAGTTAGGGAAAGGAATTATTCAACACAAGTGCAAGGTCACCGCCGCAGATCTGGTTGTCTTCAACGGCAACAGGGCAAGATAAGCGGCCTTAGCAATAAGACCAAGCAGTGCACCTGCTAACAGGAGCTGAAGACAGGGCTAGCGCGTGAGAGCAGAGACAAAACCAAGGTTTTTTACGGAATATTTTGTACTGCATGTCTCTTCACAAAGAAACCAAGATCTCTGTTTTGGGATCACCTTTATACAAAAGAAAGCTGGTGGGAAAATCATCTACAAACAAAAATGGGTATGGAAAAAAAACTTTAATTTGCTCATTTGTGTTCAATTCCTTGCAGTACTTTGGTTTGGAATCTCTGAAAGGCACATTAAACCATACCTCACAGCCTGCAAATCAAGTGCTAATTAAAACTGCATTAACCCTAATGGATTGGAAGGGAGAAATCTAATTGAGAAAACTTCTGTTTACCTAAGGCACGCTGGAAAAACAAACCATCCCGTATTTCTCTTCAGTCTTTTTTGTTTTTTTCTCCTTTCTCTCAGCATGCACACACAGAATTGCCGCCTCTTACACTGTAATTTACTAAATCAACCTTTTGAGGGAGGTTTAAAGCATGCCAAACCTCTCTCACAGTGCTTTGCAACCAACCTTGTACTATCAGGACTTCAAAATACACACTGCCACTCTCAAAGTCATGCCTGAAATGGGCTTGTGCTAATCAGCGTCGTGGGTGCTCACTGCTATCTACCCAATTACTTCATTATTGTCTTCCAGGACCAGTCTGTATGGCCCATACTGGGTGTAGCTATTGCTCTCACTTACTGGGACCTGACCGGCCATTCCGTAAATTCTCTCTAGGTTAGAGCAAGTCATGTCTTGTCTTCCTTGATTTCCCACATGGATGGGCAGAAACATCACTGTGGAATCTACTTCCTGACAAGAGCTCCTAGAAGCACTAGTGATAAATGACCTGTTGTTTATGGCGGGAGGAACCAGCTATGTAGTTTTGGTGCCCTTACTTCTGTTTGGTTTCCTTTTAGGTCCTCATATCCACCTCCAGGTGACAGGGACATATCTAAAACCAAGTTTCCAAAGCTGCGCACCCTTCCTCAGCATCAGCAGAACCTGGGCTTGCAACCTGATGGGGAGGGGGGAGCTAAGCTGTAAGTAGCCCCCCGAGGCTTGTTGTCCTAATGAATACCAGGCCACAAATTAATGAAGGAGGTTTTAGGAAAACATTGTGATTTTTAGCCCTTCAAGCATCAGCAAATCTGCTAGAAGTCCAGACAGCTGTTTATAGCTTGTTAAGATGCTGATTGTTTACAAATTAGATTTCCTCTTTGAAAACCCCGCACCTATCAGCCTGCTAATGTCACTCATTGATAAAGCGAGGGTGCTTTCTCTGCCGAAGAAGAAAGGCTGGCGTTAGGTGGTCCCGTCTGTAGTGAGTTTATTTGGTTTTTCCTCCTACCATCAGAAACATTCAGTATTTTTCTCACCTCCCCATTTCAGGTGGTTTTGCCCTGGATTTCTTCAGCGTTCACAAGTTCATTTTTTTGTAATTGTTCCTAACTGAAACAGTTTCAATAAGGAGCACGTGTATTGCCTTTGCGTTTTGGATATGCAAAATACTTTTTGACTGTTCTCTAGAAACAAAGGCTGGTATCTGGGAAAAAAAAAAAAAAAAGGAATATGATATAAAAGAGGAGTTTCTGTACGAGAAGATTTGTTTTCTTGCCGACAGCTGTACAGCCCCACAGGCAGCACAAATTGGCTAGGTTGTGAAGTCAAGGCCAGTGCCTACAGCATTCGGCAGCTTCCTGTGTCTTAATCTTTCTGTTTGGGGAATGAACTGTAATTTGTTTTCATTGACCCATGGCTTCGGTTGCAGAGTGTAGGATTACCTTAATGGACCAAAACTTGAGAGACACCAGCTTTCTTTCTAGTCCTTCCAGTGCTGCATCCTTTCTCGTGCCACTCCTTCCCCTGGGTTGCAGCAGGGCGTGCTGTGCTTGCTGTCTGCCCCGTGGCTCTGGAGGACAGAGGGGATGCTCAGGGGCTGTCTGCACGACTTTGGGCTGGCCAAGGGTCCTCCCAGTGTCCCCACCGCCATTCTCCTGTGCCTCTTGCTCTCAAGTGCAGTTCCCCCACCCCCAGTCCATCTCGGGAGCTTGTTTCAATAACAATTAGGAATCCCGGCTCAGTTAGGGGCACCATAAATCAAACCATGAGCCCCCAGCAAGACCAATTTCCTGGCTGCAAGTGAATGCGCTCCGTAATTTTCTGTGCACCATTCAGACCTGCCATTTAGCAAAGGCTGGAGGTTTTTCTTTTTCATCGAGGAGTGCTGCCATGCATTCCTTTATACCGTATCACTGTGTGTTTACTCTGAACATGTACAGCAGCTATCCACATGGGTTATCCAGCTCATATGGGACTCACAGCAATGTTAGTCCGCAGTAAGAAAGAGGCTCTTTTGGTTAAAGTGACAGACTTGAGAAACACCAGTGATGCTGCAGATCTTGGCCATATTGCTTTATCTCTTTGTGCCTCAGTTACTAGAATGGAGAAAAAACTTTCTTTTTTTCAATTAGATTGTCATCTTTAGGGCATAGATCGTATACTCAGCATCTGCTAAATGGGCATGATCTCTAGAACCTCTAAGTACTACCATATCCCACAAATAATGCTACCTTTTCAAAAATTGGCATGTGCTGCACAGAATAAGGAAAAAAGTAGAATATTTTTCTTGCTTTTGAAGCTCAAAGTACTAACAGCAGGTGTAACATCACATGGTGCACCGACAAAACCTTGAATTCATTTCTTAAGATGCAACCTCTAGCCCTGGCTCTCCCTTATGGTTAAAACAGCAGCTGGACATATTGCAGACAGACCTGGGGAAGCTTCTTGATGTCCTGGCTGAGGGAGCTTAGAAGGCAGGTTTTCAAAGGTCTTTCTTTGAAAACCTACAGGTATCAATAGGCTCTTTAGAAAAATATACTACATGCTTATGGGGGAATCTGAAATATTCTGAGTCCTTTCCAAAAACTCATGAAACTCCAACAAGTCAGCAAGCACAGACTCAGAAGGAAGCTGCTATGCAACATTGAAACTAAGCCTGAAGCTTTTTTAAGGCATCCATGAGTCACTAGATTTGCACTGACTGTTTCATGCTCAATAGAAAACAGAAAAGTAATTAACAAGTATATCAAAGTCTTCACCCAGACATTTTAAATCACTTTAAAATTAGAGTCCCTTGTAAATGTGCCTGTCAGTTGTATGGGGCTTTTCAAAGAATCACACAGAAATGAACTAGCTGATTTCCAGATCCCTTGCCCATCTTCCATTCAAATCATTATGGCATTGGTCCAGCAGACAGTAGAAAATTGTACTACTTTATTCCAAAAGTTCAGGTGCTTTTTTATAATGAGTCGTCCTGGGACTTTATCAACTTTTCTCACCTGAAGAGAATTTTCTCTCTTGTATGGGAAGTTCCTCTGGCAGAAGCAGCGACAGCTCTTCTGCCATTTTGGAGTGGAGGCCAAACAATAAAACATTTTATCAATGCAATTAGCATACCAACATGCAAATCCCTATTGAAAAATGCACTGTTGAGAAAACAGCTAGAAGGCAGCTCATCATCATACTGAAAATGGAAGAAAAAAACAAACAAAAATGCAACAACTTGTATCCAACCAATCACTGTGTTGGAGAGAGACCAGAGAGGCCAAGATCCACAGGATTTTTGACACTTCTTAGTCAGGGTTGCAAAATAAAAATCAAGGGTGATAGGAACCAGATTATCTTGGGTATAAACCATGATAACAGTTCCCCATTTCTGCCAGTTCCTTAACAGTATCATATTTAATGCCACATTTAAGGATGACCCATAGCTAAAGCAAATCCACATCTTTCAAACACTTAAAGCCCCTCCCACGAAATAATGGCAGTGGGCAATGACTTCAAATTAAAAGAAACAATAATCAAGAATTCCTTGTTTGCTGCCTGTCTTCTAAACCAGAAACATTCACACCCCTTTCCAGCTTTTTCTTTTACCATGCAGGCAAATATGAGAACTGACGTCACATAGTCAAATATCTCTGAGGTTAGCAGCTGTAAGAGAAACCCAGAGACCGCAGGGCTTGTCCTCAAGAAAGAAAAATTTATTTGACATCCACAGTGTGTTGTTTACAAAGGGAGAACTGGTTGTTCTTTTGCTTGTCAGACAACAGAAGAAGAAAGCGTTCTGTATTTAGTTGCTTCCATTAGGTTGTTCTCATACAATCAGTACCGTGGATGAAACAATTGCCCAGAGTAAGCCCCACCAGGCGCAGGTGGCTCAGGAATGCCAGATACTTGGAGACCTACTTTAACTGCCACAGAGGAAGAAGTGCTCTTCTCCCTCCAGTTGTCCTCAGTACTCTGCCTGTTCTTCACCTCCAGTTCTAAGAAACTTTGTTTTATTTCAATCTGTATTAAAGTTCCCAGTAGGTAAGTGATTTCCTTTTTTCCCCTCACTTTCAGTGATGTAGGAAACTTCAGGTGGAACGTATGAAAATCCAGCATGCGTTAAGATCAACATTTCCATAAATGGCCAGTGATTTCAGATGTCTAACTGCTCCCCAAGCTCCTAGCTATTTTTGAAGCATCAGATAATGAGCCAGAATGAAATATTCACTGACATTTCTAGCAGGCCTCCCAGCATTCAAACTATTTGGATATGCCTTCAGGGAAAGAAAGAGTTAATGGAGTTACCTTGTGTTTAGTATTCATCTTTTTTCAGCTTTGTCAGGTAGCAGACAACAAGCCCAGACTTGACTTGGAGCATCAGCTCTGTACTAGCATAGTCTTGTGGGTAGCCTAATGTAATATTAATTGAATTGACATCTCTGTTGAGATCAGTTACACATGTAGGATTCGAGTTAGTTAACAGTTTGCACAACCGTGTTTGAATTTTGATCATAAAAACACATGCTGGGTTAACAGGGCCAGAGGCAGAGCCAGAATCATGTAGAGCAGAAGTGACCTGGGACTCGCATTTTTAAGGCATGATTTGTACAGGGGAGAAAACAGACTATTCCCACACATTGTTCCAGAATGGGTATTGCTTTATACTGATAAGCACATTACATAGTCAGTATTTAATCTTAAACTGACCCTAATTTGACTTGTTAAAAGACCAGGGAGTGTGAACAGCAAAGAAGCACCTCTGAGTATCTTCTACCAGCTGACCGAATTGTGTCTTCCCCCCCAGAAAGAGACCTGGACCCTGGGCAGATCTGGACAGGCTGGAGGTCTTTGCAAGGGGGAACAGATGAGGATGACCGTCGAAGTTATCTTAGAGTTCAAAGCTCCAGGGACTGAATCACTGAGGATTCACTGCAAAAAGGGATTTTGTTTCTGTCCAAAAAGAGTTTTTTCAAATCTTTCCAGATTTTGCCACAGGCGCAAAACCAGAATTGAACATTCTTGTCTGAAAGGGGAACAATTTCTCCATACTCTTAGTAAAACATAAAAAAACAACTCTGCACATTTCTGATGGAAATTTCAGTTTTAGTAGAAACAGCCCCCCTACCCCTCCGGCCTACTTTCGCTTAGAGGTTCTCAACATATTTAGTTAAAAGTATAATCTATCTGCCCTGGGTTTCACTAGGCCCTCTGCTCTTTGCCTCTACATCTTGGACACTTCCACTGTCAGCTGAGGTTCAGCCTTCCCGAACTGCTCGGGACCCCCATCCTTTTTCAGAGAGAGAAAATTGATCCACCTGAGAATTTGTTTGCTTACTTAGCTGTGTAAGTAAAAGTGTGTCTAGTGAAAAAAAGTAAGAAAATTAGGCTGCAGACTTAGAAAGATAGGTCATTTTGACCTAAATTGGTTCACCCTTATGGGAAACTTGGCTGTATATGTCTTTTTTTTCAAAAAAGCAAGTCCTTAAAGAAATCTGAACAAGACTTTATTAAACCTATTTGCTCCAAAGTGGGTACAGTCAAAGACCATGGCAGAGTGAAAGAGAACAGGAGCACTAAAGAATTAATTCCTTGTGTGGCTTCCTTCCCTGCTTTCTGTGCCTTGTGCCAAAACCCCATGCATTTCAAATCCAATCCACTGCAATTACACCAGGCCCCAGCCACGCACCATGCATCTGTAGGAGCATAGTGAGCAAGAAATGGATTTCCCACAGTTAAGGTGTCAAGGGAACAGCCAGCAGGTTGGGACTGTATCCAGCCATTTGCTCACATATACACCAGTGAAATTAAAAATACTTTCCACCCTTCACCCAGATCCAGCTCACAAAGCTTTTGTGATATTTTTATCCCGATGCCATTAAAACACTAAAACATTCAAAGAGATAATATGCTGTAGATAAATTCACTAAATTTACCTGTTGGAGCACCTTTTTACTGGAGTAAAAAACTCCACACAGCCACGTTGCTGTACCTTGGTGAGACAAGCATCTCCTCCTGAGAATGAGCCCTCACAGTGTAAGTCTACAGAAGCGTGAAAGCTTTTGAAGTTACATCTCCAGACCACAGGCAGGCAAACCTTGTAGAGACCCTACCAGCTAAGTCGTTGCCATAGATTTGGACACGGTGTTTGCTGGAAGAAGCCTGCAGCTGGCTGGTTCTCACTGAAATCGCAGAGCAGGGCCTCCAAACAGTCCGGTATCAGACCGGGATGCTCTGGTGCTGGCCCCCGGGAGCCCGAGCAGCTCGGCCCCCACAAGCTTAGAGCAGCTGGCAGCAGCAGGTAAATCACTGTCAAATTGCTACAACGGATGTTACAGCCATCGTGTCTGCCAATAAGTAAATAATTGTGGGGGAACACCTGGTTTTCATACCACCCAACATACCTGCCACCGGCACTCAGGACACGGAGGCACATGTGGAAAGCAGAGCAAACATCTATTTAAAATCACAACAGAAAACATGAAAATATCTGGGGGCAGGGGAGCCTATGGTGCAGAGAGACCTGAAGGTAGCTATTTGTTTTATGAACTAAAATGCTTTTACACAGGAGAGAATGGAATAGAAGCAGGTGGTCTGGCAAGGGAAGAATCCAAAAGCCTTATTTCCAATCATTAGTTTCAGACTGAAATATAATGATCCATTTCAGTTGGTTGGCTGTAGCTCTCCTGTGTATGTGCATCAGGGATAAACAACTCCCCCCCACCCGCCCCATGTCCAGAATCCCCCATTTCAGTCTTTATGCATTTAAGTCCCAGTACAAGTCCCAATACCTAAATACTGTGGTTCGTAGTTGTGATCAGCATACACCAGGCATGCACAGTCATGCTGCTGAGGCTGCATCATAGATTTCTGAAATTTGTCTCCCAGCCCCTTTGAGATGATCCAGTGAGATCAGATCCATGTTGTCCAAACACATGAGAAAAGTCAGGACACCCCCTCCACCCCCCGAAGTTCATCACTTTCCCTCTTGTCACACTGGAGCACGCCTGTGCTTTTTGCACAGCAATATCCTTCCTTACCAGAAAAGCTACATTTTACTTCTTGCCCTTCTGGTCAGAGAGCTTGGATGCTTGGGCTGCTGCTGGCCGAAAGGGTCTGTGAGCCTCGCCGCTGCAATTACCATAATAGTTTTCAACTTGAGAATTGTAACTATCCGAACTGTCATCTACTGAAGAAATCTGTAACCTTTTAGAAGAGAAATGTGGCAGGAATATCTAAGGTTTTGTAACTAAGAGAAAAGGGAAGTATTTCAGGTATTACATTATAAACATAAACTGACTTTCAACTGCTGCCAGCACACATCTCTGTAAGCAATGAGGATAGTTTTGCCCTGTCAGGTTTCAATGGAAATATATCTCGTACATAACATATTGGCATAATATCTGTAGCTTTTGTTATCGTAGCCACTCACAGTGAAAGCCCTAAGGTCATCCCACAAACATCTTCAGTATTATCTTGAGGTTCTTTTTCTTCTACAGATGAAAGCATGAGAAATTTTGGGCAAACGTCTGACTTCTTTGGTTCATACTACAGATGTAGTATCTTCACTGGTGTTCTCATACCATGTACTCAAACCCTTCAATAAGCTCTTGCTGCCCAAAGGGAGAATGGAACTGGTTTTACAGCTAACTTGCCACCCTGATCTCCAAGCCCACATAACCTGGTGTAGCTCCACTGACTTCTGTGGACTGACAACCATTCACATGTGGCAAAAACATAGAGCAGGACCTTTTTTTAAAAGGTTTAGACATTGATTGCACCGGGGAGTTAAGCACCTGGCCGCCTTTAAACATCTGACCACTAGAACCACTCTTAGTATCTTCCGATAAGCAAACCTAACTTGAGACAACAAATTAAATCACAGTTATTCCCAGACAGCCAAACTACACTAGCGAAACTGTATATCATCCTTTAGCCCACTGACAACTCTTGTTTGGAACTTATCAACAGCTCAGCTGCAGGGAGGGTATCTCAGTCAGGGATCATCTTGGGTTATGGATAAACGAGGGAGTGGAGATGCCAAAGTAGTCTGTGGCTTAACTCTTCAAAGCAGGCTATCACAAGACTCAAGCTGAAGGAAAACTCAAGAAGTGAAGGTACACGCATTTCTGCACTGTAATGTGGACAACACTTATTCTTTTATACGACCCAGATAAAAATCACACTCAATTCTCACTGTATCTCCTTTTCTAATGCTCATAAACAGAGCTTTTGCAGTGCTTTGAATTAGATCTGTGATTTGTGAGCGACATGTATAATAATTAGACTGTGAAGATGTACAGTTAATCCATTTAAAGGTGTAAAGAAGTCCATTTAATGAACATTATAGTCACATTAGACTTGGAAACATCTAACTCTTTTGTTGAATAAAAAGAGGTTCAATGAGATTAACTTCTCTTAGTTGGTTTTAAAGAATACTCAAACATGTCCTACTCTGATAGTGTACTATTCCTTGGTGCATGGTTTCTGCATACCAATGTCTTCAGTGTAGAAGAGTAAGAATAAGACTGGGAGACATTCTATTTCAGTTAAATAATTACAAATTAAAGAGGATCACTTCTACTTTCTATACTTACTGTAGTATGATAAGAAGCTGAACTCCTTGAACTTGTAATTATATAACAGAAATGTTAATCTCCTGGTTCGGTATTCAGTTCTACTGCATTAAATGTATTCTTACAATTATCAAGTTTACTACATGGCACATAGACATTTCTATTGGGAAACCTATTATTTGATCATATCAGATTTTGACCATAAATACTGTAATGGAATTCTGTTTTCAAATCTCTCACTGCCACAAAATGACTAATGAGGGTTAATACACCTATGTAGCTCGAGAACCTGAAAAAACATTTGTATAATTTCCGATTTTCAATTTGTAATGCTAACTGAGCTTCCGATTATTTTCCACAGCTTTGTGCAATTAAAAAAAAAGATTTAAGCTGGAGAACATATAAGTCCAAAATACGCTAAGTAACTTGTAATAAAGAAATTTAATTTTAAATATATGTACTTTAAGCAGCTGTTCTCCTCTTAGGAGAAACTCATTTAGGCTTAAGAGTTACTGGCCGAAGCTATCTTCTTTTCACAGCATATTATAATGTGTGCTATTGGCTTTAATAGTTTGGAAGTACAATTTACATCCTTGTCCATTTAAATATATAAAACTATTTCAAGGGGTAGGGTAGCCAGTTAGAAAACAGGATCATTCTGACTTCCATTTCCATTTTTTAATGAAGAAAATCTTATCTTTCCAGCCAAATTCTGGCTCCCAGTGCTCTAATGAATCTGCACCTCAGTTAAAAACTGAAGATAAATTCTGTAGATAGTCACTTCAGAGAGATTTTAGGAGTGAAACGCTTGCTTCCAGCCGAGATACCTGGCTTGTTGCATACATCAGGCTACATTCTTTTGTAGTTTGCAGAGCAAAACCCGATAAGATCAAGTGACAACATAATCCTGGCTAATGCAGAGTGACTTTTTATGTATTGTATGGGATACAGCTGAATGTTAGAAAGACAGTCCTTCCACCCCGGGGGAGCTTGGGCAGGGGAAGTCCCCTCTTGAGGGGTAATCCTGCACCTAAGCGGCGTACGCAGTTTCGTCTGCTGAGCACGCTGAGCCTTCCAGTCATTGCCTAAAAAGAGGCATTCTACCCTGTCCCAGGAGCTGGGTATCGGCATCTCACGGCTCCCATCATTACCCACTACTCAAAACTCACGGCACCATTTGCAAAGCACTGTCATGAACACAAAGCAAAAGATTTTACTTCCCAAATGTCTCAGTTTGAGTTTTACTAATCAGACACTTAAGCAGAGGCTTCTACAGGCAAAAAGGACAGGAGGAAAGAGAAGCACAAAAGAATAGCAGCCGCTTCAAGACAAGATCTGTTGCTAAGGATCTCTGAAGTTAATGCTGCTTTTGACATATTCTGGACATTAGGCAGGCTGGGGAGATGTCTGCAGGCACCTGGGACTGAGATAGCTGTGTTCTTCTCACTCTAAAGTTCACCCTTAAGGTGCCTATGCAGTGCCCAGATTATCTGACTTGCGAGGAACAAGCACCCACCGGCCGCAGGGACGGGGCTGTGCCTGACAGTCATGAGGGACGCTTTCTGGTAACCCTGGCATCACCCCCGTGTCCCCTTTAGACAGCGGATTTCTCAGCAGCCATGCTCTCCTGAGGCATTTGATGCTCACTGGAGCAAACAACTGAGATAAGGATAAAATCAACTTTGATTGTGCTGCATAGAAAATATACTTCCCGTTAAATTTCCTGCCTGAGTTATTGGATACACACAATGCCCGGTCTAATGACTCAGTCATGCAAGCCGAGCTACCCCGGCGGACCCGCAGACCTTTCGCCGCAGCCTGACCTGCCTTCTGGTGGAGTGTGGTTTGTGATGGTGGAGCTCCCTCCACGCTTTCAAAGACTGTCGTCTAAAATGTCACGCGAGATTCTAAACCACTGCCAGTTTGAAATTCTCTTTTTTTTTTTATTTTCCATCCCAGCTAGGTGTATTAGTCCAGTGCTTCATTATCCTCCTACTATTAGCAAGTTTCAGCTACTTTCTACACTAAATCTTCCCTGTTTCAGCTGAAACATCCTTGTCATATGCACTATGGTCCTGGAGGATAAGTTACTACGTGTCTCCTTACACACACATACCTCTGCATTTCTCATGTGTGCTCACATAAGTTGCCATGTCTGCCTTCTAACACAGGCTAACTAGAACTTTTCCCTTTTCTTCAATATTACAACTTTCGTAATTTTTTTCTGGACTCCTGATCATTCACTCTCCTTTTCTCCCTCCCCACCTTTTTTGAGGTGCAGTGCCCCTGAACATGCTACTTCACCTGAGGCTTTATTCCCCCTGGACAGACCTGAAGAATTATGTCTTTTGTCCTTCAGCCTCTTTTTCTGATTAGTAAACCAACAACAGTGGCTGGCATTTCCACAAGGAATTTTTACTTCCCTTCAGCATGTAAGCTGAGGAACACCAGATCTTTTTCTGAAAGATACTAAATAATTTTAGTAACCAGTTAAGCTCAGCATCCAGTGTCATGAGTTGCAAATGTCAGTCTGTTTTCTCAGCAAATGCATGTTTATGATCTACTTGTGGCATCTTCTAGCACCCTTCCTGTTCTGAACACACCTGAAAAACTCATTGACTTTTATTCAGGAAAGGTCTTCTCGGTATCCCAGCTTGTCTGAGTCACAGCATTGAGCCAGCTTGGGAAACTTGTCCCTTGGCTGCTGGGTCTGCGTGTTTCACAAGCAGAACACTTGGTTCTCTGGACCCGAGTGAATTCCCCAGTCTGAGTGGGCCACTGTGAGTCCGAGAGAGCACAGGGACAGGAACATGCTGGGGTAGCTGAGACACTGCTGTGGCCATGAGTAAGAATAAAAAGTGTTGTGGCAGTGACTGGGGACGATTCAGCTTCGCTGTGAAAGGGCAGAGGTTCCTGCCGAGTTCCCAAGGTGCAGTCCGAGCCTGTGCCGTGCCAGAGGCTGCCCAGGCAGAGCTGGCAGGGAGCAGGTCCTGCCCTCCACCACGACAAATCCTTCCCTGCCTGGTCAACCCGGACATATCAGCAAAGAGACAGAAAATGTCACCGCTCCAGGTTAGCAGAGTTACTTATGGCTGCAGCCCTGCGAAACTGCGTTTCCCCTACGACAGCAGAGCCCCAGGCGCTGAACAAAGAGCAGCAAGCAGGCAGCAACAGCAAAGCAGCAGATATTTGTTTGTTCTTAAAATAGAGCTTGCAAGTACTTGGAGAAAGCATTCCTGTCTCATTATCTTGTAATAAAATTCATATTTCCCTCATATATTCAGTCTTACTGTACGATCAATATGTCTCGATTAGGTTACAAGGCTGTTCAGATAATTAAATAGTATGCATAAATGTGAACTGGCACACTGGAAAAATACACTGCACTGCTGCTTAAATATAGCAGATAAAGCCATGGGAAAGAGGCAACAGAATATACTGCTGTAAGATTACAGAGATGTAAATTCAAGTACTCTGCCGTGGTGCCGCTAGAATATGGGGAGAAAGTTATTACAAACAAAATGAATTCAGTAGCGCCTTGAACTCACTATCATAGTCTGGGGCAAGTTAATCACTTCATCCTCATCCACTAACACATTTATCCACCTACTAATTCTCCACCTAATTAGAGAGAAATTCAGAGCTCTACTGGTCAGGGAGGCAGGGATTAGGGTTAAGAAAACACTTGTATTTGAAACCCCCTACCTCTGCTGGTTAGTGTGAAAGATCCTATAAGAAACTCCCACCCTAAGCTAATCCATGACCCTCAGCAGGGAGGAGTGTTAACAATTTGGTTTAAAACTCACACTCTCAGACAAATGCATCAAAAACGGCTTTTCTTCTTTGATTTATAGGTATTACTTGTTTTTCCAAGCTCCATTAAGGACTCTTCATCATGTACTGCAAGGGGCATTAAGCACTGAAAGTTGTTCCCAGCTCTGTATTATTCAAAGGCAATTTACACTAATTATTGGAGTCCATGGTGTTACCCATACTCATAGAATGATCCATCTCAGCAGGCTAAAGTACTTTTGAAATGTTAATTTATTACTGAGGTATAAAAACGTCCTTACATTAAAGCACAATTCTTTCTTAAATGCCAAGGGTTTTCTATTACCGATATATTACATCCTTACTGTTTATCTTAGATACAAGAATAAAGATATAATTTAATTTACTATATAATAGTACCTATAAAAGCCACTATTAACACAAATTGCACTGTATTTAAACTCAGTTACGACACGGATATTATTCTTGTTTTTCTTGTTTAGTGATTTTCTCAGCGCACACGCAAACAGAGCACGCAGAGCTCCTTCACAGAGGCAAGCTTTTCAGACAAGCAGCTGAATGGCAAAGTGAGAAAAGCGTTTCACTGGTGAAGTGTTTCACTGATTCTAAAATAATCTCACTGGCATTAAAGTACAGATATTAGCGTGATATCACTGCTCCAAGGACAAACAGGGAAAATGCATTCATGGCATTAGAACACAACAAAATCCACTGAAAGTACCCAGTATTCAGTCAAATTCTGTTACAAAAGCCACTGATTTTAGCAAAAACAGTTTGGCCATTGTGGAGCACCCCACCTCTTACAGCTTTTGATTTTCTTGGTCGCAGTGTGTAAAAATACAGCCATGACAACAAAAATTTATTTGACTTTGTGTTGGCAAAAGCGTTTGAACAATCAAGGGGATTATTTCTTAACTAGCTCAACCAACAACTTTTACTTCACTTGAGAAGCCACCAGCTTGCACTCAGCAGTAACAGGAAACCCTGCCTTGGAAGTGTCAGAGTCTCAGGATGCATAAGGAGTTTGTGGCAAACAAAAAAAAAAAAAAGGCCCCTTTGCTTTCCTAGGTCCTCTCCGAGGTCCCAAAGACAGTCCTCACCCATGAAATGCACACTGTCGTGAATAAAGACCATCTGCTTTATATCTGAAAAATCTAAACAACATCACAAAACAATGCTTGCCATGATAGGCTCAAATCTTTTTTGTCCGAAAACTTTTGGCAACCTAGGATTTGTTTGTGTAGCTGAAATACAAAACACAGCTTTGGAATAGCACTACTCTTATTCCCAAACTCTGACAAGATTTCATACGACCTTGCCCCAAATTTCATTTACCTCTCCATGTCTCTGTCAGATCACTGGAGACACCCTTCCTTATACATAGTAGTTCCTGAAATGACTTATGAAATAAAGTGTTATGCCAATACAAACCTCGATCGCCACTAACACATTCTGTTTACCCAAAGCAATCCGAATTCCAGAGCGATGGCTTGGCTCCATAAGCTGGCCAACCCACTGCAGGTGCTCGGGAGTCAGACGATTCGCAGAGGAGTCAGGCAATTACACGTGGGAAGTATTGTGCTCACTCACAGGCCTCAATTCCACACACAGGACTATAATTTGCAGGTACAACAGCTTGCATACATTAAGGAATTTTTTTTTTGCATAAAAGGCCTGCTGATGCCAAAGTAATGACTTGTATACAAAACCACAGTAATCCTACCTGCAAGTCAGACCTTAGGTAAACAAGCTTGACTTATAAAAACCAACTCTTAAACTATGGAAGTCTGCTTTAGAGGAACAGATGTTCTTACAAAATGTGTAACTGATCGTGGAAATGATTCACATCACACAACACAACACCCCACAGACTTCTCTTACAAAAGTTATGTCATGAATCAGAAGTGAGGTGCATTATTATTTTGCACCAGAAACAGGAAAAATAAATGACACTTCAGCATTCATCTGATCAGTCATATTTAATCTTCATTTAGTCACAGGCTGTGTATTATCTATGCTCTCTCTTTTATTTTAGGAATAGGTGGGCACGGCTAATCCTGGACTACTGAGGCCTGCATCACCACCAATTCTTTGGAAAGAAGCCCTCCTGATATAAATGCCATCTTACAGAAGAATCCCATCTATCCATGACACACTGACTTGTTGGTGTGCAGATAAACATGTCGATGTTTCAAATTTTTATTTTATTCTTCACTGAAAGTTAGCCAGCCTTGGAGAGTTTGGACCATCACATGTCTTCATGTAGAAGCTACTTTCAAACGTGAAGAATTCAACCTGATCTCCCTACTGCTAAGCTAGCAACGTCCCGAGGGCTGGGAGGAAGGACGGGCGATGCTGATGCGTGGCAGCTCGGGAGCAGGGACGTGGCTGGACAGCAGCAGCACGCAGCAGTTTCGCTTTTAGCTGAAGTCTGACTGGGAAGAAACGCATGGAAACGGAGAATGTAAACACCGTTCTTGTCTGAAAATCTTACTGTATTGCAAACTGTTTGGCTTCTGCAGTTTAGTCCAAGCAATTAGTAGGAACTCTGTTTCTCTCAAAGCTACTCAAATCTTGCCAACAAAGGTAAAAATAAATGACAGATAAATACAGCTCAGGTGTCATTTTAGGTAATGAAATAAACATTTTGTTACCTAAATGAAATGTTTATTTCATTACCTAAAATGACACCTGACATTTTAGGTGTCATTTTAAACAGGCTGCTCTAGCCTCATCTTTATCCAGATGGAAGTCTAGAATAAGAATGGTTTGAAGTTTTGCAAACTTTCAGTAGTGGCGGACATCGGCTCAGTGGTTCAACTCAGGCACAAGAGGGCAAACTGAAGCAATCGTCTGCATTGTGTTAAAAGAATTTAGGATCTATGAAAAGCATGCTGCAGACCTCTCCGTAGGAACGATTTTCTACCTTTGAATTCATGTAAATTCCCTCAGATAATGGTAAAAATAGCACAGGAAGAATGTCCAACCAAATCCTCAGCTTCTCTTCTAAAAGCCCGATTCTAAAGATACCAGACCTTGTTTACTGGGAACACAACTAGGACATTATACACATCTCGAGCTGACTAAACATTCAGCAAATGGTGACTTCGGGAATTTTAACTAGCAAACTAGAAATCAGTATTCTGTTTCTCCCTGAAATTCTTCTCCATAGTTCAATCTCCCCCTGCCTCTTTTTTTTTTTTTTTTCTTTTTAATATCAGCAATGGCTTACACTCTTCTGAGGAACACCTTCAAGAAAACAAGGTTCAGGCTAAACAAAGGGGAAAATTCTCCCCATTTCTCACAAAAAACAAGCAGCTTCTCCCACACCTCAGGTTTATGCACTCACTGAAAGCAGTGGCCCATCAGTTTTCAATGGCTGTGGCTCGGTACAGAGTAAAAATTTCATTGTAGGGCTCTATGAAACATTTCAGGTTGCTGGAGAGAACAGAGACAGATATCAAGCTCTAACCTAAAGTCAATCAAACGGCTGTTGGATCAGGTACTTAATGAATGTTTTATGAGACAGAAATAATTTTTATAAATGAAGTAATGAGAAGTTGGCCATCTTGTATTAATTTAATTTTCAGCCATAGTACATGTTTTATTTAAAGAGTGTGGTTGCCTCAAAAAATATCTACAGGTTTGCCTAATAGCATCAAGCCAGATATTCTGTGTTTTGTAAATTTGTCAGGATATTGCTGTGCTGCCGTTCAGATCACACAGCAGCTATGCATTATATATGCAAGGCTAGTGGCACCAGGCAGCACTTTTTCTAGTTAGTACAAGTCAGAGCAAATTGTTAGGAGGAGGAAAACAGACCAAAAATGAGAGAAAAGGAGATTTCCACACAATTGCCCATTGCAACATGAAAACTCAGCTCATCTGCATAATATTAATGATATCAAATATGCAAACAGATGTTTCGCTCATTAAATGCTGCATGCAAATAACACTAGGAGGAGTGGTAGTGTTGTTTCAGGGTTGAGAGATCACGGGGGGTAATTAAAGGTTAATCCAGTTTTCAGTTCACAGACTGTAAGACATGAGTGGTTGTAGAGAAAAATTGTCACTTAACCTTCAATTCATTATCCACAGCACATGGACTTTTCTTCTAAAATAACAAAAACATATATGTATTTATCCGCACTCTAGTGCATTGTTAGAGAAGAACAGAAATTATTTGTTGCTCTGAATGCCATTGAGTAGGTGCTGGAATGCATTAATTAGGGAAAGCAGAATTTGATCAGAAGTTCTCAGACCACAATCTAAACGCTGTAATCTCACTAAACATATTTCAATTGCTGAGATGCTGTCAAATGTTAATAGAAAACCATCTGAAGTAGTTGTGGAACAAGTCCCCTAAAATAAGGAAGAGCCTAATGTTTGAGATCCCGCGCGAGTTTTGCCGTAAGCCCTGCGAGGTGGATGGTACCATCCGCAGCAGGCTGCCAACCGCCACTTTTGCTCGGCATATCCTGCTGGGCGGATTGAAAGCAGTAAACATTTTAGCACTTAGATCTGAGTTCGACACGCCAGATGAGACATTCCCACTCCTTGCTCATAGGAGAAAATAAAGTGATAAGTGTCTGCACCACAGTCTAGCCATGTTCTTCAGCAGCAAGATTTTGTGCTGAGGGAAAGGCAAGGCCAGTGTGAACTACAGCAGCCACAGGCAGGAAGAAGTAGAGAGAAGCAAAGAAATATCGTGATTTGTGCAACACTCTCTATATAATACCTGGGTGAAAATCGATGTGGGCCTGGGATAGCAAGAGTGAGAAATCAAAGAAGAGACGACAGTTGTCTCCGTTTGGCCTTGGATCCAGGGTCCACAGCATTCTCTGCTTCCATGACTGCATGGCACATTTGGCTATTTTGGTGTTTCACTTAAAAATCTGCTTCCAGAAGTCTTGCAAATTATTTCCTTTAAATATGGACCAAGAGCAAAGGCTTGCGTGTGTCTCTCCAGTGTGTCTCTCACCATCTGGCTGTCCCCACTGGCCCTCTCGCTCCTCCCCCAGTACCACACACCACTCGACCCTCCATCTGTGCCTTACCAATTCTTTGGGTTCGAAAACCAGTTTCACAGAATCACAGAATGGTAGGAGTTGGAAGGGACCTCTGTGGGTCACCCAGTCAAATCCTCCCACTGAAGCAGGGTCACCCACAGCAGGCTGCACAGGACCTTGTCCAGGTGGGTCTTGAATATCTCCAGAGAAGGAGACTCCACAGCCTCCCTGGGCAGCCTGTTCCAGGGCTCCGTCACCCTCAGA
>Ga0065711_1009744_pt1 | contig 19851 bp, 13 predicted proteins | sample Hoacrofraction12_FD_59098 | JGI IMG/M metagenome (GOLD analysis project Ga0065711, IMG submission 59098) | Hoatzin crop microbial communities from Cojedes, Venezuela - Epithelial fraction 12 v2 (version 2) | ecosystem: Host-associated > Birds > Digestive system > Esophagus > Crop | place... | reverse complement strand
AGTCCAGTCCTCAGCAAGGGCAGAAGCTGCTGCTGTCGAGGTGATCAGCCGAAGCTCGGTTAGGCGAGGGAGGACATTTGGCACAGCGCTCCTCTGCTGCTGCTTCCCAGCTTCTCCTCTTCAGTTTCCCAGCCACAAGCGTGTCGGGGGGTTTTCTGCCTTCATGCAGAAGAGCGGCTGATGTGTGAAATGCTGATAAGCGCAGAAGAAAAACACATACCTGAGTGTTACTTGAGCGTGCCACCCCACGCCTTCCCCCTGGGCACTGCTCTCACGGCCCACGCTTGGTGGGAAGCATTCCAGAATTAATCCAACTAAATCCACCGCAGGAGTGAAACAGGGCTCAGGGGTCCTTTCACGGCAGGTTTCTTGTCCTGCTCGCCCTAACACATTCGCAAGCCTTGTTAGCTGTCTTTGTGGCAGGGCTTGGCTTGGCAGAGCAGCATGACACACAGAGAATGCAGCAGAAAGCACTGTCCCACCTCTCCATTCCTCTCTCTCTCCCTGTCCTGCACACCTTTTAGCTCCCGGTCCAGGCTGCACCTCTCCAAGGTCAAACTTTGCCATCTGGCTATGGCCACCCCAGCACTCTCCCTTGACAGGAAGGTGCAGATTTTCCCCACTGATTTCAGGGAGCATTATTTTGGGCCCCACAGGAAGAAGCATGTAGGCAAATGGGTTTTCCTTGTGTTTTACCTGTGAGGAGGTTTTCATTTCTGTTGTTGCAACCCACAGGCAGGAAACAGAGGACTGGGTCACCGTGATCTCTTCAATCTGCAGGGAGGCCAAAGGAGGTGGATGCTGCCCTCAGGTGACACGTTACTGCGCTTGATTTTTAGAAAGAAATAAGTCTGCGATTTCATTAGAAACCTGTGCAAAGGAATTTTCCTGATTTTGGTCTTGCAAGTTAACTCTTGCCTTGGTTAATCAGAAACTCATTTATGTATTAAGTAGACATTGCACAGTCTGTCCGCACTGGGAGTGACTTTACATTGAAGGAGTCTCTTTGAAGAGTAAGCGACATGGAAATTAGGAGATGATTGACCTGATGCTGCAATGAATTGTACTTTTGATGCGTCAGAATGAAAACTTGTGTGTTCTTCTTCTCGTGAGCTTTTTGGTTATCTTTACACGCTGTTCTATAAACTGATCCACATCTAGTCTGCCAATGTAGAGGCAGCTGGAAGCTCTGTTAGTTCAAGCTCAGGCCCAAGTTTCTGCACCTTTCAGCCGGCCAGGACTACTAGTTNAGCTATTTATATNCCTACAGCTTCCACTCAGCTCGAAGTACAAGCAGGGCAAATTTATATCTGACTGAAAAATACCATGTAGACAACCTCTCTGAGCCACTAGAAGTAAAATTCGGAGTAGTGAGATGCGTTGATATGTTGTAGTCCATGCCCATCAGGTGCTTGTCTTCTTACACTGCTGTCATCTTATTTCTAGAACCAAGATCTTCCAGATCCGGAAGTCAGATGCCGGCCCTCCTCTTTGCCACTATTCTTGAACCCTGTAGGTACAACCAGTGTCCCAGAAAGGCAAAGCTACCAGAAGGTAAACAGATTAGCCGTCCTTAATAATGACTTAGTCACCCTAGAGATGACTGTGAAATTTGATTGGTATAGTTGCTTTTTTCAACCAAAAGTTCTTCAGAGCTAGTGCAATGGTGCCCAGGTGGTCTGCTCTGCTCTCTGGTGGGATTGCTGAGTAGGGGCTGGATGATAATGTCAGAAAGCCCTCACAAAGGGAAGACTTTTGGGGAAAGTCTGCATGTAAGTAAAGGCAGGTGTTGATGACAATGAGAAATTATATTCATTGGCTGTCTCCACTGACTGGCAAAGATGAGCAGGCACAAAACCAGCCCCTGCAGATTCCCTGTGACATGCCTTGTGATGATTGTTTTGACAGCTGCCTCCCACATTCCTCCTGTTTTGTGACTGTGCTTTCCTTTGTCTCTCTCTCCAGGCTCGAAAGCCTAGAGAGGAGTTCAGGTCCAGATCCTCTGTGCCTTCCAGGTCTCCCCCCTCAATATTTAAACAGAAGGGAAGGAAAGCATTGCTGCTGTCCCAGAGCAACTGCAGTCCCCATCCTCGGGTGACAGGCTGGATAGCAGCCAAGGGAGTGCTGGTTTTCTCTAGTCACAAAGCTGTGTGCAAGTGGCCCAGATGGAGGAAGCTGAAAGCGGGTGAAGCACCTTTGGCAGGAATCAACATTCTTCTTTTGTACACAGGAGGACGGTCCCTCTGAAGACAAGAACAGGCCTAATTCAGATCCTGGCCCTCATCAGACTCAGTGTGACTCACAAAGAGGAGTTGTTCCAAGCCTGGTGAGCAGAAAAAATCAAACAGCTCTTGATTTGTTTAATCAGCAGACGTGACTGTTGGGTCTTACCTCACCTGGGTGTCTGTAACTGTAGATAATTCACCTGCTTTCCCAGCACTGAGCTGGTTTTCGCTATGAAAGTTTCCTACATATGGTTAGTTTGTGTAGCACTGAAAATAACCTTCTAAGAACTCGCTTGAAATACTCTTTGTTTACTTTGTTTCTTAGAGGCAGATCCTCAGAGTTTCTTTGCAGCAATTGCGACTTGTGGCAGCTCTCACAAACTTGACCAAGTAAACTCTGAAGTTGCACTGCCTGAGGATTTGCTGCTCCCATCACGTTTCCCAGCTGTCCCACAGTCTTTCTAACTGGTTTCTTTCTGCAGCCTCTGCCAGTAGCAGTTGAATCCATGTAAGTGAACTACAGAACGAGGGCTCATTAAACTGAGGCACACCTCGGCGCTGACCTTCTGTAAGCATAAACAGGACTTCAAGTACTTTAGCTTCCATATCTGGCAGGAATAATTTTTGAAGATACAAGGATTAATTTTATCACAGATTATTTGCTGAGTGTTCTGACCTGTGTTCCCTGAACAAACACCTGCAGCAGTTCCGGATGGTTTTCCCTCATCCTCTGCCCTGGATTTCTGCCTTTGCAGCAGAGTCAACAGCACCGACGGCACAACCAAGGCTCCACCCTGCCAGTATGCAGTTTGGCAGCTGGGTTTAAGCCCATCTTTGTTAGCAGTTTGTGCATTGGACTGTGATCTAGCATGGCTGAGATAGATACAGGGAAAAGAATCTGTTCCGCTGTCATAGATAACAGGGTGGTAAATCACGTGTTGCAGTCACCTTCTATGTGTACAGCCTGGCAGCAAGCGTGAGATAATATAGCTAAATTTAGTGAAAAGCAGTGAAAATATTTGAAACTATATTTCAACGCCATGGGCAGTTAGCACAACTCAGCTGATGCACAGTACTTTATGAAGCTGTAAGGGAAGATGAGGTTCGTGACCACTTGAGGACAAGCTGGACAGGTGGGCCTGTGTGAACCTCATGAGGTTCAACAAGGCCACGTGCAGGGTCCTGCACCTGGGTCAGGGCAAACACTGCTATCAACACAGGCTGGGGAATGAAGGGATTGAGAGCAGCCCTGAGGAGAAGGACTTGGGGGTACTGGTGGGTGAAAAGCTGGACATGAGCTAACAATATTCTGGCAGCCCAGAATGCCAACCATACCCTGGGCTGCATCCCCAGCAGTGTGGGCACAGGGCGAAGGGGGGGATTCTTCCCCTCTGCTCCGCCCTTGTGAGACCACACCGGGAATCTTGTGTCCAGCTCTGGAGCCCTCAGCACAGGAGAGACATGGAGCTGTTGGAGTGGGTCCAGAGGAGGCCACAAAGATGGAACACCTCTCCTGTGAGGAAAGGCTGAGAGAGTTGGGGCTGTGCAGGGTGGAGAAGGGAACACAGTGGGGAGACCTTATAGCAGCCTTCCAGTACTTAAAGGGGGCTTATAAGAAAGACAGGAACAAACTTTTTAGCAGGGCCTTTTGTGACAGGACAAGGGGTGATGGTTTTAAACTAAGGGAGGGTAGATTTAGACTGGATACAAGGAAGACATTTTTTACAATGAGGGTGGTGAAACACTGGCTCAGGTTGCCTGGAGATGTGGTCAATGCCCCATCCCCGGAAACATTCAAGGCCAGGTTGGATGGGGCTCCGAGCTACCTGATCCAGTTGAAGATGTCCCTGCTCACTGCAGGCGGACTGGGCTAGATGACCTTTAAAGGTCTCTTCCAACCCAAACCACTCTCTGATTCTGTGCTAAGATGCAATAATTCAGTTGTGAGTCTGAGCTCTGAAATGCATTGGGTTAACCCTCAGTCTGATTTAACCAGTGCATACCCAGCTGCTTTCTCTGTCTCTTTCTCACGCATGCCTTGTCTGTCTCATTCATTAATTCTTCTCATACTTATGGCGCCTCAGAGAGCGTGTATTATATGCAGCTGTTCAAACTAGGACAGACTGACCATGAGGATTAAAAGATAAGGAATTTGGATTTTACCTTTTTAGCCTGAAGCAGAGGGAATAACAGGAAGCTCTGAATATTTCTGTTTCAGCATGTGTGAAAATAAATAACCTCTTGCCATAGAGCTAACAGGAAACAAAATTGCTTGTTCATTTGATAAAAATATTTCACTTGCCTCATAAGTTCAGCATCTGCTAACATCCCCAGATCTATTCTCTGCTCAGTGATGTCTAGACAGCTGACTTCCAGGCTAATCCCTTATATTTACATCCTGTTTGAAGTATGACTCCACATTTCTAGTATCTGATTTGTTTTGCTGTTTATCAGTGGTTCCCTCATCCCTGCACAGATCTTGAAAACTCCTTGGTCAGTAGCCATTACTCACGCAAACAGGCCTAGCAACGTCAGTGGAGTCCAGTCATGCAGGCAGGGACCCAGTCACCCAGGGGAGGTTTGGGGACCTGACTCCAGTCCACTTTTTGGAGCTACCAAACCACGTCTGGCTCAGCAATTCAGTATCAGCTATTTCGACACATAGCTTTCAATAGCTGAAATGCATCAAAATAAGGAGCCCTGACATGTATTACCCTCTACTGCTCATTACTGTATTGTAGGTACCTAGGCATCTTTGTCAGGAGTCTGGCTTCACTAGCTGTTAGACACACTTGATTACTTGAAAGAGAAGTTCCTCTGTCGAAGGGCAACACATAACTTTTGACCATTTCCCTAAAGGAGCCTAAAACTAACCATTACTCAGTCGTTCTCCAGGTATCGTTTCCATCTTGTGCTACAGAGAGTTTTCTCCTTCATCTCTTTCTCTCGCATGTAAATCCAAACCATGGTTCAACAGAGACTTAAAGGAATTGCTTTAGCTGTATACCTGAGAATAAATGTACACTGAGATTAACTGCACTGCGCTGGTTGTAAAGCATCTGGAGGAACAGAGTTGTCAGCAAACTGCTTCAGGGAAACTCAGCGCTGCCACAGCTTAGCCTTCTCCCTGCTATTGTCCCAGTAATCTGCAACAGTGCCAAGGGGAAACACTGCCTTTGGCAAAAGGTAGCCACTGTCAGTGACTGAAGGCTCAGTTTGGGAAGCTGATGAGTGCTGTCTGCTCTCTGAAATTTCCTAGGAGCTGGAGGATCTCAAGATTTCACAAAATCACCTCCTCTTCCCCATTTTCCCCAAGTGTTCACTTGTTTGATTCATCCAAAGCCCCTGAAAAGTCACTAGGAAACTCGTTCATGACTTTATATCATGACCACAGAGCCAGTCTTGTTCCTGCTGGGGTTTTGTTATGCGCTTCTTGGAGGACCGTTTGTAGGTTTGTTCTGACTCCTACAGCATGTGCTTTTTATGTCAGTTATATCGACAAGGAACAATAATACATTCCTCATCTTTAATTTCTATTCAATGCCTGCTTCTTCTCTTTACACGTCAGAGAGTAATTAGTTTAATTTACTTTACCTTGAAAACAGTAATATATTCTATGGCATATTTAGCAATTATTACAATGATCACCACGGAAACCAAGGATGTAAGTGGAAAGCTAAAAAACAGTTGCATCACAAACATGGCCCGGGGAACTGTATTGGGAGGCAGCTAAATAATAATTACCATACTCTTCATTATAGTGAAGTCAACAAGGAGGCATAAAAATAAATAACTTATCTCTGTGACTTAGAAAGGTAAATTTGGTGGAGGGATTAACAGCTGCTTGAGTTACCAAATTTCTGCAAACTTGGTACTTCAGGTATTTATGAAGGCAGAATATAATTCAGGACACAAAGGATTCAATGTCAGATCTCCAGCCCTCTGGGGTATATTCTAGTTCATGGAGAAGTACGAGTTAATGGACTTCTCATTAGTCAGGGAAATCCCAAATTCATTCTTTACTTGACAGCAGTTAAAAGGTGCTTAAAGAGGAAGAGTGTCTCCCAATCCACTTCTACATTTTCTACAGATTTTTTTCCTAGTGTAAGGATTTTAGAACTGAGTGGCAAAAAAAAAAATTTTTTGCACACAAATGACCATAAATGCATGCAGATTTGTACAGGAAGTGTTTAATCCACTTGATTTTTAAACAAAATAACAGATTGTGAACAAGCAGTCAGTTGCAACTGCCTGGTTACCACAAATCCATCTATGAGAAGTACTAATATTAGTGGCCAGTTTTGTGCATATACAGTGGATCTCAAAAGCACAAGCAGGAGCAGAACTACAGAAACCTTGTTCCTAAAACAGATTGTCTCCAAGCCTCTCTCTCTGCAAGGAGAAACACACCTTCCCATGTTTTCTGTGGTCATTTGCTGGTTCAGTTACTTCTCCACGTAAATAAAAAAATACATGTTAAACAATCTGTATAACTGAACCTGTTAAATACACAACCATTCTTTTAACAGGATACAAATCTGGGAAAGAGTGAGGAAACTCTGCTGTCATCGGATACAGATGAAGACATCAAAAAGGATGAAGAAGACTATTACCAAACTCCCAGCAGTGTTATAGCAAAGGTAGTTTATCAGTTGTCCTGTTTTCTTAATAGCTCCAAGGAGATGGGAGACATTTAATCAGCCAAAGAGGAACTGGTATGAGGAACCACTAGTACTTTGCAAAAAAAAAAATACATAGATAAAGCAGTAGGTAATAGAGCTTTCATTCATACAAGAAAAAATACATTAGACTAATTCAAAGTATCTTTCTGGTAGAAAGCGGTATTTTGACAAAAACATTGCTGATTTTGTTGAAATTCCCCAAATTGACCGTTTCATTGTAAATGGCTTTTGCCTATTGTATCACAGGGGGGTTTTTTCCAAAAGTGAAAACGTAATTTATAAAATGTAACAGTACATTACTTTTTTATAGTTTAAAATGCAATTCTGTAGAAGCATCAGTAAGCTGAATAAAATAAAGCAGTACTTTAAAAATGCTGTGAAACATTTTGCTATCTACATTTAAATGTGAAACAAGGGAACAAGAGGAATCATGCTGGTAATTTTAAACAAATTTTGGCACCTGATTTGGGAGGCTAATATCTCTAGGCTTCCCAGGTAGTTTGTAGTCAGGAGAAGCTAGGTGGGCAGTCTTCTGCAGAAGTCACAGCCTCTTTCTGAAGACTGTACAGCTAACTGAAGGACAGTAACTATATCGTTTTGTCATATAATCTAAGTGCTTTAAGTTAAGCACAGCCAAAGTACATGACTCTTTTTTCAACCTGTTTAAAAAGTAACAAAAATTTTTGTGGTAGTACTTTAGAATATAGCTGGTTATGTCCCCACCTGACAGGAAAGCAAATGGTAGTGTCAATAATACCAGGTAACATTAATTTCTAAGTTTCAAACACCCTTCTAGCTTATGGTTTCTGCAAAGTGACTTCTCTGGGGAAAGCCAAGCTATATTGGCGAATGTGTTAAAACAGCATGAGCACTGAGCAAAATAGGGAAATTGAGAAGATTTTTTCTGTAGGCAGAGCCAGGATATGCTATGCCTTTCCAACAGTGCACTGCCGAAGTTTCAAAGCCTGGCCCTACAGTGGAGTCTGACGTCCCTGTGGAAGAGCAGCCTGTGCAGAAGAATCCAGTAAAGGACAACATTTATATGTCAATGAAATCACTGTAAGTAACAACTTCATTAAGGTTTGCAAATTAAAAGTGACATAGTGGTACAGACAGAGCTGTCATCTGTGGTATTTAGATAACAACATCTAGAGGCTGCATCTTGTTTGAATGAGTCCTGCTTTGGTCTTGGTTCAGAAAGTTCAGAACTTGTGGTAATCCCAGAGTGAAATTCAAACTCATCAATGTCAAATTTAAACTCAGGCTCTGACTGTAGTATGCAGCACTTCTCGTTGACTCACTGTTTTTCCAGGTTTTCATGACATAGCAGCCCACCACTTTGCTCAAATACTGCAGCCAAGCTCCAGCAACCTTTCAGACATGTACTCTCCAAAGCAGGCAGGATTATCTGGTGGTTAAAAGAGAAAGGCAGACACGGGCTATTAGCTCCCAGCTTCTCCAGTAAGAAGTTATGTGATCCTGAGTGGGTCATCTGCTTCCTTCCACTTTCCCATCCAAAGAATGAGTCTGATGCTGTGTACTTTGAAGGTACAGTGTTTGGCATGTCGCAAAGAAAGGCCTGAACGTGCTGTCACTGTTGTGGTGTCACTGTTTTAGTGCCACAACGAAATTTTACAACCTCCATGATATAGCACAGTATACTGAGAAGAAGTGTGCCTACATGGTAAAACCGTACCTCCTGAGCCAGAGGACTCATCATTAGCTGTTCGCTACGGCCTGCCACCTACAGGCAGCCAGGTCTTAAGCCACATAGTGGGAGGCAGTTGGAAACGCAGACCCACAAATCAGTTTATTCCAATAGATTTATTTAAGCTAGCCTGTGTCTTTGGGAGCCCCTGAAGGGAATTACTATACAAACCTCACAAGCCCATGCCATCTGAGATAAAATATACCAAAAGCAGCTTTTTCAACTAACCCCAGTCTTGTTAGAGGAATGGATAAGGCATTATAAGGCTCATGAAATAAACCTAAAAAGCATTCAAGCACATCTGAGTTATTGTATCATCCAGGGGACAGCATTATATCCCCGCAGAAGCCAGTACAGCCAAGGCCAACAATCTGTACTCAGTTTCTTTGTCAAGGCATGTTGTTAGCTGGAATGTTTTCAGGCTTAATAAGCAGTCTTTAAATAGTGAAAAGGTTTATTTTGGGATTTATGGTCTGTTTTTAGAAGGACTGTTTATTTTACTTAGCTGTAATTTTGTCCACTGGCTATTCTACAAGAAGCTGTTATTCTTTGCTTCACTGATGGCTATTTCATCCAGCTTCAAACACAGCAAGAGTGTCTGAAATGATCAAACCAGTTAATTTTTTGTCCCTGTTCTCTGCAGTAGGTTGCTGGATGAGAGTTGCCAGCTCACGTGCAGATGTAATGGGCTTCCTTCTCCTCCCAAACACCAAGACAATGATGCATGTCCAGGAGACTTGAAAGCAAACAGAGATCTAAAACTCCCAGAAAGCAGCACCAGCCAGCAGCCAACCCTCCAGAGAAGGCAAAATTCATTACCACTTTCAGTGGTTCAGTTGTCTATACTGCTCAGGTAAGTGTCTTCTCCATTTTCACTGCAGAGAAAACAGACGTGTTTGTGGGTTTCACTTGAGGTACTGGTAGAGTGTGCCAAGCCTGTCAGAGTTCAAGGAGTGTCTGGATGACACTCTTAGTCTTATGATTTAGTTTTAGGCAGCCCTGCGAGGAGCAGGGAGTTGGACTCGATGATGCTTATGGGTCCCTTCCAACTTGAGATATTCCGTGATTCTAGGATTCTATGATCTCTGATGTTTTCTCTCACAGTCAAGTTACAGATGAGACTCAACTGCAGAAGCTGGATATTTTTGTCCCCCTTGCTGATATTAACAGTTACCTAAAACTTACCGAAGCAGCAGGACAAATATGGTAAGTTCTGAGTGTCTTGTGATGGTGCCTGTCAGATGTGAATGAGTGGCAGTCAGGTTCAAGTCCACAAACATACAGAGCAGGGTCAGTGTGTGCTGGTACTTCGGTGATTCCTTTCTGCTCTTTCTGATCCTTCATGTACTTCAGTTTCTATTTCAACTGCTGTTGAAAAGGGCTGTATAGAATTGAGGTCCCTCAGCATGCTGTGTAATAATTAGTGATGAAGTCCCACACCAAAATCTATTCTTCTGATGTTGGTGTGAAATCACCTAATTACTGCTAGTCAGTTTTATCTGTGATCTGGTGAACAGCAGTGATGATGTGTCTCAGAGATACAGTGAGGGGATATCTCTTGTGATAGGGTAAACAGGGCCTCCAGCTGACTTGAGTTGGATTTTAGTACAAAATTGTCTCTAAATTAATCCCAGCAGTGGTTCAGTGCTAGGAATGAGTGCTAAGCAGAGATTTTTGCAAGTAGGTTTTATGGGCTAGAGCGCATACATCCTCTTAGTAGTCCCACTGGAAACTCGTGCTGTCCCTAGATCTTCAATGTCAATGACTAAGATGAAAAGGATGGAGCAGAACAAATATGCTCAATGCATACTCCTGTGCTTCCTGTTGATCTTTCATTGCCACACAGCACCGAGACTGCTTTTTGCTGTTGCTTTCATGTTCACACCGATCAGCTGCATTGCGTGCACAGCAAGGCACTTTTTTTCAGCCACTATCAGCAAGAAGAAAAAATACCGCTGCAAAAGGGAGTGGAAATGGCACCCCACCTCAATAACGGGATCTACATCTAAATTTACAGAGCTTTCTCAGAGGAAATTCATATTGAAGAATTTGAGGCTTGTTCTGGAACAGAACAGAGCACTAGGTCTGACTGTCAGGTCAGCTAGTCCTGAATCAAAGAAAGTCTGTCAGAGACCATCAGGAAAGAGACACTGGAATTCCCATAAGGGCCCTATAAGGACAGCAATGGATGTCTGATTCTTGCAGTTATATCATAGATAAACCACACAATAATAAGATTTAATTTCATATTTCATTCTTTCGGGATGACGTCACAAATAATCTCAGTCACACATCAGGCTGAAACACCTACAGCGAGTCAGGTCTGCTGCTTTTGGACTGGAATCCCCAGGTTTCACTGGTGACCTTGCTAGCACCAGTCTCACTTGTTGACGTGCTGCAACGTCAGTGTCATGTGTTTTCAGGAGGACCTGTTGGGATGGATAAGCAGCTTGGTTTCAGCTAGAAACAGATCAAAAAGTCACAAAGTCATTCAACCTGTGTGTTATTTCCGGAGGGCAGTACCAGAAATGCAATCCTGTCCAGCCATTGCCATTCTGTGAGCAGTAACTGGATATCCCATGTGTTTCCTTATTGTCTGTCCTCCAACTACCCTAGTGTCTCACAGTGGACTGGTCCTTGCCATCTGGGGTGTTTGTTTAACCATGGAGACCATATAGTGGCTGTGAATGATCTGCAGCCCCAGGGCGTGGAGGAGGCTTACTTCTTTATCAGCAGATCCACAAGGAAGGAGGTAAGCTTGACAAACCTGAAGGTGATAGTCAAATGAATCAAGCCAAATGAGAAAGCAAATTGCTTTTTGCATTTCAAGTGGCTTCATTCAAACCAGTTTACTCTGTTTTGAGTTGGGCATGAATGACTTCAGTGCCAAATATCTCCTCAGCATCACTCTGTTGTAGCATCTCTTATTCTTGGGCTATTTGGGGCATGCAAGGTCAGCACTGCTGTGTCTGAGGACCTGATATCAAAAAGTCTGAACAACCCCAAGAGATGCCCCAAGGCAACCACATATTAGAGTTACTTGGTTTTTTTTGGTCAAGGCCCAAGAATTCCAAACACTGTGAAATAAACAATTGCCTCCAGTGGATGTGTAGTTGCTTATAGTGATTTTAGGTATTAAAGGCAGAGCCCTAGACTCCTACCTCCTGTTGGTTATCAAGCACCACACATCTCCTTGTGTGATACCACTTTTTTTGGAGAATGTGGGAGATTTCTAAGTGGNGCCTTAACACCACTATGCATGTTGATACCTATGTTCCTCTCAGATGGACTTCTATTTCAGTACCTGACCCATACCTGAACACACTCGTATTTGAATTTTGCTGAGAACGTTAAGGTCACGAGATGTTGTTGCCATCTGAAGAAAAGAAAGCCAGTCTCATCAAGAAAAAAATAATCGTCTCTCTTGACAGGGTATTTTTATTTAGCCAGTTAAAATATAAGTTAGATAGTAGAACAAATATTGCTCAGATATAACAAGATACAGAAGTTTCTCTTCTTTTTTTTTCTTTTTTAAGGTGAAACTTACTGTATGTAGGATTCCACATTCAGATATCTTCCATGTCAAAGGCTGCTCATGTTCCTGAAAAAAGACCTCAAGGATTAAGTTCCAAAGTTCAAGGAAAAAGATCAGGGAAAAGAATGTGATATATAGAGTACAGAGGTAATCCTTATCTTCTAGAGCTGCCAGACATCTTCTGTTGCTGAAGTACAAAGAACAGAGAATGTGGATTTCATTTTCATTTTATGTCCTAATAACTTCTTTTGCTGACACGAATGGCATATGTTTGGCTTGTATTTCATGTTGGCATGTGTTTCAGTTACACGAGAAAAAATGAAGGTCAAATCATTTATGAAACCTTTGGACTGTGTATACTTTGTGCTTTAGTAGAAAGTACCGTTTCACACCTCTCCTCACTTCTTTAAACCAAATTACATTGATTTATACCGAACTCCTAATCAGTTAGGGGTGTGGAAACAACCTACATTGGAACAAAGCCATGTTTCCCTTGTTCCCCCTTGGCTACAGCACAGCAAAGGCAAGCTGAGAGCTGTAGTGCTGGAAGGAGGGCTGCTGAATAGGGTGTTGTGCAGTGATTCAGTGCGGGCCTCCTTTTGTCTTGTGCCCCTCTTATGTTACAGCCACAAAAATACATTCAAGGGATGACAGGAAAAAGAGCTGGTTGGAGAAAAGGAATGTGTCTGGAGCACCTTTGGGTTCATTGGCAGCGGGAATAAGCCCTAAGTGAAGAATGAATGAATGGATTTGGGAGAGAGGAGGGCTGGCCTGCTCTGTGAAAGTGTTACTGGTAAAGACAGCTGGGAAAACCAGAGGGAGAAATGATGTATAGGAAGACGTGTGCACTCAGCCCAATGCAAACAGAATTCACTGAAAGAATTTTGATGCTACTGAGTACCACCGTAGGGACGTCACTGGTACCACAGGATTTCCAGAGCAAGTGCTCATTTCTTTCCCAAACAAGGACTTTTCCTGTAAATATTTATTTATGAATGCATCTTGCTGCCATTGCTATCGTAGAAATACAACTTTCAGCTAATATCACTCCAAAAGCTGTTGCTGCTTGCTATGGAACTGCCTGCAGGGGTGCCTCTGGTGGATGCCAAAAGGGAGCTTTGTCCTGTGCTACAGTGACCTCTGTCGCTTACAGAACCATGGTGTGATATGGCGTGTATGCAGAACGCATACCTATTCTCTATATGTCTAAATGTAGACATTTGTGTATACATATTTGTGAGTGGGTGTATTTACATACAAATATATTGCTGCTGGATAGGTTGTATTAATACACAACAATGCGGCAACAAACTGAATCACTGTTTTTGAGTACAGATAATTTTATCTTGCCAGATACAACCAAAATAACTACTGGGTTTAGCAGGCATAGGATTATTGATATTAAGAGATTTACATAAGCTTTGCTTGAGGTGGCTTTGGCCCAAAGGAGGTATTTGTCCAGCTTCCAGTTGAATTAGGCCAAGTCAGCTACTACAGTAAGAAACAACACTCACTGAAATCAGTGCTTGTGTCACTTACTCCAGTGGTAAATTTGACAAACACGCTTTGTATACTTCCTTTAAAATCCAGTCTGGAATTTTTAAAAAATCATTATAAAATTTTATTTGACCAAAGCTGAAAACAGCATTGGTAACTCAAAACAAACAGACACACACAGATATTCATACAGTCTGTTCAGACTCAGCTCCTACACAAAGCATTGATTTCCAGACTGAATGTCTCCACAGCCTGTCTCTTCTGCTTTTGAGATGAATGTTTGGGACATGCTTCTTTCTCATCAAAAAAGGATCACTTGTTGATAGTTCTGATTCAGTGGTGTTCAAAGGCCTGTTTGTGCTGAATTATGATAAAGACAGAGGGAAATGCCAGTTCTGGAACTACAGAGGCTGAAAATGGGAGAAAAGACATTCCTTGAGAGCTCTTCCCCAAAGCTGCCGTGGGACTCCTTTGCTCTGCACTGCCTCTTCCAGCACAACAAATCCATTTCTGCCTAAGGAGTCTCTGAGGGATGGGATGGCGGCCATCACCTTGTAGGGCTTCTTCCAGCTCTGTAACTGTGTCAGCCTCTAGGACAGTCCCCTGGGCCTGAATCCCACCATTGCAGATCATCTAGTTTAAGAGTACCCACAGAGGATGTCACTCTTGACCTTTCCTGCCCAAGGGTTGCCTAAGCTCTTCTTTGGAACTTTAGAAAAGGAAAGTCCAAACCTTCCTGTGTCATTCCAAGACTCATCTCTCTGTACAATTATGAAGTTTTTTCTAATATGTATCCTAGACGATCTTTCCAGAAAATGAACCTGATTTTTTTTTTGCCCGGTTTTCTGTGGGCACAGGGAATGGTTGATTTCCAGGGTCTCCAGAGAAATCTTCATTCTGGAAGGTGTTTTTTCTGCCTGTTCTCCCCTCTCTCTTTTTAGACCAAACACCCTGCATTCTTTCAACATTTTTTCAAATACTTCCTGAAAGCGGTCATATGTCACCGAACTGCGAGGCAAACACCTTATTTTCCAGTTATGGTTGAACAAAGGAGGTGAGATACCTGTAAAGCAATTTCCTGGAACTTCATAGAGAAACATTTCCCAAAAGCGGTGAACAAGCCGAAGAAGCTGTGAACCATACATGGCAGTGGGAGGAGAGCCACCGCCGTGGAACCTGCACGTGGCATTGCTGCTGAAGCAGACTCTGTGCAACGCGTGCTGCACCTCTCAGCCATGGAAGAATGTTACCTTTGGACAAAAATAGTATTTGGGTAGATATAGCATGCAAAGGAGAATTCCAGAATATTTCAGAAAACTGGGGGATTAATTCCGTACATCAGTAAATGACATGTTCACCCATAATTCATCATTATGTCAGTTTGCACAATGGTAAATGTAAATAATTAATGTCACACATTGGCTGATTCACAACACAGAGACACAATACGGAACTGACATAGGTACTGTAAATTCTGATAGGGTGTATGAAGTTTTCTGCCCACATACGATTAATAAATGTGTTAACACTTTACAACACATCGTATTCTGCGAATACCTCACTTTCTCCTGACACAGCCCCTCCTCGTCCTCCAGAGACTACCTGTAACTTCCCAGTAACCTGTGGCTGAGTCACCAAACAGCCCTTTTACAAAAAGCTACCCTTAAAAAGCAAGATCAGCCTCACTCTCTAACATTTTGCCCAGTGTGAAAATTTTACCTTTTTTCAAATGAGCAAATTCTGCTAAATCTCTGGGCTGCTTCTAGACGCGACAGCAAAGGGAGATGCCTACACGCATGGTATTACCCTGCGCTGACTTACAGCCCCAGAAGACCTAAAGGGAATGTCTTTAAGCCCATGCAGTCTGAGGGGTACCTGATAATTTTTTAGATCACCTATAAGTATCTTAAATGTGTCATGTAAGCATCCCTTAAAGAAATATATGATATTGTAGCTTCTCATTGCAGCATGCTCTGTGGTGTCAAAATCTTTTCTTAGTCAGTCTCTGAGTAAGTTTTGGGGCTATGGAGGGTTCCTGACATAGGTATTTAAATTGACATGAGCTGAAATTCAGTGAATCCATGCAAAAAAAAAACCCACATAGCTGGAAGCAGGCTGCAGATCCTGAAACCTTCTTGCACTTGTGACCCCATGAAGTAACCTGCTCAGAAGCAGAGGCCAGCGCCGGCTGCAATACAGGGCATTTGGAATCGCTCAGCATCTGCAGACTGGGTGTACAGGAGGCAAAACCCAACGACTGCAACACAGATTACGTGATTAGCTAACCATTAACATGGTCCTCACTGTTTTATTTCCTGTCACTGAACGCAGCCAGTGCCTTTAGGTTGTTTCCTCGGCTGTTATTTCACGGCACGTTCCCATGCTGCACGCGCTCATTTGTGGCTGCTGATTTTCCCTCCTGAATTCTCCAATATGAATCACACTCTTTCTGCCACTCTGGTACCCTTCTCCAGCAGGAAAATGGCAATTGTCCAGGAGAAAAGCAAGTCCCAGAACAGAGAGAAAGTACTGGTAAGAGAAGTCTCCAAACTGGTGTGAGGTCATTGAAGTTAAGAGAAATAAAAAGCCCACTGTAGAGCAAGCACAAACCAGACCACACAACCCCCGCACTGCTTCGCAAGGACACCGCTACCGAGAACCAGCCCCAGAGTCGTGTGCTGCTCAGAGAAAGCCCAAGTCCTGCGGGAGAATGAGTCCAGCCAGGAGACCTCAGCTGTGCTGCTTGTCCACTCTGACCTGAGCCGGGGACAGGCTCTGCGTGGGGCTCGATGTGATTTAGAGTCCCCCCGGCCTGGGGTACCCAACCAGACACGCTCCAGTGCGCTGGACTTCCAGCAAAAGGAGTCAGCAGAGGGGGGGCTGCAGTAAAGGAGAGCGATGTCACTGTGCACACCGGGCAGGGAGCAGAGCAGTGGTCAGCTGGCTGGGGACACCAGCTGCTTAACCTGTGTTTTGCCCCAGATGTTCTGGTGACCTCAGGAGAACCATTCCCTTGCACACACTCAGTAAAATTCAAGAAGTGATTGCAGACATGTTTGTATCGTGCTGTCTCTTACAATGAATGCGATCTCCAGCATCACATTCAACACTACAAATCGCTTTCCCTCCCAGAACATCTGCTGGAATCCCCCCCACCAGACGCGCATGCTACAGGTGTGGGGTTCATCAACGCCCCGTGCTATGGACAGACAGTGATGTACCCACTCAGTGTGAAGCGAGAAGCCATCCTTCGCGCCCTGCAGAAACGCATCTTACCCTCCATTGCCCTTCAGACAGCCCCGCTGTGACCAAAGTTCGGTGATGCTCCCGCTCCCCTGCAAGGAACTGGCTCACCCCAGCTGTGCGCTGCTTAGAGCGGGCTGCGCCAAGCAGGGTCTAGAGGAACCTTCTCAGTCACATGGATTCACCCAGCACGTGAGGCCCTATTAGGGGACATCCTAATAGTGACAGGGGTAGTTCCTTGCTGGTGCTCCCTTTGTCAGTGCAGGGGCTAGAAAGAGACTGCACTGAGTCCTCAGCAGAAAGCCTTAACCAAGGGACCGTCTATCTTCAGGTCTGGGGAGCTGACAATGTAACCTGAGATGCGCTGAGGGCTTTTTTGGTTTGTTTCCAGGGACGATCAGCCACCCCTCGTACGTGCCTCACCATAGCCAGCCGCTTCCCTCCCGCAGGACAGCCAGCAGGTTGGAGCATGCCGGGCAGTTCCTAGAAATACCACTGGAATTTCGAATGTTCCTTTTGGCCCCTTATCACTTTCTAATTTATTGCACCATTTAAAGAAAAGGAGAGGCCAGCCAAGGTTGATGCAAATCTTTCATTCAGCAAAAACACGTTGAGAAAAACTGCATCTCTGCACTGCAGCAGTGAGGATGCTCAGTGGCCTGGAGCCCTCTGCTCGCTGCTGACGGCTGCTCAGTGACTCAGCCGTCCCACTTCCATCCCACAGCAGGACCAGCTCTTCAGTGACAACCAAGCCACTGTGGTGGAAGCAGGACTGGATTTGCTGCAGAGAGTGTCTGGCCATGCTGGATTATCCATCCTGTGGTGCCTGGGTCAATCTGTGCCCGAGAACTGGTTTCTTTCATAACACAGCAGTGGAGGGTGAAGAAGTTGAGCAATCAGTGGGAGCAGTAAGGCCATGGCCATCAGTGGTGCTCATCTTGTGTTTTAGAATGCCGAATGTTTGCTATTATCATCATTTAAGAGTTGATCTGGAGCCCTAGTCACAAGTTGCCAGCCCTGGGGTCTCTTCTTCGAACAGCTCGACATCTCTGCCACCAAAGCAAGCAAACCCTCTGCGTGGGACCAGAGCTTTGGTCTGCAAGGTCTCCTTAGACTCCCCTTCCCAGTTCGGTTCAGTTCTTCCATCATGGTGAGGAAACTGGGTTGACAAAGCTGACGAAAGGAGATAAGAGCCAAGAGCAAGGTCCAGCCTGTGGTTCCCAGCTGGGCAGAGCCGCCTGCATGCCTGCTCTGCTCCGGCTTTGGCCCTGACACTTCCAGCGAGGGCGGCCATCAGCGCTGGTCATGCCAGACAAGCTGCTGCTGCGTGATGCAGTTTTAAGCATACATAATCTCAGGCAGTGCCGTAGGATAATTACATGGTTCATAATTGTAGGCTGCAAATCTGAGCCAGCTGCTGCCATGAACACTAAGGATGCTGCCGCCTCTTTCAGCAGGGTTAGAGCTGGACTGGCCAAGTAGCTATCGACAGAGAGCGGCCTTCCTGGGAGCCCGCTTCTGTTGTAGCTCTGCCCTACACAGCATCTACCTGGAACCACCACGGTGTGGGGCAGGTCTGGCTCCAACGGCCCTGGGAACTGGAAAAACACCACACACACAGAAAAACACCTCAAAACAAAAACACGAAGCAAAAAGGATTCTGACTTTTCTCCACATGGCAGAAGTTCCTTGTAAAAGTGAAATCCCCAAGCCCTCGCTCCAGAAGAGAAAAACAAATCAATCTAAGCCTCCATCTCTCGTAATCCCAGAAGAAAAATGAGATAAAGGGAACAAAGCTTGGAAGAGTTAGCACATATCCCCTGTCTGCCCTTACTTTTCTGTGAAAAGCACTGAATTATTAGTTGTATGCTATGAAACCCATTTGGAAAGGCCCACCACGTTTGCATTTCTGAGACGTGTCTTTTCCCACCTGGAAATGTTGTTCCGGCAGACTGAAAGGATCTTGTACATTTGCCCGGGATTTCTGGGCACTTGAACATCCCAAATCTGTGCGTGAACCACTCCAGTGCTCTATGAAGCATCAGTCCCGGCGTGCCGGTGCCACAGAGAGGGTCTGTGCGGATGCGTGAAAACCAGCAAAGCGCAGCAGGTCCGAGCGCAGGGCCACGTCCGCCATCCAGCTCCCCTGCAAATCATCCTGGCTGGGGAACCCTCAGCTGAAACTCCCAGCTGTGGAGTCACTGACACGAGAGGTGAATTCGGTGAAGCAGCCGTCCGACGGGCTGGCTGGGGGCACGTCAGAAGCAGCGACGCAGGTGGAGCGTGCAGGGAGGGAGAGGAAAGCAGACGGCACGCAGCTGCTCGGCTCGCACCGGTGCTGCAGGACAGAGGAAGAGAGCTGCAGACTTTGCACAGCAGAACGAACATCAAAATGGCACAGAACAGCCTTCTGAAACCCAGTCAACCACAGTGGTCATCACCATGGTCATCACCGAGATATACATTAATTTTTTTTCCTTTCTTGGTAAGTTTTCCAATGTAATCTGTTTCTGTTTCTTTCTGTGCCTATAAACCACATCTTAAAACCTGATCTATGCCCGCCAAGGCCTGTTAAAAGGACACTTCCACCATCAGCCATGAAGGTGGCTCAGTATTTTCACCCAGGAAGAGCTCACGTTTTCAAGTACTTGCTCCTCAGCAGCCCCTACTGCTCATTTGCGTATTCCACTCCAGGACTCATTTTGCCAAAATAACCTCATTTGCGTGCTAAATGCCATTGAACTAATTAAATGCCCCCCAGGAATTCTGGCCTTCTGCCCTTCAGTTTGCCCCTCTTCTATTTTATTCAATGTCCAAAGCCCATGTCGTTCCTCACAGATGTCATTTTGCTTCCAAGCAAATGCCCTTGTGCTCCTATTTCTAAGAATAAGGATAAATTCTGGCAGCATAATGTTTCTGAGAAATATGCAGTAGTGGCAAGGTAGCTGGGGGGGGGGGGGA
>Ga0065711_1008251_pt1 | contig 19852 bp, 10 predicted proteins | sample Hoacrofraction12_FD_59098 | JGI IMG/M metagenome (GOLD analysis project Ga0065711, IMG submission 59098) | Hoatzin crop microbial communities from Cojedes, Venezuela - Epithelial fraction 12 v2 (version 2) | ecosystem: Host-associated > Birds > Digestive system > Esophagus > Crop | place... | reverse complement strand
TCACTAGGGCAGTGTAGAGGGGAAGGAGAACCTCCCTCGACCTACTGGCCACACTCCTCCTAATGCACCCCAGGATGCCATTGGCCTTCTTGGCAGCCAGGGCACACTGCTGGCTCACGGTCAACCTGTCGTCCACCAGGACACCCAGGTCCCTCTCCACAGAGCTGCTCTCCAGAAGGTCCAGCAGTTTTAAGCAGTTACTTCTCGAAAAATGCAGATAACACTTCTGCATTCTCCTAACACGCAACAGAAACAGCGTGGAGAATGACCTTAACTTTAAGGGAGCAGCCCTAGTTTTTTTATTAATTTTCAGCTGGAGCTTGACATTTGAATTTCCTTGTGCCTCTGAAAAACCCAGTCTAGAGCATTAAACAGAAGTTTCCTTAGGTTCTGCGCAACAGTAGTTTTATTAGAAATGCTGGAGAACATTAATTTAAGCGAAGTTAAAATAAACAAAAGCCCCTAGATTTTAACACTTGGCTACCTGTATCTTTAATCACACTTCACAGAAACATACAATAACGCATCTTAAGTGGCACAATGCTACCAGGATATTAACAGCATCTACTACAGCTTTACACACAGCAGAGGAGAGAATTATCTGGTAAATGTAATAGCTGTAAGTAAATCTCTAGAAACCAGACTAGTGTCATCTTAAAAGAATTTGCAATATAGAGCTTTACCACGGTACAAACTATTTCTTCAGAAATCTGAAAAGAAGTGACAGAATGATGAGGATTCTCAGCAGTTTTGATGGGAATAAATCTTAAGTAGCACTATTTTAATCAAATGACTCATGATATATTCAACACCAGAGTCTCCGATATCACCACGATAAATCTACTTAAAGGACAACACCGTGAAAGCTATGCATTTGGGTGGCAGCAAGGAGAAGATACAGAAACACAGAATGTTAGCGGTTGGAAGGGACCTCTGTGGGTCATCTAGTCCAACTCTCCCACCGAAGCAGGGTCACCTACAGCAGGCCGCACAGGACCTTGTCCAGGTGGGAAATTGCAAGAAATCTAATCGCAAGAATACCTTTACCTGATAATCTTCTTTCAGAAAAGCTTTTTTAATTTCTCAAAGAGTCACAGTTTAATGTTCATGCTCACAAAAATCTGATGCACATCTCAACTACTTTCAAGGCAGAAACATTTAGCCAACAATACATCCCCCATAAAGAAATACACAGAGAGTCACCAAATATTTACTCCCAAAAATTCATTAAAAATATTTTAAATTATGGAAGAACTAAAAGACTGTATCAAACATACTACATACATACTCACACATACCATATATACATACACACATACATATACATACACAGACACAAACTGTATTAGAGTGACCTTGCAGTTTACTAAGAGAAATAAAATAGGAATTCAAAGTTAAAGAAAAAAGCAATTATTAGTTGCAGATTGATACAGATATCAGGCCTCTAAAATGAATAAGAGATTTCATATCACTTAATTTGTGTGGCAGAAAAACATAATTGGGGATTAAAACTTTCCTTTCACTACTGCCTTTTTCATGAATACACATTCATAGTCATACACATCATTGTAAGTAATAATTCAGCAAGTCATTAGAATATTCTAAAGTACACACTTGCTGAAAGACAATGAATTAAAAATATAAAGTATTCTTTGCTTTATTATTTCTGTATAAATGCAAGTCCATTAAGCCATTGCATCATGCCAGCTAATTGTTACAGAAAAAAAGGCAAGCAATTCTTAATGTATATAGCACACAGGATGGTTTACGTGGACTTCTAATTCCATCAAAACTTGACATTTGTATTCAGACAGTTTTAAAGTAATATTTTTAAGTGTTAACATAGCTGCACCTCTTTCTGAAATTACTTTTTTATTGTCAGTGCCAGAATAATCATGAGACAACAAAAGGAAAAGGCTCAGAGGTACAGAATATTTAATGATTTCAATAAATTTCACTGTATTCTTGCATTATATATGCCTAATGACCTCTTTCCTCTGCACTTTTTATTGTTAAAATAGTCTTTAAACTTCCTAAAGAATTTGGAGGCAGAACTCTCACTGTGCAGGTATCTGTTCATATGAATTAAAATTTGGGATGTGGCAAAGTCAGAAAGGCATATGGCTCTAGCAGCTAAAAACAGAGGGAAAAAAAAGCCAAAAACAAAATTAACAAAGCAAAATTAACAAAGATCATTAACAGCATTCTGAAGAATTTTACTGTTCACCACTAAACTGTCAAAGATGACGCATCCTCTGTCATCTTTCCTTAAATTTCAGACAGGCAAGAATCTGCAATGGACTTTTTTCAACATTACTTCTTTCCCAAGAACAAGTTCCCTGTCCCATTAAACAAGTGAGAGAGAGATGATAAACAAGAAAGGCAGAAAGTGACAGGAAATGGTAAGTTGCATCTTAAAATGTACTTTCTACCAGCATTTTGCTTTGTGCCTTTTTACCTTTAGCTTTTTTAACAAAAGCAAATGTTATTACAGTAAATAGGTATGGCAGGCAACACATACCTAACTTTTTTCCTTTCTTAAAGTGAGTTTTTAGAAGGCGGCTTTCATACGTAAGACAATCTACCACTGCATAGGCCTGCCATTCATTTTTAATTATTAAAAAAATTAAGGTAAATTATTTTCTTCACAATTGCTTTGAAGACACTGCATACTGTTGAAGTCAGAATAATTAAAATAGCTGCCTGGATCATCTCCTTATTTCCTTCTTTCCTTCTGAAATGTAGGATTGCATTTGCTATTCTCTCCAGTTATACTGAAACACCTCTGACATCAGCTTCAGTAAGAATCTTTGCTACTGATCTCCATTTTAATGTCCAGATTCTTTCAGAATGATCCGATGGATGAACGGGATGCATTTGTCCAAGTTTCAGGTTCTTGGACTGAACACAGTCCCCTCTTTTCAGTCTGCTTTTCGTACAGAAAAATAATTTCTTACTTCCGAACTCTGTCTCTGATCAGCCATCCCACCTTCCATTCAGTATTCATCATAGCTGTCCTCAGCAGAAACTGAAGTACAGTATTAACTGGAGTTTGGAATTATTTTTAGACACGTCCTAATTCTGGCTCACTCTCCCAAACACAGTAACCCCACTTCTTTCTTTCTCCTCCTTTTACGAGAAGAATATTTAATATTTTCTTCAATCTGCTTTGAAAGATCTAACTTAATCTCCCAGCCTTGACTTTATCAGAATACTTTCTGACCTCTGAGATGGTTCTTCATTATACCTTCTTGTATAACAAGATTTTTGAGCTGATTATTTAAACCTGACATTCATCCTACCAATTTTCTTCTTTTCATATGAATATAACCTTCAGATTCTAAGCATCTTCTACATGCAGGAAGAATATCCTTCCCATACAAGCACTTAATTCCAAAAGATCATGTACAAACTACTCTCTTTTATATTCAGCACTTATATTCTTGTTTCCAATTATATTTTCTGTCTTCCTTAGTAGACTGTAGTTCAAACGGTAGACCAGATTATTAGGGCACATGCTCAGGAACCATTTCTATTGTCTCTTCTTAAGCACAGTTGAAAGACTGAAAGGAAGTGGCATTTATTAAAATCAGAAGAAGCAACAGCTGAGAAGAAAAAAAGGAATAATCTATGTGTAGAAAAATGTACGACCCAGAATGCACTCTACATTAACAATTTTTTTATTTTAAAAACACATTTACAAAGAATGAAGCAAATAAGCCATGTGGGCGTGCATAAAACCAACAAAGCCACCTTCTCTTGTTGTTCCCTTCATGGCTTTGGGAAGCAATTAGATTACTTGGCTGTAAAGTAACCTTGTTCTACAGAATAGGCACTAGTTTTCTATGTCACATGAAATAAAGCTTTAAGTAGATAGGACAGACAGATAGAAACACGAATACAGTGGACAGGAAATCCAAAAATTCCAAATTTGCAAGGATATACAATGACAGCAGAGAAAAGGACTTAAACAAAAACAGACTGGAATTTCAGAAAGCATATGCTGAGTAGAACAGAACATAGGCAAGTCAGAGAAGTCAAGCAAGCATTCACTCCCAGAGCAACAAGTACATTATTAATAACTTTATTAACAGTAGTATACTGTCATATATTTTCTTTAACTGTAAACAATATGTTTACTGTAAATAAGATGTAAAGTGTTAACTGATTTCTTAATGAGGAAGTTTCTTCTAATAATAGCTCCTTAATGCAATGTAAAAACATTCAACTCAAGTTAAAAGGCTACTAACTCAAATTGTTGCTTTCTTGTCTTTTCCCATGAGATTTAGGTGAAAAGAGGAACAGGTATAATATGATATTCTTTTGACACCAAAAAGCAAAATATAACAAGCATGCTTCCAATTCAGAGAGCGTGTACAAGAACAAGCAAGACAAAGGAATGTAAGAAAGAAAGAAATGCAAATTAAAGAAAACAGTAAGTATGACATTATTTTAAGACATAGCATGAAGGAAATGTTATCACAAAAAACATCACTTCCACAGAAGAAACATCAGTACACCAGGATACTATCTCTAACAATCTTAATTTTTTTTTGTCTTAAAAAAAAAAAAAAGATTTAAATAAACCTTTACTGCTGTTACCTGAAGAAAACCACCAACAAGTCTATAAGAAACTACCACAATTACATATACTTAAGCAAGGTATCATTTAATTTAACATATTTTGAATATCATCTTTAGTTATTTCAGTTGTTTCATAGCAGACTATATGTAAAATATTGTGATTAGTTAAAATAGCATCTACAGTCATCACTTAATATGACTGAGATTTCAGTATATTCTGCCTTGGATTACTGTAGATCATTTAAGTATCAGATAGTTCGAAAACACTGACCTTTCATTTCGCATTCACTATATTACAGTAATACCTAAAAGTTCACACCAGGATAAGGCTTTCACTGCCAGAGCAAAGATTGCTCTTGCCTAAAAATACACAGAAACATGTAAACAGAAAACATCAGATGTCCTCTTCTTCATTTTTCTTTAAATTGCTCCCCAAAAAAGCAATAGTATCCCTTTTGTCTCTGTGAATCAATGTCTTAAGATGACCTCAACTCTCAGCCCCATCTTCAACTTCATAGAATTTACTAGTGTAAAAGAATAGAGAAGTTCTCAAAATTGTCAAAAAAAACCCAACATCCCAACACACACACACAAAAAAAAAAAAAAAATCAACCCCATGGTTCTCTTATCATCCTGCCCATAATTTGGGCTAAGTCACTAATAGCGATAACAATGGCTGTTTGGACACGTCTCTGGGTTACAGGAACCATCCTGCCTTCCCACAGACCCTGATTAAAAATGAAAACCGAAACACAAAAAGAAAGAAAAAACCCTACAAAACAAACACACCACCCTCCCACACACACATCCCACTTGAAAATACTGAAATATTTCAAATTTCTGAAATAATTAAAGTATCACTTTTTTTTTTTCTGAAAGGTAAAAGGCATCTAATAAGTACCTGCAACTTGCAATCTAGCCAACAGGCAGTTACCGTTTAGAGGCAAGGCATTTAGCCAGCTATACACAGATAAAAATTACTTCTGTATACATTGAAGAAAATAGCCTCTTTTCTTTTTCTAATAGAATAAAAACTACAGAATAATTCAGACTCTCACTTATTAATACAGAAGGCATGCAAATATCTTCTGAACTTTTTCTTCATTTATTATCAAAGCAAGTCTAAGGACAACTGAACTGCAGACCAGTAGTTTTGTACAAGCGTACAGTTCTAAATGAGGCCTTACTCTTGTACAGTATCATTTAAGACAAGTCTGCAAATAAGAGCCTGCTATTCCAAATATTTCTGACTTACGTTATTGTGATTATAGACAGTTCTTTTTATGCTTCTTCTCATTCCCCCAAGTAAACATAAATTCTTCTACCAAGAATTGAGAAGTCAGAGTAGTCATGCTCATTCCTCCAACCTCAACTCAAGTATGAGAACAAGAAGCCACAGGCCTGAACAGGATCCCACAACTCATGACACAACACACTTGAGCACAGTTTCCATGCAAACAGGTGGTCAGAGTCTTACAAAGTTTTTGAAAAATAATCTCTTTGCTGTGGAAGTTGTAGGGAAAAAAAAAGCAAGGCACATTGCACAGGAAAAACATACAGTCAGTGTGATAGCCAAATAACTGCATGTATAGCCTCAGACTTTTCACATGCAGCAGATACTGCAAGGTCTATGGCATTTAAGTTGATTTTCCACACTTCAGACGGAGGGCTTGCACAATAATTCTTGTTATTGACAAGACAGTTCTAGAACTTCCTAAAAAAAAAAGTTTTACAAAGGGGTTTATACGTTATTAAACTAACAGCACTAGAGTCAGTTCATACAAGTTCTCCGTAGTTCTGTAACAGTAGGCCCAATACTCACAAGCATTCTTCTCACAGCAGAACATTCCAGGATCATCTTAGCCAAATAGCCAATATCTTGCTTCAGTTTCTGTTCTGCTCCACCAAGTTAATGAAAAGGACACAGAAACTCTTCTCACCACAACCATTAGAAATACACTGAAAGTGAAGATGCTGTTCAGAGCTGCATCAAAATATTGCTGGATTATATTTACAGAAGAAATGCCTTAACACAGTTATATCCTACTGTGAAATAATATTCTTTCAGAAACCTCCTGCAAGAACGAGGGGATTTTTGCTTCTTACGATCCCCAGAATGCTTCTCAAGATAGGAAATTCAACATCCTCAGCAAGAACTTCTAGGTAGGTTGCAGAATCTCTACTACTAGAGGCTTTTAAGAATGAACCATTGTCAGGGATTACGCAGGTATAACAGACTGTGTCTCGGGCCAAGCAATTGGAGGATCTCTTCAAGTCCATTCTAGTTGTGTTTTCAGCAATTCTACATTACTGCAAACACTGACAATTCACAGATGGTCACTCCTGGTCACTCCCCCTACTGCAAACAGAACTAGCTGCATTCTGATACGGTCATTTGCATTTCATGCTGTCCAGTAATTGGCAAGCAACAATCTCTGACACACCTAGTGCACTAGTCTCAGCTGTGATACGCTTAAGACTGAACAAAACTTCTTGACCTCCCTAATGGTCTACATTTCCAATGCAAGAATCTCAGGCTATGACTGAAATTACATATTAAAAGAATGCAACTAGCATTTCTTCCACAAAAAAACTACTATTCTCCTACAAATGTCATTTCAGGATACCCAAGGTGTCCTTGGATTCCTGAAGTTTGCAGGGATCTTTTAGTCGGTTCTTGAAATCATTATTCCCGAAGTCCACGAAGACAGAAGATGTTTCTGGAGCAACGTGACTAGTAGAGCATGATGAAGACAGACAGGCTTGATTCCTCGTAAAAAAATTATCCTGTTAACCTGAGTGAATAAGATAGCTTTGCACTGTGAGCCTAAGGACTACCTACTCTCATTAAGAGTATTCCAGGCCAAGTGAAATCTGGCTAATCTGTTCATGAAGAAGAAAGGGCATGGAAGGTAGCAATGAATAACAGACACAGTTTAACAGCAGCAAAAGGGGTATTTCAGAGGCACTGCCTAAACACAGTAGAAGGAGGTCAGGCTACGACTACTCTGAACTTGAAGACTGACACTTAGGAAACCACCAAAACTTACTTTGTACTCCAAATGCAACAGCTGTAATATTAACATGATCTCAGACTAATGGCAGTGGTAAGGAAAGAGGAAAAAAAATTCAGGTATGGGACTGGTTTTCATACACACACATATATATAATTAAAAATGCAGTCAATGTTTCCATCAGCAGGAGAGAAAGACATCCTTGCATAAATGCATAATTATAAGTAATTTCTTTTTTGTCAACCCCACTCAGACTAATACTGACCACTTGAGAACAGCATAGCTGCTTCTACCTATGAATATGTAATATTAAAGCTTCTTTGCCTCTACCACTAACTACTGAAATTTAACAGTAAGCGTTGAATCGTTAAGACTGTTAGATTTAAATTTTTAAAAAGTTACTTCAGAAACAGGAAAATACACTCTCAGGTGATTTAACGGTTTAAGAAATTTATGAAAGAATGTGTATGACAGCTAAATGTGAAAATCAAAACCCTGTGCTCTCTTCAGTGATGTAGCAGCTTGTACAATTCTAGCCTCACTGCCAGCCATTAATGGCTGCCAATACCTAAAATTTAGTATCGTAACTAACTTGTAACTTCTATAGACCTTGATGACAGTCCACCTTCATGATTATCTCAATCCACTCAACACTGCATCTGATGTTAATACTGACAAAATAAATGCATAAACACACTAAGAAGAATAAAAGCTGTTACTTTTGGTCTGTGTACGGGCCTCTGTGTGTGTCCCTTCAACTATGGGGAAACAAAGCTTTTTTGTTGGTCAGTCAGCAATCCTATAACATCCTACAAGTCTCCAACATTGTGCTGAAATCCACAATACAACAGCAAACCTTTTCCATCTTAAATATTACTGGGATTTGAATACAACAGAAAAAGACTAGCAGAGACAATGTCAACCCTAAACCACATAGTTAAGAGAGTATCCTATTCAATAACATTCTAACATTATTTGGTTTTTTCCCAGAAACTCAAGAAAACATAGTCTGAAAAATTAACGAAATTATCAAGATCATGACTTAATTTAGATCAGATTTTTCACACACTGTATGAAGTTGTCACAAATCTCAAGCCGTTTACTCTCTATTTTTTTGAAAAAGTGCATCTTCAAAAGTGCTGTAAGCTAGAACACACGACCTCCATTTTTGCACAATATTTGTGAGAAAAAAACAAAGAAAATTATGCTATGCAATACAAAAGCAATATATCTTCCTAAACAATGTTCCAGTTACCAAAACCTCAGTTGAAAAACAGAACTATACTTAAGGGTAATGCTTCCAACATTGAACTTAGAAAAACAGTGTATCTTACCCCCTGTTCCAAGAACTTTCAGGAGTTCAAAGTTTTCAATGCCAACTTTCTCTGCATGGCCTGTCAAATTTGCTGAAGGAAAGAAAAAAATCACATTAGATATGTAGTACACTGAATCATCATTTTGGCATATTACTACAGCTTCAGTAAAAACAAGTTAGCAGGTGAATGAAACAAGCAGCACTAAAAGGACATTTCAGTTGCATATTGTATTTTTTCAACTTGAAAAGCAAAGGAGAATAAATATTTTGCTGCCATTGGTGCCCCTGGAGGTATAAAAATCATGGAATAATAACTGAATCTCATCTAGCTTTTATATACCATCTTTCATCCTATCACTGGGCACCTCTGAAAAGTGTCTAGTTCCACCTTGTCTGTAATCTCTAATCATAGTTACAGACAGCAATCAGGTCATCCCTTAGCCCTAGCAACCTGAATATTCCCATGTTCTTGGATTGTATGGTGCTTGAGATGACATAAGCAGGGCTCCAACAACTATGCCTGCATTCAACGCAGGATAATTAAACCTATAAAGACTGTCCACTACTACTGAATAGGAAAGACTTTGAGTCTACATAACCAACAAGTCTGGAAAAATCTAAGCTGCTACAAAGTTGTTTGCTTTATTGGGGAGTTTGGGAGGAGGAAGTTTGACGTTTATACAAATCTATACCACTGAGTATTTTTTTGTCTAACACATTTTTCTAAGGAGGCAAGTGAAGAGCCCTATTTAAAAAAGGAATTGTGCTCATTTGGCTTGTTGTTGGTTTGTGTTTTTTTCTTCTTTTATAAGATGCTAAAAGAAAGCCTTAAGCAGTTACCATTTTTTTCCATCTTTCATTCCTATCCTAATATTATTCATCCATTTACACCAGTATGGCTGCAGGTCATTCAGCAAAGCTGTTCCCTGAAATTATCCAGGTTAAAAGCAGTAAGACAAAAACATAATTAAGTTAAATTACTCTTAACCAAGTTCAGTTCCCTGATCCACTGTAATGAGCAGCTGCATAAGCAGTTTTAATAGCACAATTAAGGATGCAGCATCAAGCAGCAGAAGCTGCATAAGCTGGCATGGCTGCTAAAAGAATGCCTCTCAAAGAGCAACTTCAAGCCAAATTGTATGTCTAACAGCTAGTAAATTAAAAAAAAAAGGCTTAGGAAAGATGTGCAAGAAGTTTTCAGAAATAGCACCACAGATTTGAAGTACAAAGATCTCTTAACCAAAAGAGGAAAACTCTGATAGGAGATGTGGAAATTAACTTGCTCCGTTCAACAGAAATTCTCTTTTGGTTTGATACTTCTAAGAAACTTTATCAAGATAGTGTGCTTTCTGAATTAATTATCAAAATCTCCATTCACAGAACTGCAGTAACTCAACAACTCAAAACAAACAGAAAACTTAAAGCTTCAGAAAGACATCTCTCCGCAAAGCAGGAACAGCATAAAAAAATCCAAACACTCAATAAATGAAAAAGCAAATTCGTTGCTTTTTCCAACAATCCTAGGAATCTGTACACATACACAAAATGCATCTAGTTGGGATAGGGTAACATTAGTGCTCTCACGCAAGGCACTGATGAGATCTCATCTAACGTATTACTTTCAATTCTTATCATTCATCTTTATGAGGAATTAATCAAATTTGGAAGAAATGCAGAAAGGCCACTTGAAATCACTGGGAGATTAGAAAGTCTAAAAGAGCTTTCAGGATTTTTTCCTTGTACAAACAAACAGAAGTACACATGACAATGACTTTTGCAGATCTGAAGGCATCTACAAGCTATCCTCATACTAAATGTAAAAAAAAAGAAAATAAAAACACATCACAAAAACACACAGCACAGTGAATTTATTAACAGGGAAATATTACTTTTGTGATCAGTTCCATTTTAATAATGTGTACTAAGCAAGACAGTACCAGAATCATAAACAAATCAATGAGGCAATATGCACCATGTGAGTTGAACTGAAGCTTGCTGTACTATTTTCACTGCAAACAGAACAAATACTGTTGCTAGCGCTACATCACAGTCATTGCTGAAGTCAGCAGTAAGGAAGATGCACTCATGTGCCAAGAAAGGAACAACAGCATGCCAGGCAAATCTAGACCGAGTTAGTGTCTACATAATTACAGTACATCATGTCACAGTCAGAAAGCAGTCTATCTTGAAGCAACTTCATATTACATTTTACTCTTCTTAACAAGTACTGAGAATGATACTCAACGTATACAGTTTCAAAGCAGTGCCTTCCCTGCCAGGGTCAGCGGAAGACAGGGGCTATCCTAAAGACACTATGGTTGGAATGTCCACAGTTTTAACAAAGCAGTGGATGTCACTTAAGAGATTCAGGACACAGAACCTCTCTGGATACTAGCTAAGTGATTAATTCAGAGTGGGAACATATTTTTCACTAAGAAATCCACTGATTTGGATCTTCCATTATGGTAAAACCTTTCTGGAGTACTCCACCTCACATCCTTTAAGAGCTGTCAGCAGAAGGCTTTTCAACTGAATACCCTTCTAGCAAGCAAAACAGTCATTTAATCCTGCCATATTCTTGGAACTGAATAGAAGAAAGAGTGGAACACAGAGAAACACTGCATGTCCAGTAACATGCTGAAGATTTGTAGTGCTAGCTATAGTCCTAGAAAGAGATCAGGTCCTAAACTCAATCCATTAATCTAACCTGTACCATAGACTCAATGTAACTTGTATTCCACAATCATTAACATTAACAAAACCTTTCTCACTTTCATGAGGTTACACAGTAAAAAGCTGAGTGATACCTAATTTGAATTATGTACTTGTTTCAATGTGAGCCGTAATTTTTGCATGAGCCACTTAATCCCATTTTAACTTCCATTTACGATGTTTAATTGTCTTATCCTAAAAAACCATGTAAACATCTTGAAGGTTAGTGTAATATTATTTTCATAGTAAAAGGGGAAAACTACATCACAAATAAGCATACAATCACTGTAAAATAAGTCCTACCTCATTCTTTTTGCATTATACAGAGGAAAAAATGCCATCCCACAAGATCAGACAGCTAAAAGGTGCTGCATAACACCGAGGTATGATACAACACTTCAGGCATACAGACTTTCTCTTAGAATTATTCCCTACAAAGCAGGAAGCAGAATTATCCTCATTTAAAAAAAAAAATGAATTTTCAAAGCTACAAGAAAAAATTAACAATTTCCAGAAAGTGCTTCTCCCAGCGTTGCCACAGCTGGCAAGGGCTTGCTCCAACAGCCTCAGTTGCTGCATTCAGTCCACCTCTGAAGTCATACCCTGAGAAAAGCAAGCTGAAGAGCTTGTGTCTGTGCCACATTCTTTCCAATTACATTGCTAGCGCAGTTCTTCATCTGCTGAAACCAGGCACAGCACTTTTCAACATCCTAGCTGAGAGAAGGTGCAGTTTCTCCAGAACAAAAGTCGTCATACTGACATTTCCTTCAACTTGCTTTCAGCAGCCTAAGTCTCCACAGACCAGTTATTTAATTCACAAGTCACTCCCAGAAACCCAGCTGACCCCCGCTGGCAGGCCTTTCACATGGAATACTTTCTGCAATTACACGACAACTGTTCAAAGTTTGAGAGGCTTTAAAGGATTGCAATAAGAAGGACACTACTACTACCACTGACAGAACAGTGAGAGGCTTCTCCCACCTCAGAGACATCATCATGCTAGGATTGGTATGAGAACCTGACCCAACAACTGCCTGTGCATTCAGGTTTTGAAGCAGACAAATGAAACTAGAGCTTCCTCCACTGAACTACATCAAGCAACCTTCAAAGACAAGCTCTGCCTGAAAGCTGTGACTTGTCTCTGCTATTCTATGCAACAGGAGACCAGCTCTGCTGTTTTATTGAGCAGAACAATGAACCTCAAGTAATTTACAGCAGAATAGAGAAAGCAAAAACGAAAACAGGACAAAAGACATTCTGTAATGTTTCAAACTATTAGGTGTTCAATGCTTGGTACCAAGATCAACTTGATTCTAACCTGCAACTTCAGAGAATGGCCCATCTCCACTCACGCAACACTTACTTTTTAAAGTCACAGCAAAGAACTGATACGGTTTTCAAAGTTATGTGAACACAAACTTGAGATTATCCCTTATTCAGAGCAAAGAGAGGGTGTTTTTCCTTGAAATTAAGCAAAACTAGCACATTCCTTTCTGAAAAAACACAACACAACAGCCAAACACAAAACGTAACAGAAACCACACAACTATCGCTTGTTTGACACTGAAGAAAATGCATCCAGGATGTTATATTGGTTTTCTGCTATATATAAAATTGTGCTTTGATTGTAACTGATTACAGCAACTGGAAACTATCTGTGAAGGGAAGTGAAAAACACTGCACAGTCCTTGAAATCTGACAGACCATCACCAACTAGTAATTGTCAGGTCACTGAACAAGAGTATCATCTAATCAGGACAGGGAACTACCTTACAAACTTCAATCGGAATTTAAATACCACACCATCTTAAGGACTAGCTGCATTTTTCTTAGGCCAAAAAAGAATTTGCAGCAAAAATAAAACCATGCACACAGTTCTGAACTCACATCAAAGAGAAAATGCAATTCATGTTACTCCGAACTCTAGGATCACAAATAATATAACTGCTCATTTTCTATAATATTAAATGCTTCAGGAGAAAACCATCTGAACTGAAAAAGAAATTTAAGATCTCATAAAGCTGCTGCTGCCATTCTAGAAGGTCTGGAAGCCAACACTTTACACAGCCAAAGACGGTAAAGACCTCTGAAGTACTAGCTAAGTGGAATACAGTATGTGGAAATTCATGAACGAAATGCTGTGGAGAACGTAGCAGGAAATTGTCATTACCATTATGAAAATCGACTGAAGCTGCGGAAGACTATCCTATCAAAGTTATCATCTGCACATCAGAAGCTGAAATAAAGATAAAAGTGAGGACATCTGAAATTAATGATGGAGACTCACAGTAGTCTGAACTGGAAAATGCTCCATGTTAAAACCCTTTTGCATTCATCAGCAGTAGCCCTTTCGCTATTACAGAGGCGACTTTGCTATGAAGTTTGTCATTACTGTGAGATGAATCACTATGAGGTCACCAAGATTCAACCTAGAAGCACCTCCGTGGTTAGCTGGAAGCTTAACATGCAGTAACACCATAGGTCACATAATAGTCAAAAAATCCCCATAATGTAATCAGGCAAGATGCTAATGAATAAAGTTGATATAGATAATGTAATGCTGAACAGAGTTGAAACAGTCAGATCAAAATAACAGATATCTAAAGATTGTGCATACCTGCTGAAACAAGAAATTATGAACAATACATGAATATACTTTGGTCTTTGCTGTCATCAGAAATCAGCACAACACTTCAAAAAAAACACACTATTCAAATCACAGGCACTTTGGACACTGTTAACAGTAAAAGAATGTAGATTAATTTATCAACAAAAGAAGAACAACCGATAATTTAAATGTTGATGGAAGGTATTTACATACTAGATTATGCAGACATTAACCAGGAAACTTCAGAATTATCTTCAGAATTGTCCTCTCTCAGACAAAGCTTTTATAACCATCTGTCCAAGCCAGCATAAAATATTCACAGGCGTCAACAAAAAATGGGACGAGGAAATAGTCACAATAGATCCCAAAACAAAACACAAAAACAAATAAAGTGGCTATGTGTAACACGAGTCATTCATAAACCAGGTCATCTGCCTATCTACAGAATGAATCTGAAGCAAAGAAATCTTAGCAGAGCTTGCACCTCATTATTAGGATTGTATAATGGTTAAAAAAAAAAAAAGAAAGAAAGAATGCTTACCATAAGATATCAAATCATGCCAAGCAATGAAGAGGATCCAACAGAAATACTTACATGAAGAATATAGCTGCAAATCACACCCCCAAGATACCCAGGCTTTCTCATGTGTTCAAGCAACTCTGGCAAGTGTTTTCTGAATTGCCTCCTGAATAAAATCCTAAAGTGCATCAAATTGGCGTATAAATTTCCTAACTCTTTTGTTCAATCCAGCATGAGCTTTTACACCATCACATTTAGAATACACTGGAACAAAGCTAAATAACAGGCTGACAATGAAGACTGTGACTACTAGTCCTCATTCGTATCAGACATTTTATAGAATGCCACCAAAGCAATGAAAGCAAAATGAGCAATGGTACCAGACTATTTTACAGATCATTTTAGTTTGTTGGATTCTAAAGCCTGGGGGGGGGGGAACCACAACCAAAACAAACAAACAAACAACAAAAAACCCCCAAAGAAAACCCCAAGAAGTTCAACAGTCATTTTCCTCCTTTGTTATCAGAGCTTATCGTAATCAATGTTACCATAAGACAAATAGCAATAAATCCCTAGACTACAAAACATTTCTAAAAAGTATTGATCCTGTAAACAGTAAAATCCAGAGATTTAAGTTGTATTAAGGATGATTCATAAACAACTTCTCTTAAAACACTCTTTATACTTCCCACAGCAACATGAGAACACATATCTTAGTGCTCAAAAGAGAAAAGTAGAAAGCCAACCCAAGTTTTGAAATAGTCAACTAACAGTATCTCCTGATTGCTAAGCAATACACAGAATTAGTACAGAGAATCAAAAAAAAAAAAAAATCTGTGTCTTACAGAAAATATAATTTTAAAAGAATACTGTAGAGGTGCCACGTGTAACACTATAGCAAAGGTTGAACACTCTATTTAATGCATGACTCATCATGTTTTTTAGCCATAGGAATTTTCACAATGCCTTATGATGTAACATGAACCTTACAGTTTACAAATAGTTTAAGTTCTCATTCAGGAATGGGTAACTAAGAATTTGCAATATTAAACCCTTCAAACAGTCCATGTATCTATTGTTCGAAGCCTTTTATAGTTTCATACTAAATCATAAGTTAGACTCCTTGACGCAAGTGGAATTTCCAAATCATTCTGCCTCTGGAGCCCTGCAGCCCATTGCTCCGTTGACATCTGGGCTATACGTGTCTTTATGCATGTCAAATGTTACAGTCAGACAAATTGCAAACTAAAGCAAGGTCTTTAGCCCAAAGTCTGTGACAGGATTAAAATGAATCCAGTATCCTCTTCAAAACGGACTTGCCGAAAGGAAAAGAACAATGCGTTCAAGCAAAACAAACAACATATAAAATGCCTATTGCCCATACATTGATGGAATATCTCACAAGTTTCCTTCAGGATTCCAGTTTTGCTAATCTCTGCCTCTCACTGGGCAAAGCAGGGAGTGCACAGGCATGCTGCAAGATGGGCAACCTCTTACCTTGTCACGTACACTTAAGGTTCAGGTTCCTCTGATCCTTATTTTACTTTTTCCCCAAAACCAAAAGCTACAACAGAAGGCAACAGGAGGTGGGGGAGGGGGAAAATATCACTGTTAACAGTTCTATTTCCGTCTTACTTTCCTGTATCACGTCTTTCCCTCTCTGCCCATATCCTTCCCTGTTACAAAACATTTTTTCTCCAATAGGCTTTACATTTGCCACTGTTCAGTTCCACAGCATTACCAGGAAACAGAAAATGTGAAGAGACAATATTCTTTTTTCACTGTAAATAATACACAACTTTTTAGGTCTCCAAAAAGATTAGAAGTTGTACTAATTTTTTAGCCTTCAAAAAATAAAACTTTTTCCTTTACAAGATTACAGAAACAGCTCTTGCAAAAACTTTCATTTTCTTCTTATTTTCACTGCAGTACTTCAGTAACAATCCTAGTCACCACTTCCTACAATTTGATCTTTGGCATATTTTTTCTTTCTACTTCCTGAAAAGAAAGTGATTCCACTTTCCCTAAAAACTCACTTCCTCCCCAAAGTGAGAAAAGAAAGATGGTGACTATGCTGAAGTGGCTGAATTGTGAGGTTTCTACAGAGGAAGAAATGGTTTGTGTGACAGGAAAAGAAAAAAAAGAAAACGTTGCTAAGTATACTAGGAGAAAATCATTATTAACTGAAACGTGTCCTAGAAGTCACTGCTATGTCTGATCTGCAAAATAACCAACCAAAGGAACAATCGCTGAAGCACATGCTTGCTTACAGTTTCCTCAGCAGTAGGGGGACATGCTGATTCTTTGCGTCATTAAATTAGAATATATACACACAGAGCAGTGCCCAGTACTTACAATACACCAAATCACATGGCATCTTACAGGGGCACTCAAGTGTTACACACCACAGCTCCTTCTCTATCGCAGACCCAATCTACATGCCTATGAAGTGATGTTTTTTCAGCAATTGCTTTTTTGTCACACAATAGAGGAGTTTCAGTGCCCTAAGAATATGGGTTATAGAGCTAAAATTAAGGTTGACTCTACATATCAGAGCCAGCAATGTAATTGCAAAGTCAAAGTTTAAAAGAAGTTAAACCATGGTATGATAGGGTTAGCCATCAGCTTGGAGCTCTGTAGAAACAGCACTGCATATGCTCTTACTGTGTATTTTCATACGCCACAGTACTTGCTTGAAGGTAACAACAATCACCTGTGAAGATACTAACTTAATCTTAAATTCAAGTTTCATAGTATGCATACTTACTCACTTGACCATAATCAATGCCTGTCTCTAACTCATTTAATATTTTTAGAGCAACTCCAAGACCCAAGTAATTACAAATGCAAAGTATAACTGTAGGTTCACCTGCATTTAGTTGATTTGAATATATAATTCTTTGTACTTTGTTATCACAAGGTTCAAGCAACAACTTCCACGATATGAAAATGAGACACTCCTTCTCAAAGAAGCCATTATTTCTACCACAATAGTACATTCTTTCAAAGCACTGTAGAGACTGATCTCTTTTTCATCTGCCAACTGACAGCTACTTTCGATATGTAATTCTAAATCATTCAGTTAGTCACAGAGTTAGCAACATCAAAGACAGAACACAGAGAGGAGCGGAACACTAGAATCTAAACAAATTGCACATTAAAAGGATATTCATGCTATGCAACCTCAGTATTTAAGAACAACGAAGATCCTCTGCCTCCAGTTCTAGTTCTTGCACGTTCCCTCACCCTCTTTCCCAAAATGAAGCAAAAGTAAACAATCATGCTGCATGCTTTAAAACTGGTGGGTTGACCCTAGCCAGCAGCCAGGCACCTACACAGTCCGACCCAGACCAAAAAAACTAAGAAAAATCCCCAAAGTATCCTACAGATTATTTATATATTTCTATTTCAACAGAAGCTGACTGCAATTTTTCTCTTCCAAGTTACTGTATCTCTGCTCATTGTGCAGAGACAAGTTCTGAAACAATATCTTGATACGTCTTGCATAGCGATGACACTATTGACACGTTCAGGAGTAGGAGTCTCCCAGGAGTACATGACAGAGCAGCTCCCTCCTCCACCCTAATGCTCCAGAAATAGACAAGTCATTGCTAGAAAGCATTTTTCAGAAAGCAGAGTTTTCCAAATACTTAATAAGGAGAAGAGAATGAGGAAGGGAGAAGCAACTGATTCCCATTAAGCTGAATTTCAGAAGCTTAAGAACACACAAACAAGGTTGAGAATTTTTAAATTAAAAGCATGAGTACTTCCTGAGCCTACAAAGCTTTAAGATCAGCATCAAAATGAAAATTGCTTATTACGCTATATTAGACAGTTCTTTGTCTAGTTTATACAAATGTGTTAATTCCTCAAACTGTGTTTACACAACTATCCCACAGGGATAGTTCTGTGAATCTAGAGATAGCTAGGAAAATAGATAGATTAAATGTGTGCCACTTCCCTTCCCCTTCTCCCTTTTTCTCCTGCACACTGAAATCTAACAACACCTAACAAGACAAGTATGTTTTCCACCAGCTCTTTTTCTTCTTCTTGAAAGAAGGAAACTACGGTCCCTTTGGTTTCCGCGTAGCTATCAGGAAGAGCACTTTTTTTTTTTTTTTAAGCTGCAGTGATAGCTACCTTCCGCTGGGGCCCCTCCACTGAGCCCCTAGACCCGAGTGACAGGGGGACAGGAGGCTGAACGCGACCAAAGGGACTCCTCGCCCTCCACAGCAGCCCATCAGGGAATGTCACCTCCATTAACCCGGGGACGGCTCTCTCAAACTTTTGCGATGAACAGCATCATATACTTACTTTTACTTCACCACGGAGAAAAAAAGATGGTAACAGAAAAGGAACGAAGGCCATGGGTTAATAGCACGCCCATTGTTAATCAGGATCTATAGTCTCTGTATTTATTATGTTTTACACACAATTCTAAATTAACAGTAAAACCTAGCTTTACTGCAGCATTCAAGTTGCCTGGAAACTTCTGAGCAGCACAGAGTCCCTATCAGAATATAAAGATCTTCCTCAACATAACAACCTAGGACAGAGTATTCCTGCTGTCTCTTGAAAAGCAATACGTATATTTCATGTGTTGAACTACTTCTTCAAAGGGTCTTCAAGTAACTCCTGGGCTACAAGAAGATTCGCAGACTGCAACGCCAGATAACTCTGCGGTTACATGTTGGTACATTCCCCTCCCTACAATTCCGGCATTTCGCCGAGGTCAGAGAAAAGCTGTCACATCACAAATCGACATCACTGAGGACGCTAACAAACGGCCCCTCGCCTCGCCCCCAATACTGACATAGCCATAAAAGTCAAACGCACAATTCAAAAACGAAAAACAAGAACAAAACAAACAATGACTAACCCTTCTCTCCTTCAAGAGTGTCAAATACCACTGGGGAAGGGGGACAGGGGAACCAAACACGCAGCAGAAGTCCAAATGAAATACTTTTTTGGGAAATAAACGAAGTCCCCCCGCCCCCATCTCACACGCTCCTGCCCATGTCTCTCAGCTCATCCTCTGGGTTTTGGGTTTCTATTTTTTTCCTTACCGAGACTTGCCTACCGGTCCCGACCAACTCTCC
>Ga0065711_1037424_pt1 | contig 19853 bp, 11 predicted proteins | sample Hoacrofraction12_FD_59098 | JGI IMG/M metagenome (GOLD analysis project Ga0065711, IMG submission 59098) | Hoatzin crop microbial communities from Cojedes, Venezuela - Epithelial fraction 12 v2 (version 2) | ecosystem: Host-associated > Birds > Digestive system > Esophagus > Crop | place... | reverse complement strand
GGGGGGGGGGGGGGGGTGGTGCATCTACAACTTCTCCATTTGTTTCTTCCACTTTCATCCATTGAAAAGGTTAAAGGACTGAGAAAGAAATCCTGTGTGTAGCCAGTCACTTGCACAGTATGTGACTTCAGTCGTTGACATGAGACTGACTAAACTCAGTTCTCAAAGGAGCCAGAATCCATGCAATTACAACCAGAGCAATCACGCAGGGACCAGCCATACCATAGATTTTACTCTTTCAAACATACTACACATACCTTACCCTGAGGAACACGAAAATGATGCCTGCAGTGAAATGAACTCCTTTACAATTTGGCCTAGCTGTTTTATTTATACTTCTCGGGAAGTCAAGGGACCATACTGTTAGTCAGAAAAGAATTCATGACCATTTCTTACTAAACACAGAGAGCTTTAAGTACAGCAAGTGGAAGGAAGTTTATTGTTGTTCCTCTAAAAAAGAGACATAAGAAGAATATAGGAGTCCAGTGGTATGCAATAAAAGCAACTTAAAGAGAACAACAAATGCCGTAGTTACTGCATGGTCAGTAATTATTTTCATTCCCATGCCTGTATTCTGTTATGTCCCAGAAGTATAGTTCACTAATATATTCAAAAGAAACTTAAAAAATCAATTTATGAGTGCATTACAGGGATGCTCTTTATGCCATGTGGAAAGCAAAGTTTATATACATGTTTTAAAACACTATTCATATCAAGTTACTGCATTGCAAATTGATGGACTAAGGATTTTGTTCTCTGAGGTCAAACTTAGCTGTTTTCTCTTATGAGTTGCTAACCACCTAGCCAGAAAAGGTGGGTATGACTCATTCAAAATCAAGACCCTTGTCACTCTATTCCTGGTCCTGTATAGCACAGCATCCTGTTCACCCTCTGCAGGCACCCTGAACTGCTCTTTGCTTCAAGGTGACAACGTCTCTTTACAGGAGACATGAATCTCTCAATAATGTGTATAGCTTCTCAAAAGCCAGCTCGATTTTGTTGATGAAGTCCGTAGGCTTGGCAAGCCTAGGATCTGTTCAGTAATAGTCCTTTTCCAGTTCGTTGCAACATTAGATATCTCAGCTTGTTTTTAAAATCTATGATGTCTCATTGACAGGAAAGTTCATGAGCCAGTCTAAGAGTGCATCTCTGTGACCCTGTATGTTGGCTGTTCTCATTCTCTGTAACTGACTTCCAATGCCTTTCTCTTTTTAGTTTTCCATCAAGTATCTGGGATATTCGGATGCTTTCAGGTTTCTTCCAGTGACCTCATTGTTCATTGTGGATCAATAACATCTAGACCATCAACAGCAGCACCTCCAGATTTCTTGCTTCCAGATGAAATTAGGACCCTCAGTGGATTCAGCATAGAATGTAATGTAATGTAATGTAATGCAATGTAATGTAATGTAATGTAATGTAATTTTATTTTTTCTGTCTTCCCCAAAGATGTGAGTACCATTATTATTTTTAGGACACGGAATCAGCTATTAAGAATTTCTGTATAAGAAGAAGTTATTACCTGTTTGGGAGGAATCTTTCTGGTTATTAATGATGCAAGCAACCTAGTGAAACCGATCCTGGTTTTGTCTTCTCAAAATTGAGCTGCAAAAAAAAATTTTTGCAAATTGTAAACTTAGTGAGTTTAGTCATTACACTAGGCAATTCCGTACTGAGATTGAGAGACAAAACCTCCTTATTCACTGGAGAACCATCAGCCATTACCTCCAGGAAAATTCAACTTATTAAATTAATAAATAACCTAAGATCCTTTTGTAAATAGTGATGACTTAATACAGTCACTAGAGTATAGGCCACAACTTGTCTCACCGTGTAGTAAATGTCTAAAAAAAGTGAAAGGAACCATAAAATTGCCTGATTGTCTCCTTTGACAGTAAAATGAGCCTAGGAGTACTGGTTAGGATGCTGACCTTGTAAGAAGTCAAGGTCAAATGAGACGATTCTTGCCCCTCCTGGGATCAGGAAATCTCAACCATTTCCATGAGTTCCGTGCGCAGATATCAAGTTGTTCTGATTAGAATCAGATTCTGGTTTCTAAAGTCAATTTTAGACTTTACTAATTCTACCACTCACAACTCATATTCACAGTAAATATTCTTTACCTTTGTTTTTTTCTCATAATGTGGACTATTGGAGCTTAAATATCTCTGATACTATCTCTAATAAACTTTTTAAAAGTGTAACGTGCATTTTTGTCTCTTACCAGTGTTTGAGGAATACAGAACTGTCATTGTACTGCTTGCAATCCCGTTCACAATCATGTACGCAACACATACCTGGGGAATTTTGGCAATCATAGTATCTCTACCACTTGATAGAGTTCCCAGTTAAAATATAGCTTTGCAAAATTCATGCTGTCCACTGCATCTTTTTGAAGTTTCTTTTCATAAATGAAAAAGAAGGAAAAGAAGAAAGAAAAACACCTGGATGAACAACCCAATGGGCAGGAAACAGAAAGGAGAAAATTTAACCACATTTTCCAGGAAGCCTTCTGAGCGAGGAAGAATACTGACATGGTGCTTTCTGCTATGACTGAGCAGTGGATAGGAGAATAGTGACTCAGAGGCATTTGAACATGAATATTACCACTCAGCTTTCCGATGGGAACAAGCTAACTGGTTGTCTAACTTTCACTCTAATCGAATATGAGTTAGCAGTCAAAGTTTCTTATCTTTCTTTTAAAATCCTAGCCCGTGGTTACAGAATTATTTGTAAATAGTGACTCATGGATGTATTGCCCCAATTACTTGTAAGCAGAGCTTCTCAGAGAATTAAATAAGAGAGTTTTATTAAACGGCTGAGGTGTTATGACCCTCTTGAGATGGCTTGTGTTTCTCCAAAAAAACTGACTCAAAGATAGTTCCCAATATTTACTGTATTTTTATAGGGTTTTTTTGTTTAGTGCAATAATTCTGCATGTTAGAGAAAAGTCCAGATCACTTGTTGATATAGTTTAGATATAAACCATAGAAAGTGCCAGTAACACTTTCGTCCCAGGGTGTGATGAAATACGAGGTATCACGTGTGCTACAGCAGCTATCAGAGTATGAATGTTATCAGTCATCCACTTTTCATTATTGAAAATCAGAGTTTTTCATCATATGCCTGCATAGAAGGACATAAGAGTATACCAGCCACTTGGCTAGCAACAATATTGCGCAAGGAGGTGGCATGCAAACATGGGTATATGCAAGGCATGGCACAACAGTGCCCTGTTGGCCAGTATGCTGACAATGAGACTTGTATTTGTTCCTTACAGTTAATGCATAAAATGTGCCACTTTTATTTCGAGGCAGCACGGAAACAATATAAAAAAATTTAATTTTTTTCCCACTGGGAAAGGAGGAGTTAGATTTATTGGAGTAAACATTATCTGTTTATTTGTTACTCTATCTATTAAAGAGCTGCTAATGAGCCTCCATGTGAGCAGCAGTCTGAACTCTCAGTACAAAGGAGCAACTCCCCCCTGACTCCCTGTCAAAGCAGCATGTCCATTTCAGCTCCACCATGTGGGTACAGTCTTTTACAATTGTACAGTCTTAAAACCAAGTGTAGTGTATTTTCTCTATGTGTTCTGATGTCAAGTGGCTATATATTTTAGAGGCAAAAAAGTGGGATTCCCTCTACTTGGAACTGAAGCTTGCAAATGATTACAGCTTTGTCACTGTCAATATTTGTACTGAGTCAGAGGCACATTCTTAGACAAATCTGAGCAATTTAGAGTTAGCACTCTTACAATGTTGATTATACTCCTACTAGAACAGAAAAGCACATGTTTTTACCATATGTAATAAAATGTTTATGTACAGACCACTCTGCAGAAAGGACAAAATGCTGGCATCACAGTAGCATATACTTAGTGAGCGTCAGCAAATAGATATTTGGTTACATGCTGCTCCAAGAACCAGCCTTGACATGCTTGAAAGTCCCACAAAGTTGGTGTTTCTCCTACTCCAAGCTAAGATGACAGATTTAAATACAAGTAGCAGCACAAGAAGGATGTCCTTAACCTCAAATTTCTTGCTTCTTGTCCAAAAAATTATGGTAGGTGAGTACCACTACTAGCTGATGAGGCAACTAGGTGTTAGTATACAGAAAACTGTTAACTTTCCTCACTGTGGTAAGAGAGAGATTTGCCATTTATTGCAAAAGAGAAAAACTTTTATGTCCAAAATCTTTGTTTCATGTATAAATCACCAAATCCAGCCCTGTCAGGACCATGTGAAACTGGCAGAAAAAGAGAGGGTCACTGACAGCTTCAGGAAACATGAAGGTGAGGGAAAATAGAGATGGCTGTGCTGAATGAATGGGCTGCTCATATATCCACAATAGTGTTCACCTTGGTAAAAACATCATGAACTCTAAGATGCTATGGAAAGATTTGGAAACGTGGGTTTTTCCTTCAGTTAGGAAAAATACTAAATCTTTAGCATAATTAGCCAAAATTTTTATTAAAATATCTATTAAAGTTATAGTCAAAATGAACCACATCTTTAAAGGCCTTCTACAACTTGTTTGCAAAAAGGTATGTAGAAAATCTTCCAAAAAATTGCTGCTGAAACAGAAAAAATACCATGTTTAATATGCATTTCACCAACATATTTAAGCTAACAAGATAATCTGTTTTCACACTGCTTTGTGGAGAAATTATGACTACCTAGGTCCATGTTATCAGTACAGTGTATTACAAACATGCATAAATCAATGTCTGAGAGATAAAAAGCATGGCAAATTATTTTTGGAATTAAGTAATGAAAATGAAACAATGTATTAAAATGGCAAGCATAAAGGACAGAAGGTTTAAAAATAAACATTACACAAAGTATTTGTTAGTTTTGAGCAGGACAATGACAGAGAGCTCCAGTTGTCTGTTGGAGTAAATGAAATGCCATCAAACCTGACCTTGAGGAGACTTAATGAAAGAGAGATTCACGATATGAGATCTGTGGTATGTCTCTGCTATGGAATTACCAGCTAGACCTCCCTTCTATTCCTTTCTTTGAAGAGAATCCCTCACCTACTGAAAGAAAGTTACCTACAGGAGAATAATCATCGCGTTGCAATAAAGAAAACCTAAGAAAAATAAAACACTAAGTACTGAAGGCATAGGAAATACTGCAGTCTGTAATACCGACAACCAAAAGCAGCTGAGCAACCCCTCCGTTTACACCACTGCTGAACGTGACTCAAATTGAAAATGCGCTGTTTAGATGTGATGATTTGTTCATGTGTCTGTAAGTGGTTAGCGAGAAAAATATTTTCTAATTGATGGAACATTGTGTGTTCATGCTCATCCTAGCTGTGTTTTGGTTTTGTGGGGGTTTATTTGTTTATTTATTTTCCTTAGACAATGCAAAGGAAGAATAGGATGCAAATCAGTATAAAGAATGTAAAAAGATCCGGGCAACAGAAAGCATTTAATTTTCCCTTCTCATTAAAGCCACTGGAAGTATGAGCAATTCTGCTCCTCTCTGATCCTATAACATTCCAGTACACAAGCTCACAATTGTTTAAATTCTCTGTGAAGCATACAGGTACTCACTGAATTTTGCTAGTTTGCCATTTTTATTTCCATGTAATGCTATTAGCTGTTAATTTTGTTTCTGTTTCAGGCATGTATCCACTGTCTAAAAATCCAAAGCTCTGGCATATCTGTGCACTTCTTGATTCACAGGCAGTTCAGAGAAAATAGAAAGAAAACTGTTTTACTTTGGACCAAAACCAGGACTTTCAAAAGTTCTAAGGAAAGGACTTTTTTAATACTTTTGGATTGAACAAAATGTTTTATTTTCATCCTGTTAATTTTAAAATTGACTTTTTTTTAATCACATTGGAAGATATTTTGTAATAAACAATTGTTTCAAAACAAAAAAAAGGTTGATAAATAAACTATTCTGGGTGGGGTTTTTTTCCTCAAAAAACCAGCCTGGTTGAGCCACCCTGCATGGCAATTTTGCAGCAGCCCGCCCAGCCCCGTGCCACCCTAGTGCCATGAGTATGTGGTCCCTCCCTCAGGAGCATGTCCAGCTGTGATACCAGTCGTGCAGCAGACGGGCAAGTTCAGTGTCCATGGTCAACAGGGTGTCAGAGAAGAACTAGAAGAGAAACTCATCCTGACAGCAGTCTTATTGCCTGTCCCATCCAAGGCCAGGGAGAGCACCAGGGGCTTATCAGGGTACAGCTTCTCCAGACAGAGGGGACAGCCGTACACAGTTTGCTGCCTGTTCCAAGAGTCATACAACTGGAGGGGCAACCACTCTGCAGCAACATTGACCTGGTGGTCTAGCAGGGACACTTCACTAATGTAGGACAGTAATACAGGGTTGTAATACTGATACCTTCAGATACTCTTAAGTTAGCACTCACAACCCACCTACAGGCAGGCATCACCATCACTAGGGTTAAAAACTCCTGTGTTCAAAACTGCATAACCCTTGACCCTCTGTGTCATGCAGCCTCTCTTAGACAGCCCTGACTCTCAGTTTTCAGCTGGGCACTTCACTGCTGCATGGTGCTGGATGTGTGTTCAGATGATTACCTGCAAAAGAAAACAGAAGACCAACAGCAGGAAGGAAGAAGCTTCTCTTTTTTCTCCTGTGTCAGAGAAGACCTGTTCAGGGCTTAGTGTCTTTGTACTGACTTCTAAGCTGACTGTCAGCAAATTGAAAAATTTCTACTGAGTCAAACATGTTTTGCCTGTGTTGCAATGTCCCAGGCTACTATGTACTCAGTTTCTGGGCAGAACAGTCATGTCTCTGATGTGGAACATGTTTCCACTACTTGTGACTACATGGGGTACCTGATGCTTTCTGGGAAATGCAGGGACTGGGGAAGAAGCGTTTGAGGAGGGACTGGGACTGGGGAAGAAGCCATTTGAGGAGGGACCGCTCAGGAGGGTGACATGCTCAAGAAGGCTCTGATCTGCCACATCCTCTGCCCTGGCAGCAGCATCTGGGTATTTGGCCTTGCACAACTTCTATATTTATTTGCCAGAGTCCATACACACTTTTCTACACCCCCTTCTCCCTCCTCACCCCCCAATATACACAGGAACACTGCTTCTGGGCTGTGCTGAGTGTATATCATGCCCAAAGGACCTGCAAAAATATGTGGGAAAATGGGCTTTAGATCTTTCCCAGCAGATTTAGCCTCTCAGGAGGATGAGAACCAATCTGCAAGAGGACCTGTTTTTGTCATCCCGAAGCTGGGAAGTGGCCTGGATAATAGCATACTCTCCACCCGCCTACTCCAGGGACTGAACTGGTGAGACCTTCACAGTAGCTTGCAGTTCAACGAACTAATGAAAGTCCTAGAAAAAACAGAGATTTGCTTCTCAGCTCCTGAAGGTCAGCATGGTAGGTCTGACTTTAGAGTAGTTTGGATGACATGCAGAAATCCTACCATGCAGTGCTTATTGGGTAGCTGACTTTAAAATCATACGTGCCAAGAAACCCCTTCCAGATCATTGACCTGCACCCTTCCCCTCCAGCGTGCGGGCACTCCTCTCTGCACACCCAGTATGAGGATGAACTGGCTTCCACAACTATGAGAGGTATGGTTTGCAGCCCAACAAATACTTCTGTGTGTATACATATGTACATATATATATATACATACACACCTTTGAATATAGGTAGATAGGTAGATGGCTAGAGTTAGTAGAATGCCAGGGAATAGTATGCAGGAGTAAACAAAGCATAGACATACCATGTCTTTTGCATCTGAAGTAGTATTTTCAAAAGTATGCAGTACCTACCAAATTTTGACCCTACTAAAGCCAACTCAAGAGCATTTGACAGTATATCCAACTACACGTCTAAGAAAATCCATGTACTTCATTGATCTTGCTTTCTCTGCAGTTTCTGAGAACTGTTAAGTTTAACAACTTCTCCCGCTGATCTTCACTGCCTTTGAAGCAGTGTTTTATTGCTTCTTTAACAGTGCCATACTACCATTTTCTTCTATTTCCATACATGAAAAGCCATGTGGTCTTCTTGTATATTTTTTATTACAAGGAATGCTTTTTGTTCAAAACCTTTTAGGCTTCTGAGTCAGCACATTTTGAGCAAATGCTGAATCTGCTAACATCTCATGTCTTTACTCAGCAAAACAAATGAGCATTTGCATACACAGGCAGCAAAATTCTTAAACATTTATGTAAAGCTACGTTAGCTGCAGGCTAATTCATTACAGGATTCTGCAGTTTCTTTATATCAAGAGCCTACTCAAAATTCTGAAAATGAATTCTATGGACTTGCTTTTTCGTGAACTTCTATACTACAGAGCACAATAAATTTGGATTGAAAGTTGCCATTACCGAGATTAGAAGCCATCTGTTTTTACTATACTGAATTTTGCTATAGCACAATTGCACATGGTTTTATGGCACCATCTACTGAAATATTAAAATTATGTAAAATAAATAAAGAATTAGTTTGAAATTATCTTGCTGCTTCATGTGTACAAGAAGACCACAGCCAATTTTATAGGGAAAGGTTGAAATTTCATTTGGAACTTAAACAGTTTCTTCTGTCTAGTGGTTACAAAAACATTATTTGATTTAGTGATTAACTCTTCAGATCACTGAAAAAATAATCCCGCTTTAAATTTATATATGGTAACCTCATGAGCAACATTTTTCTGCAGAAACCAGAGATTACAAATTACCCTGAAAACACTGGCAAATGCATCCCTAGTTTACTGGATCTTTTTTAAGAAATATTTATTTTCTCACAGAAATACATGGAGAACATTAAATATTACTTTCAAACTTCTGGTGTGTTGGTAAGAATATGTTCTTTTTTAACCGATTAATGATCCTGTGAGAAATCTTCAAAGAAGACAGTGAGTTGATGTGTACATTCAGTAGATCTAAGCAAAAACTTCAGAACAAATAATTTCATCATAAAATTTTTTCTTGCCTTTTAGAAAGCAGATCAAAAACTGACCTGAAATTATTTCCTGGTTAGCAGGGAGCTCTTGAAATGGACTATGTTCAAAATTTACACTAGACTGATTATAAGAAAGCATTCTCTTTAGTTTCACGAAAATATAGATCCAAGCATACACGGTAATTAAATCCTTAGTGTTTCTAGAAAAGCCTAAAGAATTACTTTAAAGAAATATTTTCTAAAGGTGTCTTCTTTCATTTTTTTCCCTATTTATTTGCAAGCAACATTGCTATAATGAATTATGGTAATCATCCAATAAACAGTGAATTTAATAATATAATGCTGTCGTGCATTCTGACACTTACTTATCGTATTATATTTTTAATGAGGTTTAAAATCAAGGCTCTCCTGACTCTTCTGTTTAAAGGCCAACTCATTATTTCACAAAGGTCAAGGCTCTTTTAATAATCATGCTTGGGGGATATTTTTGCCTTCTTCCACTCTTTGTATTACTCAGGCAGCACGACTTCCCTCACTATGTCCCAGGAGACTGGAGGGCAAGCGTAATTACCTCCTGTAACTTCTTTTCCTGTCTTTTAACATCTAAGGCATGGCAATGGTGGGAAAAATTAGCACACTGTGCTCTAAATGTCCTTAACCCATGCGTATGTCCATCATTGCTGCTTTCATCTGGGACAAGCCAGGGATGTAGTAAATGGGGATTGGCTTCCTTGTTCTCCCCGCTCTTCCCTGGGCTGCTTCCCAGTGACTGTGAAAGCCTGAATCATCCTGTTGTTGGAGCCTTCTTGAAATCAAGGCCAGGCAATGGCGTCCTTGCCAAGATGTGTGCAAGGATACCAAATCTCAAAGCAGTAATCCCAGGAGACCTCTTCTCCTAGTTGTGGCGTAGACCAAGAGGGAGCTTTCGAGCAGCCGCAGCGCCGCAGGGAGAAGGGCTGGGGAGGCACACACCGCACTCACCTTTGCCCTTCCTCCTCCAGTACAGAAATCAGTGCGTAGCCATTTGGAGCATATACCAGGGACTACAGATAGTGAAACATTTGCAGGAAACAAATGAAGAATCGGGTTAACACATCACTGAACTAGGTACACGAGTGAATAAAGCTAGCATGTTTCTATAAAAATTATCACATGGATCTGCGCAGTCTGGGATTGTATATTATGTCATTGTGATGTACATCAGAACTTGCAGGTTAAGATCTTAATGAGTTATAGAAGTATAAATGGTCAACATGTATGAAGGGGAAATAAGCAAAAGATCATCAACAAGATTTTGCAGAAATGTAGTGTAAGTAAATTGGATATGAACATCTGTATGTTAAACTGTACATGTATAAATAGAACATACAATATTATTTTTCATACAAGGCCTGAAGGCTCCAAGCAGTATTTTGGAATTGGTAAACTATAACTGTATTTTGATATTTACTGTTATTACCTCAAAGAGTGAATTGATTTTCTTAGTTCAGGTGGTCCCTTGGACACCTTTCTAAACTCATTGCTATTACACAGGAATTTTTTTCTCCCATTATAGGTAAGTCATTCGGGATTTCAGAAAGTCATTATACTGGGAAGAGTGAGGATGTGCTTTTCCTGTAGTTTCTTTTGTGGCCAAAATTTCGCAGGTATTTAGAGAACCGCAACATTTAAATAAAGTTTATCGAAGTGGAATCTGAGGGCAGATGTAGGGATCAGGCAGGCACAGATGTCCCATCAGCTTGAAGGTACTGTACTACTTTCCCTCTCATGTGCATACACACAGAGAAACTTTTTGCATGCTAAGAAAATACAGGCACACACCTTGTCACATATCCATTATGTTTAGGATATTTTATTTCTAATATTTCATAAAACATGGGTTAAAAATGCTATTTTCTTTAACATGTGAATATACACATGTATACATGCTGTGTACAAATGTAATGGCCAAATTCTGCCCTCAAAAAACCACATGCAATTCTAAGGGAAGTATTTGGCCACTATACTGGTACACAGCTGAGTGAAAAATAATACTGTAATACAAACTAATGTAATGACACTTCTTAAAGCAAATCCTATGTATATAGCAAAGGGAAAAACTAATGAGAAACAGATGTACAGAGAAGAATATTTTGAATTAAATGGTATGCGTGGTTTCATTTGGGCACGTGTTTCTTTAGCACGTGGAGAGAGAGAGTATATATAGCTATGCAAAGGAAAATATTAGTTGTTGAAAAATATGTATGCTATTGGGAAAAAGAGGCTTTAAAGGGGAAAGTATTCAGACGAAAAAGCAAATTCTGTAAGTCTCGGGAGAGCTCAGCACTTTTAAACTACAATTAATTAATTATTTTGCACTCCAGGAGGCCAAAACAAATGAAAGGATCAATTGCCTTCTGCACCCACAAGTCAGCAGTTGTTGCAGCTGCAGCCACACCAGCCGTGAGCACCGCGGCACCGAACCAGCCACAGCAGCACCCACCTCTGCCCCAGCAGGAGAGGACCCCAGCAGCCTGGGCCACACTGCCCCAGTTCACCCAGCTCACCGCACCACCACTGCCCAGCAGAAAGCTCCTGTGTGCACAGTCTGTACGCGGCTTGAAAAAGTGACCACAGTGTTAGCATCTGCTGAGAGCTCAAGAATCCCAGCTGGAAAAGCGGGTAGCAACTGCAGGGCAGGAAGGAGGTCACTTTTACCAACAAAACATAAAGCTGTGTTTTTAAATAATGTGGTGAGGTAGAACTCTTTTTTATGAGATACTACTGGAGTGGAGTAGTGAAATAACATTGACACAGCCACCTCAAGAGAAAACGAAATTTTCAAGGGGAATTTAGGTTACAGGTGAATACTTTACCCACACTTTTGTAGACACCCAGAACTGAAGAGTAAGCTTTTATGTTCAGATGAGAGGCAGGTTCCACTGTTTGGAAGAAACATATTGTCATTTTAGCATAATAGCCTCTGGCTTCACCTGCATCCCTTACACATTATACAACCGTTACACAATGTGAAAGGCCTGCTGGAAGATGCAGCAACTGCAAGGCCAAGGTTGTTTTGTGTTTTTTTCTCAGAAATGGCCTAATTCTTCTACAGATGGTTTCTGAGAATATCTGGTCCTCTAGTGTACATTACTCAGCCTGCGGCCTGTTCGTCCGTCACTCAACACTTCCACGATCTTATTCCATGGTACATTCTGCGGATTCACATCACTAAAAGATAAGCAATAAACATATAAATACTTAGCCTGCCCATCTGCCTAGTGCAGTAAAAGTCTTATGCTTTTTCCAAGGTCTTTCTTGTCCCTGATTCATGTCAAATTTTAGTAAGAAATATCTTTATTCAAAAAGTACGCTGTCTTCTTTGAAGACATCGCCACAAGCTGTGTAGAGCAAGCTCTGCTTAGGCAGATACTCCATAGGAGCTACCAGCTATTGCTGCTCCCATGTTCAGAGGAGCACAACCTCTCTCCTCCATTACACTGTTCAACTCTTGAATTCCTTCTCAGTTAATATGGTAACTTTAAACAATGTAAGCCACCTATTTGCTTTGCAAATCCATCCCTTAGGGCTAATTTGCAAACAGAGACCAACAGGGTAAAAGTCAGCTTTACCATAGACTGCTTCTGCACACACAATCTATGCAACAATTCCATTCCACCACAAAAATAGACCTGAACAACATGTAGGCCAAGACCTAAAAGGAAAGTGATCTCCTTTGTAACACCAAGGAAAAGGTGAAACTAAGGAAATATCTTCTTTTTGATGGTATTCTGCAGAGTCAAATGACTTCCAGGGACTTCGGATGAGGCTCTCGGAGCACAACAGAGAGTTCAGCTTTTCCTAAACTGTGCCATTAAAGCCAACATCGGGCTGGGCTGCTCTGGGAAGTCCGTTCTGGCTATCAGTATGATAGCTCATTGTTTCAGGCCTGATCTTTCACCTGCAAATGTCAATGGGATCACAGTAAAAAGTCTATAAATCATCACAGTTTAGACATACGGGTATCAGCATCACTCCCTGTGTTCAACAGTAGCTAAATAATTCAATTCTCTTCTACTGCTTCTGAGAGGTCCTCCTTTCTTTTGTGCCTTGCTATCCCTGGATACAGAACTCTGGTCAGCAGGTCTGCCAGCACTGCCAGATCCTCTCCTGGAGCTGCAGGGCCAGGATCATATCCATGCAAGGAGAGAGGAGTGGCCTGGCACTGACCTTCTGGATGATTTAAAGGCTACAGTCTGCAAAGTGACAGAAGATTTGAAACCTGCATTAAAACGAGCAGCCCCATGAAGCCACAATCAAAATCTCAGTTTTCCTTTCGTCATGCATATTCCACATCAAGGTCCTCAAAACAAACTGGGAGTGATTCCCTACCCTCTTCTCTTTGTAGCAGAATCATATTTTGGAGCAGTTAAAGTAGAAAAAATTTTCCTTTGGACAAGTTTGGACAAAAGCATCTGGAATAGATAGCTATATTAATAAAATTTAATCCAAAATCATCTACAGTTTGATGCTGCACACTACAGAACAGGGTACAGATAATGTATAAGTATTTCCACAAAAGACAAAAAGAAGCAAAAACTTTTTTTTTTTTTTTCTGATGAAATAAGAGGAGTATAAAGTGCTGGGGAAAAAAATTACATTTTCTTCTGGAAAATATTTTCAGTAGTCTCAGGCTGTGTCTCACTCTATCAAACCACTGAGACATTTTGGTCATTTTTCCCACTATTATATGAAGAAAAAAAAGTCTCTGAAAGTCCTTCAATCATCCTAAAAACTTTAAAATTAAGCCCTTGGAAAACACAAGGATGTAAAGGAGGTCCATTGTCTAAAGTCATTAAACAAACCAATCCAGTGTATCTGATTCTTCTCTTATTCTTTGCCTAACTGTTCTTGTAAAGCATGTTGTATCCTAGCCTGCATATTGATGGGAGGCTTTTGCCAGTCTAAACTTTTTCTTCTCTATCTTTCATCCAGTGGCAATTCAACACATAAACACTTCTGCTGCTGCAAGCACTGGCACAAAATTCTCAGGCAGTGTCTTTCTGGGGAAGCTGAAAATTGTTGCAACATATCCTGCGACTGGGAATGTAGTACTTTTGGGAAGGAATGACCAGAAGTGGGCAAAGGAATGTGACGCTTTCCAGTTGCCTCCTCCAAAAAAGTGGACTTTATGCATGTGTTTACCCTCTGCATTGAACTAGGGCTAAAACTCAAAGCAGCTGAATCTTCCCAGTGACTTTCTTAAGAGTCTTTTGCTATTTTGTTTCCCTTTCTTTTGCTGCAAAGTTCCTCAGAGTGTATCTACAGAAAGGGGAATTAGTGTTTGTAATGACTGATATTCGTATTTTAAAATCATGTTGACTATTCCATTCAGAAAACTGTCTATTAACTGCTGTGCATATTACTATCTTCTCCCAGAAAAGTTTTTTATGCCTTTAGTCTGTTGGCAAATGTGAAACCCTCAGCTGGTAGAAGTGCAGTCTCATAGAAGACTGTGTTTTTCACAGGCAGGCACGTAAGAAGCTGTGGTTGTGGTCTGTGCTACCCAGTGACCTAATTTTTCTGCTTGAATAAGGGAGAAAGTGGGAGGGGTGCATCTCAGAACGTACCATTTTTAATAGGCAGCAGAATACAGTCTGAATGGTGCACTTGATTTATAATCAAGATAACTGGTACATGTCGAGTTCCTCGAACAGCCACGCCAAAAATGAATGTGATGTGTACTACTGATTGTGTTGGATTTCCTTCTGACTCCTTTCATTAAGATGTTCTGTTCCCGTAAAACAAACCCATTTATGTTCTCACATGTACGTCAATGGCAAGAGATGACTTTTCAAAACCTGCCCCATTTCCTCAATGACTCAGCTTCTCAGCATTGCACTGTTTGCATACTGAGAGTAGCCAGTCCCTGGAGTAAATAGACCCACTACACGTAGTCCCTACCAAATTTATATCATTAAAGGTCATGTAAAATGACTTGCTTCCTTATATACTTCTTTATATTGTCCCATGTGTGCCCTACATCTTTTTTAAAAGTACAGTTCATGACAGATGACAGTGGGAACAAGAAAGCAGTGAAAAAGTATGTATTTGGACTTCGCTTTGAAAACAGAATACTACTGATATTCAGACAGCAACAAACATGCACTTGCCAGTACTCAGTTTACACAGGGAGAAAGAGAAAGATAAATACCTTATTTATATGATATGATTTTGATGTACATATTCATTTTATGATGTAAAAAGGCACTTGCTTTCTGTACTGTGTGTTCTTTTATATTTCTGTGTTTTACCTCATCTCTCCGTATGACAGTAACATACCTTCTTCAATATCAGCTACAAAACTTCACATCAACCGATCTTCCTGATTAAGCAAGATTTGTCAAACACATTCAAACATCAGACCTAGCTGGCTGAGATATGTCCCTCTTTCACCTGAACATCTCTTCTGAAGTTCATGTCAGAACTCCAAGGTCAGATATAGAGGCTCTGTTCCTCTTGGGTAACACAGAGACTATACAGAGGCACACAGGTGTTTACTCCTTAAATACTGCAATAGAGGTATAAGTAACCTGTTTCAACTTCATTAGGGAACAAGTGCATATTCTACTAATATCTCACTCAGCAATCCCTGAGGTCAGTAAGAAGACGTTTATTAATTCAATTCCAATGTGCAGGTGAAATGTATCCACTTGTTAAGAGTGCTTTTCAAAACTCTGTTTCCTATATGTTACAAAACAGGCAGCATGTCTTGTATGGGCAAGTTTCCAGACACTTCTTACTGTGATTTTTTTGACATTTTAAATACAAGGTGACAGTGTAAAACCAAATTCTGCTGTCATTACTTCAGAAAATCACGTAATTTACTCCAATGACAAACATGAAATGTGCAATTCAGATCTCCGTTGCTTTCCAAAGGTTAATTGCACAAGCCCTTCTAGCACTGCTGGAAAATAGCTTATAACCAAGGGAATGCCAAACAACTGGTCCAAATGATTCACCAAGAATGCAGAGGTATCTGTTCTTCAGAGCCAAGAGAAAAGTCAACAGTGCTTGTCTCCTGATTCCCATCCAGACCCAGTTCACAGTATCAGCACTCTCATATTTTAAGCAGGTAAGTTACTAAGCATGTGTAGGACTGCTCTTCTGGTTCCTTTATTATTTTAGGGACAATAGGCAGGTGAAAATGAGGAAAACGCAGATCTTACCTTTACCCAGGATGCCAGCTTTGCCCAAAGACTTGTGTTACAGAATCTGAACTTGTTTCCAATTACAAAGGGTGAATTGAGGGTAAAGAATATTTAGGTGGGGTCTTGTCTCTAACTTGTTTTATCTATAATAAAACAAAAAACAGTACTGCACAAGAAGTGCAGTGGAAGACAGCATTTTGTGATATAGGTGGCCTTTTTCACAAAGAGATACATACAGTACAGACTGTCTTGCTGAAGAGGACAGACCTTGAAGGGTGTGCAAATCCTACCAACTGAATAATAAAGTACTGTCTCATCTCAGAGGAAAACTATTGTGGTCAAGTTGTACTTCTTCTTGTAGATTTATTGTGTGAAGTTGTACCTATTAAGAAATTCAGAAAAGACATTCTAAGAACCAAACCGTTATGTAGATAAATATCTGCAGTAAGGAAGATTCCATCTAGTGTATTCTTACCCAATCCTGAAATAGAAAAAAAAGTCTCAATAGAATAAAAATGTGGTAGGAAACCAAAATTGAAAACAAATTAGAATAGCACAGATGATGACAATCCTAGAACAATTGTGTAAGTCATTTACATCTTAGGTGGACTGATCCCCCAACCATAAGTTCAGGACAAAGCTGGGCATATAGAAGGAATTTTTCACCCACAGCGATATTTGCTCATCTTCTTACCTCTGAGCATAAGAACAGGCTTCAGATTTAAACACCAGAGCTATTGTTTTGGCAGTGGGGGAACAGTGTCCTGAGCTGCTGGGATATGGGAAGCAAGATGGGGGGCAGAGGGTATCGCTGTACTGCTTATCCCTTTAAAGGGCTGTGCCCTTTGCCTCTGTGCTGGAGGGATCCCTCCTGTGGCACTGGTGCAGAGCAAACAGGCAGGAGCTACCTTCCATACCACACAGCCAAACTCTTCTTCCTGATGTTAACAAAATGAAACAACACCCCATATTCAAATACATCCACATGATTTACAGCGAGGTCATCGCCAGGGCACTACCGCCCCTAACATTAGATGATGATGAAGGATGACTTCACCGATAGCATTTGAATACTTCACTTTGGGCTAAATCACACCCAGGTTAGGGAAGAAGGATATGGCTGCACAAGCTCTTGATTGCTGCCTCTGGCCAGACAGAACAGCTGCTGGAGCATTTTCTTGTGAAAGCAGCTTGACTCACACTGCAAAACACTTGGATCTCAAATATGCCAATGGCATATTCAACAACAAGAAATGAACATCCAAATTCCATTGAAATACCTTGACACACTAACCACAACTTGCCTTGTATCCGCTGCACACAGCAACAGGAAAGGGCCAGGAGATGTCCACTGCTGGAAAAGGCACCGAACTTTCAAGGTGTGACTGTACTCCATGCAGTACTGACAGACAGGCTACCCAGCTGCTGCTGAAGAAGTTGGGCTGATTAACAGAAACCATGTATCCCCTTTACAGGAATGTTTCACCCAGGCTAATTAGTCAGACTGGGAAGGAAATACCATGAAAGGGAAAATCAGGAGAATGTAGTGGTAACCATTACTGAGATGTACATTAAGATATTTCCAAACTTTAAGAGGAAATAAGAAAGGAAGGAAAACAAGAAGAAACAGAAAATATCAAGAGACAAGAGAGTGCCTACGCATTTTCAGGGAGCAAAGGACTTATTCTGAAGCATCCCAGCATCTACATCATTCAAGCCACTAGCTGAATATGTTATGGTAACAGCTTGTGCTGTCTTTCTTGTTCTCATTTGATCCAGAAGCCTTCTCCATCTACAAGTATACACCTCCATGAAAAGCTTTAGTGTTTTAACAAGAAATTTCCAAAATGACATTTTCCAATGAAAAATGTTTCACCAGAATTTCCCAACCAGTTCCAGACTAAAGATGCTCACGCATTAATTTAAACCCCAGCAATTTTGTTACAGAGTAGCAACACGAAGCCTAAACTTTTCTCATTTTTTCCTTCTGAAATTGCAGGGTTTTTTAATGCTGATCATGGGAAGACAAAGATGAATCATAAACAAAGGTATAGCTTTCAATTTCCCTAAGACACTATGTTGACAAAAAAAAGTCCTTGCCTTCCAATATCTCCTAGAGTTTTGTTGTTGACAACTTAATAAGAAGCACACAGAGAAAGAAAAGAACAAAGATATGTATTAAGCAAGTCACCAAGTAAGTGAGACCAAAGAGTCCTAATAGATGTCAGTGTTGCCAAAAGATAATTGAGCCCAAAACTTCTGAAACAGTAACAAAAGTAAACACATGTTTAATCCTTCTTTGGTCACGTCAGTTGTATTTAAAGGATAAACAAGAGTCTTGAGTTTACAGAGAGTAATTCCAATGTGTGCTGTTATTCCTATAAGGTATAATGGGCTTTAGAATTTACACACACAGAGGGTTTCCAGCAATTCCTGGTTTATTTAAAGTTTTATTGTATTTTTCCTTAAGTCAGTCATCACAATGTATCCCTCTTTTTAGGACTTATGAGATATTGTTTATCCGGAGGCTGCAAGATGTTCTTATACAATATCAACTTCTCTGCTCAGAAGTAGGAGTTAATATTGTCTGGGCCCTGATATAGCTCAAAGACTGCAAGGCTGTGCAGTGGGTTTGGAAATAGATCAAAAATCCCAAAGGGATGAGGCCAGGCCACTAGAAATTGACTCCAGCTATATTGTGCAGAAAGCTGAAAAATGTAACTCATACTTCTCACTGCTAATCTTTGGGATCTTAACTAAGCACTGACCATCTAGTCTTCTAACATCTTAAGAATCCAGTGTTTAATGACAATATGGCAATAAAGAAGTTGCTTTTCTTTTTCATTCCCAAATTCATATACACTCACACAAATGTAAAAATATTCACAGACTCTTAGTCAATTCAGATAATTTTTCTTACTTCATGAAACTCAGAATGATTTTCAACAGAGCAAACCAAAATAAACTGATCAAAGAAATCAAATCATTTAGATTCTTTTTTCGGATATAATTTTCTGACCTTGATACTTTAGACTTTGACTAATGTTGTTCTTTCTTGGTCTTTCACCTTGATTACAAACACTTCTTATACAGAGAGAAAGTGAGATTTTCATGGTGAAGGTAAAAGGAGAGTTGGATTTCATTTGTAAGAACAGATGAATATAGGTCATTTGTCTTTACTGAAATACATGCTGTCCTCACAAATATCGTAGTACTGGTTCGCGTTTATAATCAATAGTTTAAAATAATTCTCAGCCAAAACAAACAGCCAATAATTTCAATGCTGATAAGAGACCTTGCATGCCCTTTTGAAACAATTTTAGAGAAGCCTGGTTTCCATGGAATGCAATTCCTGAAAATTAAGGACCTCCAGTGCTTGTCAAACAGGACATTCAAAATCAAAATCATTACAACCAACCTTTCCAGAAGTTAGTTTGTGACTGCATGTTCCTATCCCTCAAATTATTCTAGTCAATATGTTCAAGTCTGGATGCTTAGCAATAACAAACCAAAAGGCTGAGCATCCCACAAAACCTGATAATTTCTTGTCAACCATGCCTAAATTTGGATTCGGCATCTGAGATATACTTTCCTTAAATATGTTGAGCCTTAAGGTAACCTATAACCTATACAAAGCCTGTGCCTTTATAAAACACACAGGTTGTGGAAAAGTGTAGCTCATCATTAACGTGTAGGAGGTAGTTCATAAAATCGGCCAAAAAAAAAAAAAAAAAAAATTTATCCAGGTTTG
>Ga0065711_1008568_pt1 | contig 19853 bp, 9 predicted proteins | sample Hoacrofraction12_FD_59098 | JGI IMG/M metagenome (GOLD analysis project Ga0065711, IMG submission 59098) | Hoatzin crop microbial communities from Cojedes, Venezuela - Epithelial fraction 12 v2 (version 2) | ecosystem: Host-associated > Birds > Digestive system > Esophagus > Crop | place... | reverse complement strand
GCTCTTCTGGATCTTCCTCAGGCCCAGGTGGGCGATTTCTAGGATGTTGAGGAACAGGGAGACCGCGGCGATGCTGTTCATGAAAACCATAAAGATGGTCTTCTCTGTGGGTCGGGACACAAAACAATCCACCGTGTTAGGGCAAGGGGGCCGAGTGCATTTGTAAAGGGGGGACATGTGAAACCCGTATAAGAGATACTGACCTATCATAAAGCCCACTTCGACCACCGACCGGGTCAGGATGTGCAGGACGTAGGTGCGCAGCAGGGACCCTCTCAGGGGTGCCTTATTCACTTTCTTCTGTTCCTCCAGCTTATGCAGTTCCCTCTCCACTCGCCTGTGTTCCTCAGGCATGGGCTCCAGCTCTTCTAGCTGCGCCCGCAGGTGGGCTTTCCTCTTCTGCCGCTCCTTCTCGAGAGCCCTCAATCTGTAGAGTGCGTGGCCCATGTAAACTAGAGATGGAGAAGAGACAAATATGATCTGCAACACCCAGTATCTGATCAAAGAGATGGGGAAAGCTTTGTCATAGCAGATGTTGCTGCAGCCGGGTTGCTCCGTGTTGCAGATGAACTCGGACTGTTCGTCGTCCCAGACGTCTTCAGCAGCCACTCCCAGCACCAGCATCCGGAATATGAACAGGATTGTGAGCCAGATTTTGCCAACTATAGTGGAGTGGATGTGCACTTCTTCGAGGATGCTGCCCAACAGGTTCCAGTCCCCCATGGTCAGAAGTTCATATCTGAAACACAAAAAAAGTATGTTATTTTAATACAACACCGGGTTTCTTTTGGAAATGGCCTTTTTAGGTATTTTTTTAAATAATGATCTTTCCGATACATTCTTCTGATAGCAGGAGAGCTCTTAGAAGTGCATCGCTATTTTCTCCTTAATGGGTCTTTAAACGAAGGCAGACTTTATGATTATGGGTGAAAGATGCAAATGTGAGATTATTTTAAGCTTAAGAGAGATTGATTTCATCTATAAGCCACAGTACTTCTTAACTGCCTACAGTTCTATACTATTTTCTTCCTTCTAGGAAAGAAGACAATTTTTTTTCACTTTGCAAATCCTTTGCCAACTATAGTTTAATTCTACACCCACTCCATTCCACTGTCTGTGGCTTTGCCATAGTTTTGGGTGAAAACTAGCTAGAATAATACATAACGCTAATGGCTTTCACTTGTTTGATAAAGTTTTGAGAAGTGTCCTATAACTGTGACAGCAAAATGTTTCATTTTGTACCCCGAGGCAGTAGCATGATTAGTGCCATCCATCCAATATTTTCCTGTCTACCAAAGTAACAATCCACAAGTTTCTCCCTTAGATTCCTAAAACTACAAATACAGAGCTAATTTATACATAGCTGTACATGTATAAATAATCTCAATTCTAGGATAATGTGAATAAACAAAGAGTGCTTCTAGGATTAGTGTAGTTAATTTTACGCATGCAAAGTCTTACTGAATCACCAAGAGCTTGTCTTAATTGCAAATTTCAACATATGAGATAAATGAAACAGGGACTACATAATGGCATGAAGTGGAGGTTTTTAGCTGTGAGCGTGAGATGATATTTTTAACAACCCCCTTTCCCAGAAACTCTTTGATTCACCAGCAAATTGATCTATGTCCTGCTGCCAGATGCTTGATTTCCAAGCCACTTCTCTGGAAACTATTCAGGAGCTCCAGGTAATGTGGGGAACTGAAACGCAAGGTATTCATTTGTTTATTTGTGAAGGTGCCGCACATTCGGTGTTGTGTCCCTGGAATTCTTTCTGCTAAGTGGTAATAAAATAGTGAAAGCAACCGGGATCATATCTACCTTAGGGCTTGCACTTAAACTTTTTATGCTACCGTACTTCCAAAACTTCCCAAATTCCACTAAACCACAACATTTACTAAAGTGCAATTTCTAAGCTTTTTAAGAGTGGCTGGTCACAGTACACAGAATCTTACATGATTTTACACAGCTGGGTGATACCACCACTATCAGTACAGCTTCGCTATGGTTTATGGTATGATCCCATATAGTACGATTCTGCTTGGAGGCCGTATCCACACTGCAAGTAAAGATTTTTCAATTGTAGCCAACAGTGCAGTCATTCTCTTCACAGGCATCCTACAGTCTTTATTATTACATTTCAGGGATTTGTTTTTTCTCTGCAAATTTGAATTTTCACAATGAACTTCCCTTCTGACACAGGGAACTGGTTGAGGAAACCTAGCTAATCAAGCAGTTTCTTAGGTGCTGTGATGCACCTGGAAATTGTCTTTCCCCACTCCTCCCCTCCCATGTAGGTCATCAAAATAAGACACAAGAAAAAAAATCCAGCAAAAGTTGTTGTAGCCAATTTTCCTCACCTTTAAAGAACAATGTCAGATCTTTTGTCTAACTTCATATGGATTTTATTGAGAGCAGATATCAAGTTGTTGGAACTTCACAGGTTGGGTGGGTGTAAAGATGTTCACACATTAAAATGTTTACTAGGAAACGTTACATCTCAAGCTAACAATGCCCAACCCGGTTTTCAGAGCTGATACAGAATAGTTCACCTTCAGTAAAGTGAGAAGTAGAGGATTCCACAGAGCGAGCTCCGAAACCTGGAGTACTCAAGAGGCCAATCACGAGGGGGTGACACTTGCTGATTGCTCTGCACCACTTCCCCTGCAAGGTGACTGAATGATGGCAACGCAGCAGTTAAGCAACGGAGCTTTGGGTATATTTGCTGCCTTGCGAACGGCTGATCCCTCACTGAAATTGATGGACTCCACAAAAATATACCCAAGTGAGATGCTAAAATGTGAATGCAGGAATAAAAGGGAAAGGACAGGTTTTAATTCCAAAGATGATAAGATAGCATTCCTCTAGCAGTAGGAATTATCGCTGCCTGTTCTGGAACAGAAAGTGAATGTAACCATTCAGGTTAAGAGAGGACGAGAAGAGGAGTGTAAACATATAACTCTGGCTCTATAGATGTGTTTGCTTCTGAAGTTATTTCTACCAGTATTTAAACAACTCCATCCTCATCTTTCCTTTACGACGGACAACAGGTGAGAGTAGTTATAGGAGAGGTCTAATTCCAGCTTGTTACTCCGAGACGCTTCCCCTCAGATCCGCACTGGCAGAACAGCAGTGTGAACATTGACATAGTGAATCTTGTTTATAAAGCAAAGAAGCCAGTCGAGAGCCGTGAAAACCAGAGTTTCTAAGAAATCAGCCAAAACTACTTTCCAACCTTGTCATAGCAATGTGCTTCCACTTTTTTTTCCTTCTCTGGTCTTATTTGAGCTCTGTGTAACGGAATATTTCAGTTTACTGTAAGAGTGTAATCTTAAATATCAATGATGTAATTATTTCCAATCTACTAGTGTACTAGAAGTTCTAGCATTCTAGTATACTAGCCCAGGATAGTAGAAACATACCAGTTTTAGCATAGAGTGTACATACCTGAGACATTTCTCATTATACCAACTAACTATTGTTTTGTCTGTTCAAATATTTTTATATGGTTATTTCAAACAATACAAATTCATGCATGTAATCAGTTAGAACCAGGTGAAAATACACAATTTCTCTTGGAAGAAGTTTCTTTATTTCTTGTTTTAGTTACTCCTTTATTTTAAAGTTCACTTGACCATTTGCCGCTATTGAAATCACTTCTATATTAAATTTATGCCAGGTTTTCAACAACTGTGATTTGAAAAGGCAGAGTTAAATCTTAAATTTCTTGTCAAAAACAGTTAAATGCTAAGATCAAATACCCCTGGGTTTAATTCACGTTGCTTCAAGCCTGACAGGGACCTGCCTGCTCCATGCTGCCCTAGGAAGAACTATTTTTCTGCCGCTTACCTTAGCAGGAGGCCCTTGGTTAGTCTGCCCTAGAGCATTGCAGAAGGAGGACGCAGCACTGCTGGTTGCTATAGCTCAGGAAGCTTCCTTCAATAGTGCTAGGACATCTTTTTTTTCCCCGAAAGCCAAAGCACAGACACGATACGCTGAGCAGACTTCTTACTTCTTTGTAGCTGGGTGCCAAGATCAGTCAGTCTAAACTATCCGTGCATCGTTTAAAAATCATCAGATGATAGGATGGTGCCTCTAGCCAAAATTATCATGCAATTATTTTAGTCAGTGGCATCTAACAAAGCCGTTCCCTTGAGGGCTGACCTGTACCACAACAGTTTGCAATGTCCCTATGCCTTGTTTTAGTCAGTTCTTCAAACTACTCCTCCGCCCAGCTTCCAAATGAAATTTTGTTTTGTAAAATGGCTAAATAGGCACCCTTTACAGTACGATAGCTTCTTACGTTTTCTTTACATTCCATTAGTTTCGCTTCAAATCAATGTGCAAGGATCGATCGGTCACGTCCGATTTCATACTCTGCTGGCTGGTGAGTTAATTTGGGATGCGTTAGGCTGAGTCTTTGAAAATGGAGGCTACAGGAACCGAGACTCAAGGCTTCAGTTAGAAACACAGGTTTTGGGCACGGTAACCCTTCTTCACCTGGCTTAAAGAGCCACCCCCAAGCCCACTCAGAATTGGTATATACGAGATACAAGGTTTAAAAAAGGAAGGCGAGTTGCCAAAATGGGATTTTATGAGAAACCAGGGCCACAGGAGCTGAGGCTTTGATACGAAGAGTTTCTGTTGCCCAGTCCTGCCCAGGCTGAAATTTTACGGAAATCCCAAATATCCATTTTTTCAGTGGCTTTCTTCCAGCCTCAGTCTAACGCAGCAGATGTATGGTGAATGCATACATTACAAATGCTTTAAGGGCAGCGGTGCTACGCTTTCTGCTCCTGAAAGATGTGTCAACATTCATCCAAACCACCCAGACCTCCATGGGCCTTTCTCAGCCATGTGCTCGTGCTCTCACGCCCATGTGCTCTCATGTACTTGTCACTAGCATTTTATTTTCATGTCTCTTCTTTCAAATTCAGTCACCAAGTCCCCAGGTCTTTACCTTGCTGCTTCAGCTGTCTCCGAGCTCTGACCCAGGCCTGGGAGCCCTGTGCTGCCTCACCAGAAGGTGTTGTTCACCCGGCATCTCCAGCAGCTCCAGGGTGTTTCTCAGGAGCACCCTCCTCTGCCTACCGTGAGAACTTGAGAACCAGGCAAGAGCTGCAGCACCTGCAATTTATCCATCCTGTCGGAGAGCACGCTTTGTCACTCGCTGCAGAAGCAGCTTGTTCCTGGCCCAGCACACCTCCATCCCACCACTAGTCCCCCTCAGCAGGTCACAGCACCAGGCTGCCTACCTCGCTCTGCCCTCAGAGTAACTGGTTGAAGGCTCTGGTTTCCTCAGTGGACAGGGGAGGTTACAGTAGGCTGCTTAGGGACAATTTGCCATGTTTCTGCTTTAGCAGCAGAGTAATTGGTGGTGTTAGACCGATCCTGCGAGCTCGTTAATGGACTGTACAACTAATTGTACGTGGTAGGGAAGCAGGGCCAGGGCACAGAGGTGGTGGGAGGAACCGGGACGAAGAACAGGAGCACGGTGTAGTCCTTTGCATTTGGAGATGAGCAAGAATCTCTGGTGGCTGAGGAAACGTCCTTGCTATAAGCATCTGCCATAGGTGAAAAACCAGCTTGGTGTGAATGCTAACAAGCAGCAGATGAGAGTGTGTGTGTGTGTGTGTGTGTGTGTGCGCGCACACATCAAGGTCTGAAATTGAACTTCTGAACTCGAGCACAAGCACATTTGCTAGCTGCAGCCAGTACAGGCTGGCTGTAAATTGTATTAACTCTTGGACTAAGCCAAAGCGGCACATCTGAATCCTCCGGGAGACGCAAGACAGAACCACCACCAAGGAGACTGACCGCACGTTGTGCTTCTGCATGTAGCCTACTTCAGTTTGAAAAACTAAGAGTGCTGGAAAGAAGAGGTGTGTCAAAAAGATGGGTTTTGGAATTAGTTTTGGAAAGAAGGGAGCCTGGAAAGCAGGTGAAGATTGTGGCTGGAGGGAAGATCCTGGTGTTCAGAGAGATGGATGGTGACAATGCCAGTGGATGCTCAGGGACCTCAGTGGGTGACATCTGCGATGGGCAGCTGTGAGCAGCGGCACAGCAGGAACCAGCACAACTTTGTGCCCGACCTCCCCAGACCAGCAGCGACCTGCCTGCCGGGAAGCGGAGCCCCAGGGAGCACAGTGCTGGGGCAGGAGCGTGAGACAACCAAGCCGGGTAGCAGCTCTGATCTTCTCGGTTCTTCAATAAACCCCAGCATCCAAATCCAGTAGGGGGTCTTTACTCTGCCTTGCCTGTGACAGCACCTAAATCATAAGCGGCAGCTATGACAAAATGAGTTCTGAAAATACACCTCAAAATAGTAGATCCAAATACACCTTCTATAGCATTGCAGCTTCTGATGTTCTCATGTCAGGGATTTGAAAACCAGAAAAGGATATATGTGGGAACTTACTGTAATCTTTGTGTAACACAGACAGTAGCATTTCCTTGCACTAATATATTACTACCCTGAGGTTCAGAACAGCTAATGTTTACGGGGTCAAACCTGCTTCAAAGACCACATGCTTTCTGACATCCCACCAAAGCCAGCACAAAACTCTGATGCCAGCGCATGTGGAACAGGGAGCGGGACAACCGGCTGCGGCTGAACCAGTTCCGGCACACGCACACTGAAATGCCAGGATGGGACTGCAGAATTTTACCACCTGTAGCCAAAACCACTCCATGTACAGTGTAACCCGAGTGGCTAGAAACCCCTTGGTTTATTAAAAAAGTCACCTCTCTTGAACTTGCAGATTTTTCCACTTTACTGGTGCTAGACTCGCTCCTTCTGGGGCAAGTTACCTTTCACAGGAAGATGAAGGCCACCTTACTTTACAATGTGAAATAAAACAGGCCAGGGACGCCTCTGCAGCCCTCAGCACTGGCACAGCTACACCCTTGGCTGCCCACATCCAAACTGCCTATGGAGACCTGTCCCCGCTCCATGCAGCTGTCTGAGCTGTGTCAAGGATAGCTGCACAGTTCGGACTGGGCTAATTATCAAAAACCATACTAATTAACTTAATAGTATGGACAACTATGTTCCAGTTTGCAGATTCAAGCCATGGGCCTCTTCAGTTTAACAAGAGCTGTGCAACTTCCTTCCTGTTAAAGTATTTCTCTGTTTATTTTTTTCCCCACGTTATCCCTTGTGACTCAGATGGGTTTGCTTTTGGTGGTGCAGCACAGGGCTTTCAAACTCTGATGGGAGAGGAAGTGCCAGCCGCCACTGAAACTTTATCCCCCTTTCCCATCAAAGCCAGTTTTGCTCCTGAAATGCCTCTTGACTGATTTCACAGATTTGAAGAAATCCTTAAACCTATTTTTTGGCATGCTTTATTACTGCTGCCTCCCTTCATGAAGACAAATTGCCGAAGATTATTCTGCAGCTGGTTTCAGAGTGAAGACAATTAGAGGAAAAACTTAATGGAAACAGCTACAGGTTGCTGAATTGACACGTAGAGAAGTGCTTTCAGTCCAGTCAACTACTGTATGTAGGCAGTTGGCTGGCAACAGACTATGCCTTAGAAAGAATCCCTCAAAATTCAACACCCGATGCTCTATGATTTCACCATTATGCACGTCTCCATAAACCCTGCTTACTGAATTTCCACCTTGAAAAATTTTCCAGCACTCATGTCCATTAAGAGCTTTTAAACTGAATCCTGCAAAAGTGTGTGCTGGATCGAAGCAGACCTATTCTTCAACAGCAAACTGGAGTAAGACTCTCAAAGGGCTGCCAGCAACGCTCTTCCAGTGAAAAGCCTCAGAGACAAAAAGGTCTTTCTCCTTTGTAATATTCTATTCAACACTAACCCAATGTTTCTAGAAAAGAAGAGGAAAGTTGTAAGTTCTAATTCATAAGTGGTTTAAAGGTTTTTGTAGTTTGTGAGATTGTCCAATTTCTGATCCAGTCACGTCCACTAAGAAATAAGCAGTAAGCGTTCGGAGCAGTAGTTGCATCAGAGCAGCAGCCGATTGCTTCCATGTTTATTGGCCAGAACATCAACGTAGCTACTCATTTATACAAACTAACAGAAGTCAATTTTAATGCTGCTTCACAGCATTCGCAGTTGTCAAGCCATTAGCCAACAGTTCTAGAAAATGTTTTCATTTACCTGAGGTTTCACAAATAAGACTGGAGATTTACATACAGTACATTTTGCATATACGTATCAAAATTCTTGTTGGAGAAATAAATTACAAACAATGGTACAAAACCACTCCAAGCCAACCTTTGTTCAACAAGAACATATGTGTGTGAATTTTACAGTTTTATTTTTTGCATTACTCTTACAGTAAGCAAACTATTTAGTTTATACAAAATAAACCTGGAGTTTTATATAGTTAAAAAAATCATCTTTGGCTAAACAAAGCTCTCTATTTTTATACATATATTTATATATATACACACATCAGATATTTTACATGACCATGTAGGAACCTGTACACATACTTACAATAGACAGAACATTAAAAAAAAATTTCATAATTTACAAAAAAGGAATCCAAGTCAGAATCAAACTGGTCAAACCCCCACCCCCCCATCACCTGTACAGATAAGAAAGTAAATAAAAACAGACAAGAAATAAACAACTTTGTAATAAAATACTGCCTGCTTTTTTGAGACAGAGAGGAAGCACTTACGTGGAGAGAAGCTACTTCCCTCAGTGCCTTCAGTACTGTGCACATTTTAATCTCTAAGGATATGGTTAAAAGAATACTCTCAGCAGAGTCTGATTTTCCCACAAATATGAACGCTACTCTGCAAACTGACTATTGTGAGAACAGACTCCGTTCAATTTAAATCTCCAATAAGTAAACAGTTGTCACAAACGTTTGTTAAGAACAAGTGTGGGGAGGTGTACCAACCCCTCACTGAAATCACTAGGAGCTGCTGGCGTAGCACGGAAGATGACACTCGATCATCAAAAGCAAACGATTTAGAAGCAAACAGACAAGATGGAAGGCTGCCAGAACCAACACCATCACCCACTCAAGTCACTCCTTGTAACAGTTCCCAGAGCCCTGCCTAAAACGAGGGCAATGCACTGTTTGGCAGCACAATAATCCGTTCCATAGGTCACGCCTACAATGCTCAAAGGCATCAGTGGCAACATCACCAACAAATTATCTGACGGTTTATTAGAATGAGAAGTCTGTCCCATGAGCTGGAGAGGGAGCGAAAAACCACTATGCTGAAACTGAAGAAGTGGTCATTGGATTCTGGAAAAAAGGCAACTTAAGCCAAGTTTAAAGGCAATGCACTTAGGTGGGGCTTTTAAATGAAGTCTAACGAAACTCAGCAAACGTTCTGACTGAGTAAGAGCTACAGCAATTCTGATCCTCAGTAAGAAATAAAACCTCAAACATCAATGAATTCAACAAAACCCCACGTAATGTCCAGGAATTATTTGTCATGGGAAAGAAAAAAAAAAGCCTTTTAGAAATTTGGGATAAAGCAGCAATACACGAGATGTGTGTGTGTATACATATATATACACATACACACTTTGAGTACGTGCTAGTAAAACTGGAAGCAGTTATAAGAGTTCTTTAAAATAGAACACAATGAACTTCTAATGTACTAAACAATTTGTAAAGATAGATACAATTGCTGTCAAAACATGCCAAGTTGACACGCTTTTGAAACTGCTTGTTTCTGCAGAAAAGTTTTTCTCCTGGTTAGTAAGTATAAAGTCACATTTTATAAAACTGTAAAGGTCTGTTTCTAAATTAAAAAGAAAATCACTTGTCAATTTTAATTTTTTTTAACAAAACACAATGTTCATTATGTTGAAGACCTAGATTAAGTACCTTTTTCAGATGTAGTCTGGAGCAGAAAAACACATTAGCCTTTTCCGAAGAAAAAAAAAAATTGAAAAAAATTCCAATTCATTTTTCATGGAACCCTCCCCCCTTCTATTAAAAATCCAATACTAAGTCTTTTTAAATATCATCAGAACCGCAAAATGTTTTTAATTACAAGACAGCTCTTTGTAAATGAACACTCATTTCACAATTTCACAATTTAAAAGAAACTTAAAAACTAGTCACTGCATTAATGACTGGCTTCACTCTCTCACAGAGGCTGGGACTCATTTGTATTTAAAAATTGCGAAGTTAGGGGTCTAGACTAGACAATTGGCTTACATTTTCTTCATTGTCAATGACAACAGGTGGGCATCCTCAAAGAAAAATTCATTCCTCTCCGTTGAACACTGCTCTCATTAAGAAATGGCTTAGATAATGTGCTTAAAGTTGAAGACAAACCCTATGCTCAGTGCCAGATTCTCCCACTACGAGCAACTGACAAAGCAGCAAAAACTGTCTGTTCCTTATCACCACAATCCTACCACTAGAAAAGCAGCTTTTGGAAGCATTGCTATCACTGCCCTCCCTTATTTTAAAAGAAGAAGGCCTAACTTCTTAAAATATGTTTAGGGTAACCAAGATGACGTACCTGTCATTTTCCAGGATCCAACTGGACTCCAAAGCACTCTTACTTTTTAAAACCATAGTTCGACACCACCATACGCAGTACTTCTGACAAGTTAAGCAAGAGCCACCATTTTCACTTGACTGCATGCCCTTGTCTTTGCTTATGGAACACGTTTAACCAACAGGCGATGTCACCCCCTTGAAATGATGCTGCTCCATTTGTACGCAGCCATTCTTTCCTAGCCAGTTTGTTTGTAAAGTTCCCTCTATGTCATTCTGATACAGCACTTTGCAGGAAACATGAACAGGGAAGGACATAATTAACAGTGCATCAGATTTACCAAACTTAGTATTCTAACTTGGATACCTCCCATTAATCCCACCATACGAATGCAGTGGTTGCAGTCCATCATCGCTGGCAACAGCTAAACCCTGTAACCATGAAGCGACTTGGTGGTAAGTTTACTTGCACTTGGATTTCTTGAACAGCTTCATTAACTGCTTGAATCTTTCTGAAACCTAACGAAGGACAAAAAAAGACATTAAGGCCCCAGATCTCCATACCTACCAAGACAGACTGATCTGACAGCATAAAGCTTTTAAATAAAAGACCACTATTTTGTTTTTCATTTGCTTCTGATAAATTTTAGCAGGAGAATTTGAGGAGAACCATTAACGGGTTAATTGGATGTAGGAAGTCTTCCTGTACCTTTGACATCTGAAATAGCCTCTGGGTTAATCACAGAGAGCTAGAGTCAACTACTGGTTTAACACAGGTTTGCTTACAACAAGAAGGAAAAAAAATGAAGTCTTCAAAGTGAATTAGACTTGAATTCTGGCAAGTATAACAATGAGTAAGATTCAAATGTAAGGACAAAAGCTTCTTTTGTACTCCACAAAAAGCACAGTTCATTGGTTATTTTCTACTCTATTGTACAACTGTTGCTTCAGGTATTTATGGCTCATCATGGAGTAATCCGCCTACCAGGGATTTTACAAAACCAGTCTGCAGATGAGAGTCAAAACTTTTTGTTGAGCATAGCTACAGCTTACATAGCGACCTCTTTCAATTGTAAGCTAGCATTTTTTATCACCATATGCACATTGCTATAGCATATCTACCATCCACCAAACAGCTAACTGGGAAGCATGGCATAAATGCACAGAGAACACTGTTTTATCCAGCCATCTACCCCAACAGCTTCTAAACACCACAAAGACTCTGTAACCCTACAACACAACATCCTAAAGCCAAATCCCAAGCATGCAGGACTTCCTAACTTTCTCAAATGGGCGTTTCTCCCTTTTTAGATTTGCAGGATAGAGATTAAGATAGCAATTCAAGACAAGTACAAAGTTATATGCAAACCTCTGGAAATACTCTACATCAATTGGACATCTGTGTCTTTTGAAATTTCTTAACTAACAAGTGAAAGAAAAAAAGGAAACATTTTCATGAAAAATGTCCTTGCTGCAAAATCCTGGTATTTTTTTTTCCAGCTCTAATTTTAATCCTTATCTACTTTATTAAATGTGTGAAAAGGCTTTAGGCTTCTCCAAATTGCCTTTCTTTATCTAAGTGCTGATTCAACAACAGAAACAATCCTGTTGTCCCTGGCTTGTGATGAGACACAGCAGTTTCAAGGTACCAATCAAACAGGTACTGAAGAATCACTTGAACATAATATCCCTATAATGTATATTTTTAAAAAGTAATAACCAGCAGAATTTAAGACTCTTTTTTTCAAGACCCTCCCCCCCGCAAGACATGAGCAAAACCAACTCCAAATTAGCACAAGACCTCAGAAGGTTTTTGTTCAGCTGCAATCATAAATGTAGCAACATAGTTGTTATCAATTATAAGAATGATAGCACCTACCTGATTTGGGCTTTTGTTCAGCCTAGTGGCTAAGGAAACAAAGGTTTTGCTTGATGGTCCTTTTCTCTGACATTCCAGTAAAATTTCTCGGTCATCATTTCTGTAGCAAAAATGCATTTTTAAAATATTAATGTATACATGCACGCAAACAAAAAAATACATACAGGTATATATAAAATTCTGAGTATTTCCAAACTATGGAACATGAGTTCAAATAGCAGCAATGAACTTAACGGAAGATCCTCTCCTCTACCAACACAAAGTAACAGAGTCAGTACAAACAAGTGGTAGTGGAGATTATGCTATCCTATTAGGAAGGGCAGGATTATTACAACAGAGTTAGCCCAAACCCAAAGCCATCAAAAAAGAGTTTTAAGCTTCTAAAGTAGACATTTAAATTTGAATTGAAAAGATCTCATAAATTCAACCAGGGGCTGTAGTTCTAGGTGGATTTGTGTCAGTCTGCATGGCTGGGCAGCAGCTTTCACCTAAGGCCTGCTGACATTCAAAGATTCTTTTAAAAAGAGAGATGTTTGACTTGCCTAAGTGGCTTAATGTAACAAGCATACTCACAGCACATCTACTGTTCACGTGAGAATAAAGGACTAGGAGTCTATTGTTAAGTGTGTCACCGATTCACCGTTTATATCATTAATGAATTTAGGTATACGTAAAATGTATATAGACACAGTTGTTATACAGTAGCTTTGGTTGAAACCTGCCATATTACAAGAAATTACATTTAATTTCCTCCATTTCAAAGACAAATGTAATGATTAGTTATTTAAATAAACATTTTTTTGGCATAGTTCAAAGATGGACAAAGACTGTTACACAGAAAACCTAGTCATATTCACACAGACAACTGCAATAATCTCTTCCTATCTCATTCGTTTGCATGTTAAAAATTGTACTAGCTTTCACAGTCTTTCTTCCAGTCGAAGGAGTTGATTTTCTTTTAAAACACTACCTAGAAACTTACTTTATATCTGAATTATAGTCCAGAAAGTCCTGTCCTGAAAATTTTAGGAGCCCCTTTATAAAGCGCTGATTATATCAAGTGGTAGCAAGAACAGCAAAACCTGCGAACTGTCGTTTCTTAAGGATAAGAATACACCACAATAACCCTGCATGTAACTTTGACACACAGAGTCACCTCATTTGTCACCCACATCACACTAACAGGACCATAAAGGCTGAAGGGCTGACTACTACATTGCTGAAGATTGAGCATTGTGGACCCAAAACAGAAAACCGCTCTCACACCTTCTCTCAGTGGGCGAAATCTTTAGCTGCTCTCCTTCACCCAGCTAAATATCCTCTTTTTCCCACTTTTCAGTATACCACGTAGTTTAAAAAAACAAAAAACAATCAAACAGATCAAAGCAGAAGTTACCTCGTCCAGGAAACTACTACTTCTCCCTTCTTTTTAATGATGTTTTTGGCATACAGACTAGGTGATGATGCAGATGAAGCCAAAGGAGAAGAGTCTTTGTTCTGCTGCAACTCATTCTTCTTGTTGGAACATCGTTTGGGTGCTGAATTTACCTCTTCAGATTTCACATCACTTGCATCGCTCCCTTCGCCTGCTGATTCAGTTTCTTTTCGTTGCCTTTTTGAGTTGGAACTCTCTCCGACAGCCTCCTTTTTCCTTTTTTTACTAGATTTATCATCTATACTTATCTGGCATCCTACATCAGTATTCGAAGTGGATTTTGTTTCAAGCTGACATTCACCTGCTACAGTCTCACTGGAAAGCTCTTCTGTTAAGTCTATGAATGCATCAGAGCACTCTTCCAGTTCTTCCTTTTTATTACTGATTGCTGGGTTTCCTGCAGAAGTTTCCTGAGTCCTGCTGCCTGCAGTGGATTCCACTGCATGACATGAAGTTTCACTAACAATATCATCCGTTAAGTCTACGTACGACTCTGTACTGCATCCAGCAGGAAAAGAAGCTTGAGATCTAACACCCATTTCATTTTCAGATACTTTGAATTTGTGTGTCTCAGATTGCTCAGAGCCTTCATCTGTGTCATGGTTCTCCATGTCTGAAGATTTTCTGTGGGGTCCAAGCAACCCAGTAGTTTCTTCCTTTCTAATACTACTATGTGACTCCTTTAGAGGCTGAGGTAAGGTAGGATTTTGTTCTTGTCCAGTGCTGACATGATGCAACTGATCCATCTTAACCAGATCCGGTTTGACAGTTTCTTGCACAGCGGCTGCCATGGCACTCTGACGATCCCCTCCTTTTTCCCCACTTCTCACTTCTTCTTTTTCAATCTTGGTTGAGGACGCCCGCATCTCCTTCACTGAAGCCACCTGATCAGATGCTGGTGAGGCAGATGGCACTGCACGCCTAATCTTTACAATAAAATGATCATTGGATTTCTCCATGATTACTGCTTGCATTAGAAGGCTGGGACGACACTGAAAACCAGGAGCAACAGGCCGACTTGTCCATGATGAAGAACAACTTGATTTACTGCTTGAGTTATCAGATTCTAAAGCCAAATGAATGTCTTGTTCAGTGGCATCCTCCTCTTCCAGAAGTGCATCTTCGCTGTAATGTGCACTGAGAACACCCTCAGGAGTTGAGCTAGAATTATTCTCAGGTTTTAGGAAGCTGAGGTGAGCATCTGATTTCAAAGGTGATGGAATAGTTAAGGAAACAGCCAAATCTTCAAGGAGGATAGAAGAAACAAATGGTCTACTCTTTTGTAAACTGCATTCATCTTCTTTGCATGAAGCTGCATTTGTAGGAACCTCAAACATACAGCTTTCATCTAGTACGTCTGGATCAACAGACATCTGAAGCGTAGACACTAAAGAGGTAGGTCTTACAGGTGAAACCACAGGCCAGTTAATATCCTCTACTGATTGAGATTCCACACACGTCTCCTTTGAAGCAATCTCTTGCACCAGTCCAGCAGCATTACCTCTGCCTTTATGACTGTCTAAAAACTGTTTCTCTGGAGTCCTGAATTCCCACACATTTCTGTCGATATTGCCACCATTTTTTTCCAAGAGATCAGAACCTTGCAATAAGCTTTTGAAAATTTCACCCATTTGAGCATCACTTACAAGATTAAACGTAAGACTGGACGCTTGCTGTTCTGTGAGAAGCTCATAACTAAGATCGGACTTGTTCGCATCTCTAGATAGCTGGAATCCTTCCTTTTCATATTTTACCCCCTTCAATGGAGTGAGGGTGCCTTGCAAATTATTCTCTTTAGAGAGGTGCACTTTGGTTTGGGAATTCCTTGTGTTATCAATGGAGTTAAGACATTTTGTAAAGGCAGTTTTTGGTGCACCTGTTCTATTTTTCTCATGGTGACACTTTGGTTGTTGATAATCCACAATTTGCTTTGACAGGACATATTCTTCAGGCTTTTGAGATCTGGCTTTCAGGGACTTTTTTCTAGATCTTTGCACATCAATTTTATGATTGATCTTGTGTTTTTGCTTTCTTGCTCTTTCAAACTTTCCTTCCACACTCTCATTTCCCACATTTCCCACATCACAGAGTTTTATTATAATTCTCCTTATCTTATCAAATAAGTAATCAAGCTGTTCATCTACAAACTTCCATAACTGCTTTTTCATATCTGATACTTGTTGTTCAAAAAGACGGTCCACTATTGCATTCTTTTTAACTTGCTTAAGTTTGGACTCTATAATATCACAGATATTCAATTTTAATGTCTCACCTAATGTAGACATCTTGGAAAAGTTCAAGTATTTTATTAATGATGTAAAATTTATGATACCAGATTCTATAATTCTGTGAAAATGCTGAACTGGGAAGTGCACCTTGAACTTCATATAATTTTTCCTCATCTGTTTTCGTATAGCTCTTAGCATCTGCATGATTTCTTGTACATTTGAAGGTTCGACAATAACATGAACTATTTTTTCAAGAAAAGCAATGGTGACAGTTTTATTTTTCTTCATATCCTTTGAAGATCTGAAGGTTTGATTTTCATGCCTCTCTCTGTTCTTTGTACTTACTTGCACAGAAATAAACTTTCCATTATCTTCATTGCAACGCACAGTTTTGCTCTTTTGATTCTTCGGACTGCTAGTCAAATTTCGTGTCTCAGGAGAAGCTTTAGGTCTTGACTTTTTTGTATTTTCAGAGCCTCTTTCTGGCTTAGGTTTTTCTTCATCTTCATCGCTACTTACGATTTCTCCTTCTTCTATTTCGTCTGAAGAGATACTCAGCTGGGACTCCATCTCTAAGTGTTCATCAGACATGCTAACTGGCTTTTGATTTTCTTTGTTTACCTCCTTTGACAAATTCTTTGAGGGACAGACAACAACCGTACTTTCAGGAATTATATCTACAAAAAAGAAAACAGTTTGCTAATCACCATAAAGAACGCAATCATAAACAGACATTTTCAGAAAAACTGGGAAGATTCTCTTCCGTAAACAAATTCTGAACTGTTTGTTTGAAACTGCCAACAGCAACTCAGGAATTTGAGCTGTAATAAGTTGGGGTTAGTTGCTTCAGCAGCTGCTAGTTTAAGGATTTTTCTGAGCTTCAAAGGGCAAATAAGACCTAAACATTTCACCAAAAACATGTGATCTATCTCACAAATACAGTCACTGAAAACAGAAAAATCTAGCAGTTTCCCTCAGTTTTGAACTTCTTTCCATTAACAAGTTTTCTGAACACTGCACAAGCTAAATTTTAACTTTAACATCATTATGGACTAACATTTACATACAACAGGTGGCTTTTAAAAGTTTCGCAACAGAAACAAAATGAGACAAACAAATGACCTATTAATGTTTGCCTTCAACCATCTTTTCCGGGGCTGATAAAAACGTTCTTTGAGTCTTCCAACAAACTGCCTTACTAAACAAAAAAGAGTACTAGGCACTGCACACATGATAAAACTCCTATTTCAGTTTTTGATGCATTTAAGATTACCAGCACTGTAACTAAGCACAACAGCATAAAAAGCTTCTTTCTTAAAAATTTTGGAGAAAGCCTCCAGTTCAGGTTCCTGAATGACAGGAATGAGATATGTGAAAGGAAAGACTAAAGTTCTGCCAGATGTAGTATGCCTTACTCTGCCTCACAAGTAAGTTTATTACATGTTTTATATTGTTGAGATATCATTAAATAAGTAATTATTATTTAAAATCAAAACCAAATGCTATTTTGTTAAGAAAAATAAGCAATTACAGTTAGCTACAAAGCAGCATGCTACAAAAGCTGAAAAGGCAAGCTCATCTCCATTGTACAAAAAATCCACTGAAGTGCGTATGTATTGATTAACGACATCAGCAGTAAATTTTAGGCTTGCTGGGCACTCTAGTTAACAAAACACTCTTATGTTCAATCACACATAGATTAGACTGCTTAATGACCTCTAACAAACATTTAATCGCATAAAAGATCATATCTAAATTGATCTCCATAAAAAATGAACTTGTGATTAACACTTCAAAGCTACATCTGAAAATGTTTACTTTATACAGATTCTACAGGAACAAAACCACATTGCATCACTGCCTCCACTTCAGTTTTATAAGGATCAATACCTTCTCAAACTCATCACTTCAATATTTTGACAAACCAAAGTATAAAATGAAAGTGGTCAAAATATAGTATTAATATATGTACCCCTGTCCTGCAGAACAGTTGAAAGGTGGGTACTGAATTTCAAGGCCGAGATAAAGCATAAGCCTCCTGTCAATTTAACAGATGTAGAACATTTGACACATATATCATTAGTCAGATCACAAAGACAACCAGGCGTCTAACTTCAGAGCTGAAAAATCACTGCTTTGGAATTTAGTAGCAAGTTCTGGACAGGATGGATTCCTCCAATAAGTAACGCAGGGAAACACTACAAAATTACAAAAATACTTTTATTTGAAGTTCATCTCTTCTGATCTCAAAGCTCTATGTTCCCCCCAGGTATTTCAAAGGATATAAACTACTGCAGGAATGAAATATAAATTGCTAAAGGAATTCACACTTAAGAGAGTAGCTGTCTCAAGCACAAGAGACAGAATTCCAGAGTAAACCACACTAAGATTTGCAAAAAGACATATGGACTATGCTCTGAAACGTAAGAAGGATTTAAACACCATTCCACCACTCCTCTTCTAGTAGGAAAACTAAACTTCCAAGAAAACTTTTTATTAGTTCCAGCAGGACATTATAGCAAGAGTTCGATTCGCACAAGCAGAAGATTTAAACTTTGGCTCACTGTCATGGTTTAACCCCAGCCAGCAACTAAACACCAGACAGCCGCTCACTCACTCCTCCCCTTCCTCCTCCGCAGGATGGGAAGGAGAAACGGACAAAGGGGAAAGCTCATCGGCTGAGATACAACCGGTTTAATAGGAATAACAAAATAATACTAATATACTAATATACTACTACTAATTCCTCACAAACTTCACCCGCATCAAGCAGCCAGTCCCGGGAAGAGAGCACTCTGGTCCAGAGCAGCCGACCCCGTGGAGGGAGCGAAGAGACAAGAAAGGCAAAAGGCCCAAAGGCCGACTGCAACAGGGCAGAGGGCAAAAGGCCCAACGAATGAAACCAGCCAAACAGAGCTGAACTGGAACGGTTCTGCCCGCAGTGGTCCTTCCGAAAAGGACTGTGCAGACCAGGTGGAAAAGCTGCCTCCAACTATATACAAAGCATGACGCTGATGGTATGGAATACTCTCGTTGATCAACCTGGATGTCAGTCAAGGTCTGTCTGTGCCCCCTTCCTAGCTGGCCCACACCTGGTGGATGGGAAGCCTAGGAAGACCTTGGTTTCCCTGGTAACGGCTACGGTATCAGTAAGTTCTTACATTCCTCCTTGAATTAAACCCAAACAACGACCACGCCAGCTATGAGAAACAAAAGTTTCTAACTGCATGAAGAAAACTAACTCCATTTCAGTCAAACCACCACAGTCACCTGTTTTCTCTTCCAGTGAGTACTGTTTTCATATTTTAACTCTCTTGACATCTTATTTAGAGTTAGCTCTTACTTCATTAATGACAAATCCTAATGATCTATTTGTTCTATGTTCTGCCCAACCGACTGACTCACAATTATAAAACCTATATAAAAATTCACATTGAAATTAATTCAGACGGAGACCACAGCCTTCTCTTAGCTGACATTCCTAGAAATTAAGTCTCAGGTACTCTCTCCAGCTTTCTCAAAAATAAATACTTGAAAGAATACGATCCTAAGTAACTTTTGCCTCTTCAGTTTCAGAGAAAAACCTGATTAGCTCTACTCAGAACTAACAGCAATCAAAAATCCTTTGTTTTCTTTTTTTTAGAACATAACTCTTATTTCAACCACTCATCTGTCAGTAGTGACAAACTCCAATTTTTATCACACTAACGTTCAATTGGCTACAGTCTTGGCTGCACTGTTAAACGGTTCCACTACAAACAAAAAGAACCACTGACACTTTTACAGCTTAAGAAGAAACAACTTATATTTTTGAGGAAGTGGTTATAAGAAGTCATTTCTATTTTTCATGAATGAATCTTCT
>Ga0065711_1037423_pt1 | contig 19855 bp, 12 predicted proteins | sample Hoacrofraction12_FD_59098 | JGI IMG/M metagenome (GOLD analysis project Ga0065711, IMG submission 59098) | Hoatzin crop microbial communities from Cojedes, Venezuela - Epithelial fraction 12 v2 (version 2) | ecosystem: Host-associated > Birds > Digestive system > Esophagus > Crop | place... | reverse complement strand
CTTTTTTTTTTTTTTTTTTGGCAGCATAAGCATAGTCACACTCTGAAAACATGGTGTCTAAAGCAGCAATGAATGTGGTACCTTCTGTTTGATTTCTGGCTATAGAAGCACTTCAGATAGACCTCAGTTGGGTATAGTTGGCACATTGCAATCTGTGTGCTCTGGAGGGTGTGTCCTGGCCATGTTATGTGACACCTTAGACAGCAGACGTGTTCTCTTTTTACTATCAGTCTGCCTTTCAAAAGAGGAATGAATTTTTAAATACCCTGGGACAGGAAATTTTATTTGGGTTTAGATGCTTGTAGCACATTTATTTCAGATAGGTCCTTCTTTCCACTTGCAACTTGTAGATGATGACAGTTTTGTGCAGGAAATTGTTCATGGCAGTTTTTGATAGCAAGGAGCAATGGAAAGTCATGCTTGCAAAGCAGGTGCTGAAGATAAGTCAAGGCTAAAGAACGAGTGAGGGGCCTAAATCCCAGAGCCACTCCCAGCAAGCCCAAGCTAGCTTCAATATCCTGTGCTCAGCAGGATGTGCTGAAGGTTTCTCAGCCCTATGTGCAAAGCTGAATGTTGCCAAATCACGGATGCCAAGACCCTCTCTTGTGACTCTCTCATAAGAAGGTGAGGAAGAGAAAAGGATAAAAGTGGAATAGGAGACTTGCAGAGCTGAGTCTGTTGCTCTTGACGTCACTGGAGGGATGCTATTTCCCACAGACATCAGTCTTGTCCTTTCCCTTCTCTTCCCAACCAGCTTTGTGTCTCCTTACAGCCCTGGCATACTGCTGGTGCCAACAGGGCCTTTGGCATCTGTGTGACATCAAAAGCCTTTTTCTTGGAGAGGATGCACCTTACTGGGAAAGATTCCCTCCCTCCCTAAGGGTAAAGTAAGCCCCACCTAGAGCCATACCTGGAGTGGCCTGGTTAAGGTGATTTCCAGGACTGCGAATCCACAAGTATCAGACCAGTTATATGTCAGATGACTTTGGCCAGCTATTCCTTGAGCTCAAGCGTCACCAGCCGGTGCAGTAGGTAGCAACTAGAAATACTGGGGAGAGAGCTGGGATTAAAATAAAACACCAAAGTTAAAGGAGGAATAAGTTTAATAAACCCTAGTAGGAAAGTTTATTTGCTCCAACTTCTCGTAAATCAATTTTTCTCCATCCTCTGACCCCATCATAGAGGGACTGATGCTGCCCCTTGGCTAACGAGCCATTTGGCAGGTTGCTTGGCATTTGAGGCTCAGCTGGACTTGTCTCCATTTTATAATATCGTAGGAGAACCTCACAAACACAAAAACCCTCCCAGAATGAACCCCTCTATTTCTTGTGTTGGCCTATTGTGCACAAAAATGTCATCTCTGTTTGCTGAGAGGAGCGAGACAGGGAGAGCTTGCTTTCACTCCAGTGCTGTTTGCTCTGCAACATGATGCAATGCAGATTAGTGTCTTAGAACAAGAGAGTTCAGACGAGGTCCTGAGATTATGACTTCTCAAAAAAAAAAAAAGAAAAAAACAAAGGAGGAATCTTGTATGAGAGGGAGAAACCCCTGGAAAAAAAACAATCCACATTTTGAGAAGTTGAACCTGCAGCAAAAGGAAGGAGGCTCAGTGGAAACAAAGGAGGCAGACAGGGAGCTCTCTCAGGGTTAAACCCACACAGCATCCATGGCACACAGGGAAGCTGCCTGATGCACGCACTGGGGGAAGAACGGAGTTCGGGTTTCACTGAGGTCTTGGTTTGCCAGCACCCACAGCCCTGCTCTGTTCCTTGGTGCAAATCATTAGTAATGCCAACAGGATTAAATAAACACAATAAAGCAGGCATTGTTCTTAACCATAAGTCCAGACTCTCCTGCAGAGCTCAGCACTTGGAGCCTGTTGAGGATGTGGGCAAAAGCAGGTGAATGTCTGCTAATGCTGCTTTTAAAACAAAGCATCAGTAGGTGTACCACAGTAGTCCCCATTTCTGCCTTTCAAGATCCTTCATACACAGAGATTTCTTACCAGGGCAGGTTGATGTTGACCATGTGAATTTCACCAGTCAATCCATAATCACCCTTTGATTTTTCATCTTTCCATGGCCAAATACCTGCTGCTGCCTGCAATGCCTCTGTCAGCACCAAGCTGTGTCAAACTGACCTGCACTCCCTCTGTCCTCACCCGTGAGCCACGTCCCCCCAGTGATGGTTATAAGTTATCAGCTGCAGATCTCAAAAGCAAGTGTATCCTACACCTGTAAGTGGTTAAAAATTTCCTGTGGAAGAATTTGTCTTCTTTTGAGGTGAAGAATAGTCCTAGAAAACATTCATTTCATTCTAAGTAGTGATGTTTTGCTAGGAAAATGTATAGGTATACATTATACATGTATTCTATATATCATTATTTTTACTATATTTGTTACATACATCATTCATATATATATATGTATATGTGTGTATGTGTATGTTTAAAGTTTTTAAACATTGACAATGTTTCGCTTCTTTTTTTTTTCTAATCAATACCCCAGAAAAAGGCAGTGAACCTTTCTGGGGCAAATCATTCCCTAGAGTAACAACTCTAGTGATGAGCAGTTCCCAGCCATAGCAGATTCCTCACCTCCCAGCAGAGGAAGCGAGACAAGGAGCAGACAAGCAAGAGCCAAGGGCAGGAGCTGCAGTCTATGGTCAACACCATCTTGACACCTCAATCCCCAAGCCATGCTCACTGTCTAGCAAGACCTTGCCCATGAGGGCCATGCGCTGGTCCAGAAGTGGTGACCTCCACTGGTTGCTCCACCAACCAGCGCATCGAGCGCTTCGACATGAACCATTGCCCACCTAGCTGCTATAAACCTGGAACAAATCTCTGCTCTTGGCCTCCCTGTTACACAGGTGGAGAGAGATCCCGTTACACGCTGCTGGGAATGGCTCGGCGCTGCGTTTCTCAGTGCTGCGACACTGTTCTCTCTCTCTTTCATTAATATCTAATCTACCCCTTCCACCCCCCTCCATATAGCTCAGGATGGGGAAACATCTGCAAATAAAGAAGGGATTTGCTCTTGTCTCTGAAAAGACAACCCCTTCTTCATTTTCTCTTTCGGTTGTTATTTTTGTTGTTAAATGAGACAGATGCCACGTACTTATGTTTTCTGATCCAAAGCACGCTGGGGACAGTGGAATGACTTCCATTCCTTCCTGCACACACTGGGCAAGTGGTAATAGCTACAAACTTCATCTCCTTACACGTTCCTTAATTTACATCATTTCTTTTTCCAACTCACTGAGCTGGTCCATGCAAAAAAGTGAACAATATACAATGCACGAGGGTTTCTATATTTTCCCTTTGGGCATCTTTATCTAGAATTTAAAAGCCAGTATTGAGTAATGCTTTCACTTTACTTTATGTTTTAAAATAACAGAGTCTAATAAAATTGATTTCCAAAGCCATATAATAAATCAAGCTGTAGAGAGATACTGTGCATGTCTATGTATGCCAAATGCAACTAAAATTAATACCTTGATGTTTTACACTATTATAAAATGTGGTTTTATATTTTTTTAAATGCCAGCTTGATTAATTGGTCCCCTAACTGAACATTCAGGCTGCTACTGTAACGAAATATTTTGTGGGATGACTGGGCAATGGATTATTATAAAGAGCTGAGTAATTAACTCTAATGGGAGTCTTATATAAGGCATTTGGGTTCAAACTAAGCCATGATGACTTGGTGTTAGAAATGAACCAAATGCCAGGGGGTAAATTCATACCTGGTGTAATCCGCTACGCAGTCCACTGGAGTTACTGCAGGAAGGGGTTTTACTTCTGTCTTGTGTTTTCACTTGCACAGTGCAAAGGTTAAGGCTGTCAGGCCAGGCTGTTTGAAAGTTTAACGATTAAGTATTATCACTGTTTGCAGAGTCATTCTTCAAATGTTTTCAACATAAAAGAGTTTAGTAAATGTCTTGCAGACTTTCACTGAGAAATGCCAAGATGTGATTTCTCCCCTTTCTCACTGTTATTTTAGTACTTAGCACCTCTGCGAGGAAGGGGAGAGAAAGAGAAGAAAATCCCCAAAGTAAATAAAGCCTGAATCTCAAAATGCAGCTACTCAGAACTCCAGGAGAGATCCAGGCCCGATCAGAGGTTTGCACTGGGAAGGGCTGTGTGGACCGGGACTCACCAGCTGGTGCCAAAAAAGACACACAGATCCCATGCAACGCATCCTTCTTCTGGGCTCTTTCTGGTAACCACCCATGAGCTATCCAGTGGGTCATTGCTCCTTCACATTGTGCTTCTTGACATTTCCCTGATTTATTTCAAAGTTAAGGAGAATATGGCCGTGTGTGATGCAATGTGTGGTCCATCACCTTTGCCTGAGGGCACCAATGGAGCCAACCTCGTTCCCACTGTGCAGTGGGACTGCTGTATTCTGTACATGACATTTCCAAAAGGGCTTTCACGATGATTTCCAAGACACTGAAGTGCCAGCAACCTGAACACCAGCTGATTCTGGCCCATCACTAGATGAACAAAACACTTCTTGTTTCCCAGCAACAAATGATGATTTAAACTTTTAAGACTTCGTGAAAGAGAAAGGAGATCCCTCTGTATCTCTAAATAATTCCCAGGAGAAGGGGAGTCCAAGAGGAAGAACACCATAATGGAGAAAAGTGGAAAGAAATTAAAAAGACCCTGGAGAAGCCTGAGATCTATTTTACAGATGTTGTTTTATTGCATTGGAGAAGCATTTCTCCTAAAAAAGAAAAGGCAGCATATCACAGAAAGATTAAAAGTTTATAAGTGCAACAGTGTAAAGAACCTGGGCCAAAAACTACGCCTAAGTTAAGGCATTGCTCCCAGCCTTGGGAACAATAGGGAGAAAAAAAGGAAGTGGGAAATTATGGATACCTTCTGCTTGCTGCAGAGTGGGAGGACCTGCTCAGTCTCCCGCATGGAGGAGAGGGCTGTAAGTGGGCGATTCCCACCGTGCTGAGACAGCAGCGATGTTGGGCAGAGGTGGGCAGCCAGGCACAGCAAAGCAGGCAGCAGATACAGTACCCTCAGCTGAGGGTCTAACACCATAAAAAACAGTGACATGAGGCAGAGACTGGCTTGCTATACCTGCAGCCCCACTGCTGCATCCATGTCCTTCCTCTGGTGCCTCTACTTCTCAGTACGAAAATCTTGGCACAGAGATGCAAGTAGCTCTTCCCCTCAAAGAGAAGAGGCCTTTCCCTGGTGAAGAGGTGCAGAATAGTCTCCCTTTCTGTCTGTTTTCTGTTTTTTTCATTTGTCACGCCTTTGATTTCCTGGAGACATAATATCCCACGATGAGCCTAGCTCACCAGAGGACTGCTGACATCCAACCTGTCGCCGCCTGCTGCAAACTGGCATCAAGTGTTTATGAAGCTGTGGCTTTCTACTAGTACAGATATTTGCTACAGTCTTCCAGGAATTTGATCGGACTTTTAGTATTCAGGCAGCATACGAACAAGCATCCTTCCTTTCTTAATGTGGAGTACAAGATAACATTATGGCTTTTCAGTATGTTGATCCTCCTATGACTTCACCAGGACCCTTCAGCAACCAGGGCAAAGTGAGACCCAGAGGGATTCTAATATTTATTTTTTCTTCCAAAAAAAACTTTGAAATTTAGGGAAAAGCTTCTAGATACAGGAAAGAAGCAGTAACAAACAACATATATTTCCAGATTTGTTGGGTAGCTTCCTCTTCTGTATGGTGTACTGTATGGCAGCTAGAGCCACACTCACAAAGTGAGTTTTCTTTAAAGATGGCTAATTCTGTAGATGAAGAACTAAATCAGAAAATTTTATACAACAGCTTGCTGCAGGAGATAAATCAACATTACAGTGGCCAGTAAATAGGCTAAAATTCTACCAGGCAAAATCCATTATTATTTCGTGTCACCGAAAGTACAAACAAAACACTGGATGCTACAGGGAGAAGAGGTTGTCGCTATGCTTATTGAGAACGCAGAGAGCTGGACCCATTATAACAACTTTGTTGGGTCTGTCTGAGACAGATTAAAGAAAACAATGATTTCTCATCCAAAAGCCCATGCTTGTCAAGCGACAGACGCTTCATCTTTTCTCATAAGCATGTATCATTAAGGAAATATCATCTTCCTCCGTTAGAATAAATTACTATGCAGAAAACATATGCTACTGCTGATTGTACTGGAAAAGAAGAAAGCATCTGCTGCCTTCCATGGCTAACTGGTTAAAATGGATAAGGAAAATGAATTAGCTTCCTAGCCACTCTTTCAGTTATGTCCTGAAAGCATAGAAGTCCATGTTGGGTTTACAAAATGAAAGAGAAATTTAATTTAAAGGGATTATTGAATAATTCTACCAATGCCTGTGCAGGAAGAAATAATGAAGAAGGTAGGATATTTGATTACTTGTCTAGCCTGCACCATGCCAACTAGAATATTTTTACCATGTCCAGTCCCTGGGGTCATAATCTATTGACATACATTGCTGTAAGTCAAGAATAAGTCTGAGAGACACATGGACTTTCTCCTAATTCAGGTGACTGTAAATAACAGCAGACTCCCTGCATACCCGGATAGCTTCCTCTGACAGAGTTACAGCTGCAGCCCCTGGAATCATAATGTGGCAGGGCAGTGCCCATGTACCCCTCTGCACATGGCAGGGAGAAGTCAAACCACACAGGAGGTCCTGAACCCACAGCCCTAAAAGTGGCTAGGCTCTCCACGGAGGGGGCATCTACAGGGATGATGCAGATTACAGTGCACTCTGAGCTACATCAGTAATGCTGGGTGCCAACAAAAAACCTGGTTTTTTGCCACTTAAGGGGAGGAAGAAGGAACACATAGCAACTCCCTTATGTTTCAGTAGGTCCCACGGATGCACCTTACTTTGAACAGGGAGATTTTTCAATAAAATAATCCTCAGATTGAAGAGAGGAGGGTAATAATGGTCTCTCCCTTCATCTCCTTTGTCTGTGGGCTAAACCTTTGAGAAAAGCGTATTTAAAAAAATAAGGGGATGAAGTTCATTTCAGCTGACAGAGCCAAAACCCAGAAGTATTGCGAATGTTGCCATTTGGAAAGGCACTTCAGTGCCTAAATGCCAAGGGGTTATGCACAGACTGCTTGTGAAAACCTGGGTTTGCTTGGCTATCAGACTCTTGTTATCTGAGCAGCGTCCAGCCATCATTTAGTGACAACTTTTCTCAGACAGATCAAGACAAATGAAAACTTCTTGATGTGTCTCCCATTTTGCCTTCAAAATATGCAAATATATGATATGCAAATATGCAATGTGTTCATATGTGTACATACAAATTATTGTGAGTAGCAAGCACAGATGTTTGACTTACAAATTTATAGGTTGATATTATTACCTGATGTCAATGAGTATAATTGAGAAATGGAACAGAGTCCAATCCGCATCCCAGATATGAGAGTTTACCTTCAGAGTCACTCATGTGAAACCAAGGGCTTTTCTCTTATTTATGCCAATGTAGTCAAGATCAGAATCTGACCCACCCATCACACAGAGGAGTAAAAAACAAGATGCAAATCTAAGCTCGTTTCACTGCTGCGTTGATGCCACATGCTATATTATGTAAAATAAAAGTGCTCAGACATCGTCCTGCCTTATCAGACCTCTGTACAAACACTGGATTTATGAGCTGCACATTAAGCCCTGTAATTTATGCCACTTTTTCTGCTCAGGTTTGCTGCCTTCCCCCAGGGATTGTATCTGTATCCGTAGGCACTTTCTAAGATTTCTGTGCACTACCTAAATAAAATGCCCTTTCATGAGGCCAAATACATCACATCAAGAAAGCAACTGTATTTCTTTCATAACGGTTTAAGCTCCGTCAGCTGTATGAGGCTCAGTAGCCAGCTTCTGGAAAAGAGTTAGCCCTGTGTGTACCAGAGTGATAAATTAATACAGAAATGTTCTTTTAATTTAGAACTGCCCATGTTTCTGTCATTGGCCGTAGGGCACCTTGACAGGCATACAAGGCCCCTCTGTTGGTGTCACCATCCTTAATGCAAAGTAGGTAAACTCTGACGCAGGCTCTTTTCCAGCAATGTAACAGCATTTTCCTTTTATTTCACTCCTGAAGTGGCATTTTGATGTCCTCAAAACATGTTCAGCACAGGTCCGGGAGAAAAAATTCAAGGAAATACCAACTCCCACAGTTTCTTCTGTTTTTCATGCAACAGCACACTCTAAATGGACCTAGGAATTAAGCAGCATCTGCAGGAAAACTGCACTTTGCTTGGGTTTCCTTGGACAGAAATTATGTAGTTGGCAGAGGAAAGATCTTCCATCATATTTTCACCCACCACTACATGTAAGCAGGATTTTATGGGCTTGTGTGTTGCAGCTTAGGCTTTGTTGCAACAAGCTGCCTGGGAAGTCAGCATTTTAACATTAATAGCCAGGACTCTGCTGCTTTGAAAAAGTATATGTGTTATGTGGGATGTGTATTCCATATTCAAAGATGGAGGGAAGGTAGAAAAAAAGATGTACAGCAGAAAAAAGAGAAGGATAAAGAAAGTTTTTCTGTCTTTAAGCACTGACACACCTTTTCGGTTGAAAGGGAGAAATATAAACACATTTCTTCTTAAAAATAATCATCCATCTGGGCACTAGCCCAGTTTTCCAGTCTCACATATTTATAGCTTGCCTTACAAGCTATTTGTGTCTGTTTCATTACAAATATCCCAGCTTCTGGTGGCCAAAACCTTGACTAATAAAAATAACAACGATGATAAAAAGTTAATGATGTACTCATTTTATTTGTAGATTGCATCCCTGTTCCCCACCACTTGTTCATTCTGGGCAGCATCCAGTATTGCACTTGGGGACCTAAAATGTAGCTTAGGAAGAGTTTAAGCTCCTATATTGACAACAATCCAAAACCAAACCTCTGAAAGGCTTTAGTCACTTTCACAGCATTTATTTACTGATGAAAATGTTCTAAAGCTATTGATTCAAGATGAAGGAGGGTCTGGACAAGGTGTCTTTCTGTCTTCACGGCCGGAGTGCTCTAACTGATAGTCATATCAAAAAAGTGACCAGAGGAGAAGGGACTAGAGGTCCTTCAACAGAATGTAGGGATCCTGTCAGCTGCACAGATATATTTGATTTTGGTGCCTGCCGAAAGAACAATATGAGACTCTGAACCCTTATTTCATGTAGGGGCAGAACGGTAGCCCTCATTTATGAGCTACTTCTGGATAAGAAGGCAATTTTTTTCCTTTCCATGGACTCAGATATTCCCCCACCTGCTTCCAGTAAATGTCTCAGCAGTAAAAACATGGGGCTTAGTCTTCCTTGTTTAATCATTCTCAAGCGTTGCGGCTCTAAATATCAAAAATGCCTACATCTCCTACAGTGCTTTTTTCTTTTTTTACTTTTAATTATAAGGTGAGAAACAAAGATAACATCTCTTCTCAGGCATAGCCAAAGTGCTTATTCTTAGTGATACAATAATTTACACAATAATGTCATGAGAGCAAGAGGAAGAGGAGCTCGTGCGCTTTGTTTGGTGCACTTCTGCCGCAGAGGTAAAGTAGGCAACAGAGTTTGCCTCTAATACATGGGCACCACCTGTGAAGGCAAAGCTGTTCTGGAAGTAGCTGCTTGTGCAGGTACATATAGACAGTAACGGGTTCGTCAAACAATACCCAGATCAGAGAGGTTTGGTGTATTTTTCCCACATTACCGCCGTGACACAAGCAAAGTCCTTAGGCTAGTGTATGAACCCCCTATGTCCAGAGTGACCTTTTTCTCCCCATTGTCCATGGAGAGAGTCTGGACAGTTAGTCCAGGAATGGATTCAGCACTGCAGATGTGAGGGTTACTGAGATTAATCTTGCCCATCATGCCTTCGAAACACTCAGTATTCATCTGCAGCAGAAAGCAACACGCAACTTAACCACCCCTCATCGGACATCTTGAGTTAAAGTGTCTGTCCTCTTTCAAAGCACTGCAGGACAAAACCTCTGAGCCAGCTTCTTCCCACTTTGCTTCCAGGGAAGCCCATGGTCATTTGCACCAGCAGAAGAAGTTTACACCAGCACAGCCACCAGTGTTTGCTGCAGGGAGATGTAGTTTATAGGGAAAAAAGACCTCCTGCGGCAGTAGAAATGCCTGTGGTAAGAGAAACCTGGGAAGGTGAGATCCAACTTCTCTGCAGAAATCCCAACCAGGTACAAGCCAGGCCTGCCCTGGGTTGAACTGTAACAAATAAATAAGATTTTCCTTCTCTGATAGACAGAAAGCTTTTGTTCCAGTCCAGCAAGAAGGACACGGAATTCCCATCATTGTTTCATGGAGTTTTTTCACCTCTCTCTTTTTTCTTTTTAAGTCCATTTTTCAAAAAGTAATTTTGAAATGTTCTGGGAAATGCAGGGGGTAGTAGTACTAATCTATCATCGTCTTCTGATAACATTTAATTAAAAAACACAGCTATTAGTCATCTGCTACCCTACCACCAGGGCTAACCTGACAATATCTTAACACACTGGTGAAAGAAAAATTGAGAAGATTCTTTTTCATTTTATTTTATCGTAGCAGCAGGGGAGCACAAGCCTATAATTTAAGGGAGGGCAAAGACAGCTTCTTCTACCAGTTTCTCAGGAGCTGAATCCAGGTTTTTTTAACAAGGTTTTTTTTTCTGCTGTTGTAACCAATATGTGGTTAGATTTTTTTTAAAAAAACCAGGAACATCTACCATGGAAGAAAACTACTCTTTGACGAAAGCTATCATCCTCCCAACAGAGCATCTGTAACTTGCATTTTCAACCTCTGCAGAGTTAGACTTTTTCCCCAGTGGAATTGGAAGCCAGGAAAAATCAGGTTGAATTGTAAGAGACAGTATTTCCCAGACCCCAGTCGTTGAGTTGGCCATGGACTGATGAGATCTGGGCTCAGCTCGGCCCATCTGCTCTCAAATGTATCTCTTCATACAGTTGCTGGCTGGGCACATACCCTAGTGGAGAAAGCCCTAAAGCCACAGTACCAGGAAATGGGCAAAAGGCAAATCAAGACGGTTTTAATTTACACTCATTTGCCTTGTCTGTGGTTCAGCTAAAAACTGCCTAAGCTGAAAGGTTTAGAATCCAATTTCAGAGGTTGGTGAGAGACAGCAGGACAGTTGATCTGGATACTTAAACATCTGGCAAAGATAAAGGCCAGTAGTGACATTTGGGTCCGGATCCTGGTTCCAGGGTGGGAGGGAGATGTGGGTATAATTTCGTTCTTGGTCCAGTTTCCCAGTCACATTTGAGTAACACTGACCTTAGTCTGAAGTTGAACAGAACATCTATGGGTGTCCGAAAACCACCTGAAATAAACAGTGAACTTGATAAAGAATGAAAGTCTCCATCACCAGATAGCAGAGGTGGAAATTTCCAAATTACTGAGCAGCAGAGATAAGAATTACAAAATGGGTGACATAAATTATAAAATATGCAGATGTACCTTAAAAAATCAGCCCTGGGTTCGTCTGCTCATTTCAGACCACCGCTCTGCCCTCTGGGTGTGAAGGAAGAAAGAGGAAAACAGCCATGCAATCCCAGACCAAAAGTCCGTTCACTTGCTGGCAGGATCTAGGTACAGCTGCTTGGGGAACACTGCAAACCAGACAAGTACAGCACAAACCTATTCCCTTGGCACCTTTTCAGGAATTTTAATTTGCGGGTAGGTGCTTCCAGTCTCAGAGGCTGCATCCATAGCGATGTGTTTAGTGGCCTTGATCAGCTTACCTTCCATTAATGTCCCAAATGGCTTTTCGATTCACTTAATACACTTGACATTTCCAACTTTCTGTGGCAGGAGGCTCCGCAACTCAATTCTCTGTTCCTTGTGGCTTGTTTCTGATGTTTAAGAGGGAAGTGAACACCATTGCTTTTGCGTATGTGTGTGGCTATACACTGTGAGAAGAGTCTTCTCTGCTTTCTCTGCTGAGACATGGGACGGGGAATATACTTTAAATGTCACCTTTTACCATGCAAAGCTTTTTTCTGACTACCTCACAGATGAAGTTTGTGAGCCCAATGAGGTATTTGTAATAGGTGAGCAATTCCACTATTGTAGATCTTAGTGCCTTGGGATGGACATAAGGATAGACAGGGAGGTGGGGACTTGCAAGAGAAATATTTTATTGTGTCAAAGCAAAACTTGTACTAGTTCAGGCTTCCCAGAGTGCAGACTACCCAGTCCCATATAAGTCACAGGTGGAGCTTTATACCAACTAGGGTTACAGGAATAGTGAAGACAAGACCTTTGACAATCCACATTGAAGTGGGAGTCTGAGACGAAATGTGAGCTGTGAAACCATACTAAAACTCAAACCACCTTGTCTTGTGTTTGCAGCCACTATTTCCATTTACTTTGTTGTTATCCTTTGTCCTGAAAAGCTACAGTAACTTCTTGCACGAAGTAGAAGTTTAAGGCTAAGGCTCAGATGCTCAAAGGCGTGTCAGATGCCTTATTTGCATTGCATACAATGGGAAAATACCTGTGTCAAACCAGAGCGAAATGGCTAATGATGGAAACAGCTGAATCCTTCGAGACAGACTCACTTGTCCCCTCTTTGTAGTGTTTGATGAGGTGCGGGGTCTTGCAATTTATGTCACCTAGCTTGTTATGTGGGTCTAGTTTGAGACTGCTATAAAAAGAAGCTATAGTTTTACTTTGCTCACATAATCACCCAATCACATCAGCACTCAGCTTTCAAGAAGAAGCCAAACTAGTCAGCAAAGTGTGCCCACAAGCACGCGTCCCCTGGAATACTATCACTGCAATAGCTAAAATGAGAATGTGTAGCTACCTAATATTATTTTTATTATGACTCAAACTTGGATTCAGAATATTCGCAGCCATTATGGTACTAACTTGTAACCTATCATTATGAACAGATTTCACAGCCTGCACTTTCTACAGCATCCAGTCTTTACAGAAACACATGATGAAAGGCCCTGACAGTGGCAGTGCTCTTGTCCACGTGCTGAGGCTTCATGAACAAATGGTAAAACCCCTTCTTCCCAACATGTTGTGTAAATGTACTGGGCTGGATCCTGAAACTCACCTTACTTACTTAAATTGTCAGGGTAGTTTCACGAGCAGCAGAACACAATTTTGTTTTGTCTAGCCATCATCTGACTGGTGTATGTAAGAAAATGTAAGCTCTGACTAATGTCTTTCTGATGTTTGGAGTAATCCCAGCCTTTCCTTCTCTCTCAAGTAAGGATTCCCTGGTGTGAGGTAGAATTGTATTTATGCTACCGACTTCTCCTTTGATGGGAAGATGACAAGGTTTCTTCCTTGCTTGCTTCTCTGCAGAAACATCTTTTTTGTGAAACTTCTAAGAACTTCGTATCTCCAAGACCTTATGATCCTGTTGGCTTTGGCTGAAACAGGCAAAAGGATTCAAAAGTTATTATTGATGAAAAGGGAGGTAAAGAAGGCCAATGAAAACAGACAAGCTAATTATTAAAAAATCATCAGAGAAGGGGGTGGTGATGTAGTTGCAGGGTCTCCCAGAGAGCCAGGAATGGTCTTCTTTGTTTCATATCTGTATTTTTACCAAGTCTGAAATCACCGCAATGGGCTATTCAACTCGTGTGAGAGCCACTAATCCACAAACCAACAAACATCCTTCTTCCCTCTACTGATGCTGCTGAGAAAGGCAAAATTACAACAAGAGTAGACTTCTCAAAGCCAACTGGGACTGAAACGCATAGAACTTAAGCAAGTTGTGCATTTCCACTGACTGAGGTTTTCTGCAGCTCGTGCCCACCTGCACGCTGCTGTAGTCACATTGCTTTCAGGGCTTGGGCCATGCCATGTAAAGCTACCTCAGGTATGTGTGTCTCATCTGTAGTCACACCTTTGGTTTCAGTGTAGACACACCTGAAAAGGCTTTTGAAGCCTGAGTCTCTTGTGGGCTGTTGCAAGTCCAGTCCACGATGTGAGGAACGCAGGGCAGCAACCCAGATGAAAGGCAACTCCTGCACCTCAGGCATCCTAAACGGTGCCTCAACTTGGGCCATTTGGGACTCCAAACTCTTACAAAGAAATTCTTCCTGTGGCCCTAAGTTTTTGTGTAGATGCAAAATGGTAAGATTTGCATGTGCAAATTGGTTTTGTGTGGAAAAGAAATAATTGCACATCCAGTGTTTGCAATTTGTGGTCTTCATTTGCAAGTGCGTCAGCCCTTTCCAGACCTAGCAGAGGCATGAAGTGAAGGCTTAAAACTCACAGATCTCCTATTATAGGTACAATTCTGCCAACCCGGTGGTTGTCAAAGATACTTCATTATTCTTTAACCAGCTCCAAGTTTTAAATGTGAAGAAGGTGAACTGATGCTCTGTGTTTATTTCTCTTCTTCATTTGTTGGAGTATGTGGTTTGGTTAAGAAAGTAGCTATAATGAGATGAGACCACAGCCCACTGGTTAAAAAGCTAAGAATAATCATGCTAATGTTTTATTCATATGGGAATGTTAATGAAGATGCAGCTGTAATTACAGTACCATCATCATCTAGTGGCCTGGAAGTGCAAATGTTCTTCCTGACATATGGAATAATAGAAATCAGCTCGGTACAAATGCTGCGAGCCAATACCCGGACAAACACTCAGCTACGCACGTCTCCTGGCCCCTGGGGTGCTCTTCCAAAAGGCATCAGTCACTGCCACTCACACAAACTGTTGAAGACAAAGCTGCGTTTTGCATCTCTGGGCTTAAAAAAGATCACACACCATCCCAGGATTGAAAACAAATAAACAGGCAGCTAACCTCAAAGTCCTCACTGACACCAGAACAAATGTTGGGAGCAAAAGTTAGATGTTGGGGAGGTTCCTTTATGTCCACCTTTGCTTGGAGAGTTTGCAGTGCTGATGAAGATGCCGGGCAGCAGGAGCTGTGCTTTCATAGCTGTATGAGGTGCCCTGGGGCCAGACTGTGCTGGCGCGTGGTGTTCATCTGAACTGAATGGTGGTGCAGATACTGAGCTGCAGCTGGTATAACCTCTCCTCCATTGAGAACAGCTCTGAGCATCTCAACAGGCAGGGGCTGCTTGGCATCTTTCTTCTCAGTGGTTGCCTTTTCATAAAGAGCAAGAAAACAAGGAGCAGAAAATGCACTATTATTTACACCTTTCTTGCATTTGAGCTGAGAATTAAATTAAATTTTATATTAGTCTACAATATTTATGTGGATGCACCTCTGCTTTCCTGAAGACCTGGCTTAAACAGCAGCTGAAGTCTAGAAAGGTCTGTGTAATGAAGTATGTACCTAGCTCAAAAATCTCTGTAAGACTATCTTGTGTCACAGGTGCTACAAAAAACCCTGGCGATTCTTAACTTTCTGGCAAGCTTGTTTTGCTCTACACCATTCTGACCAAAGCTTTTTCATCTCTGCACATCTACTGTCGTTCTCTTACAAATGTATGTAGATTATAAAATTTCTTGCAGCAATTGTCTTTTTACTCCATGTCCATGACTGAGGTTCCATTCTTCAATGAAAAATACTCACAGTATTTCACGCGGGAAGATCCAAGATTTTGACATTGTACATCACAGAAGTTAGGAGCCAGGCAGAGAGCTCAGGTATGCACTGGAACAGCTGTCAAGGTCACAGCTTAAGAGCTGGTTGAGACCTATCGGTAATAAAAGCACTGATAGCTGTTTAGGAAAACATATTTTCGTTCTGCTAGACATGTCAACATATCTAAATTAGATTCTGTTATGGAATGGAAATAGTAATCAGAATACTAAAAAAAAAAATAAAAAAAAAAAAAAATCCCAAAACAAAATGGCAGCTCAGGAACATAAAAACAAAAAAAAGGAAAAGCTCTAAATACAGCAAAATGTTGTTTTCAAATTTCTGAAATAAAACCAGTATTTTGTGGCAAATGGTAAGCCCAAACCAAAATTTTATTTAAAATGCCACAATTCAGAAAACCTGAACATGCTATTTGAAATAGAGTTCCCTGAAGAAAAACATGCATGCTCACAACACTCTCTAGTGTTTCCCTCACATCACATCAGCCTGGCACTGCCATGCGGTCCAGCAGGAGCATTTTGGTGAAAGATGTTTCAGCCGGTTTGACCGAGTGTACTAGGGGAGGGCTCCTCTCTGCATCAGCTGCTTCATTAGTATTCACCAATCACTTGCTGTGCCTGAGGACTTTGTTTGTTGGGTGGATGGGAAAACCACAGTCATCCAGTTATCACTTCAAATTTGTTGGCTAGTGGTTGCAGTGTATAATTGTCTTAATTTCTCAGTAGTAGAGGGCCAATACTTAGTGCAACTGGTTAAAGGAAGCAATTAGTATAACCCTTGTCAATCAGGAGGTGTGTCAAATATTAACTATGGCTCCTGCCATAACACACAGAGAGCTGCTTACCAGCTGTCCAGAAAGACTGTACCTGTTTCCATAACCGGAGCTCTTGAGGTCACAGACCCTCTCCTAAAAATTGTTGGTACTAAGGGGAGGGAAGCAGCTCTGGCCTTTGCTGCAATAGAAATAAGAGCAAAGAAGAGTCCCTGAAAAAGGCAAAATAATGATACAACAGAATGATGGTTTGGGGGACCTCCTGTGGGAAGGCAAAAGTTTTGACTGGTTTCCTTACACTTCTATGCAATAACTCATCATTAATGCATAAAATTTTTTTAGGTGTAACAGAGAACTGCTAATTGTCCCTCTGACTGTTCAGGTGGAGAATATAGCCCTTCCCTCCACACCTGCAAGACACACTGAGATGCTCACTTCTACCATTTACTATGGCTGCCCTCATCTCCATGTTGAAGGAGATGCATCAGCACCCTCTTCCCTCTGCTGCCTTGACCAACCCATCGACTCTCTTCTGAAATAGCCCACTCCACTTTGAAGAAATTCTGATTTCAGTTAGATGTCACGACCTTCAGGAAAATCATCTGCCTGGTTATTTCTGAGGTCCTGCTGAACTCTTCATCCAAATATATACACACAAGCAGTGATCTGTGAGATTTACTGTGAATATCTCCAGGCTGGTATTTAAGTCCCTGTGTCCATATGGACTAAGCAATGTCTGTGCACTGTCCCCTGATCGTACGCACTGTTAATTTGCTGGCACCCCTTTTGGTATGCTCTGGCCCACCACTCTCCCAGATAGCAGAGGACTTGCAGATCCTAAAATCTGCTTGGTTGTGTTGGAGTTTTCCTTAGCAACCTTAGACCAACCACCACGGACATCTCTCCCTCCAGAGGTATGTGGGACACACATGTGCAAGCACAAAGCTGACTGCTGTGTTTCAAGCAAGATGCTGAAAGATTCAGATGACAACTTGAGGCACAAACAGCTCCCTCTGCTTACCAGGAGTACTGTTTCCCCTCTCTGAACACACAGTGCACTCATGTTTGCCTTTATGTGCACTTTTCTGGTTAGAATTGGAAAGAACATTCTTTCTTTTCTTCTTTACAAAGTTTTTTGTATCATTATGTTGAAAGGGAAATTTCTACCAAAAGAAAGTTCTAAGCAATATCCAGACCTGGAAAATTTTGCAATTTCAGCTGTTCTACCTCTGGAATGTAGTTCTACACCTCACACCCAAGTAACATCAACCCTGTCATGAAATACCCCCTCAGTGGTACTGAAAACTCCGATCCTACATGGGAGCTCAGGCTCCAGAGGTCTTCAGCTTGGCACAATTAAGCCCTTACAACCTACTCCTCTCTTGGCCCAAGCAATTAAGAAGGCCTGGACCTGTACTTGTCATGAGTCAGGCGTGGAGGTTTTTTGTGTTAGTTCAAACAACTGCAGGGAGCCCAATTGCTTTAGTGAGGACTCAGACTAAGAGGAACCCACACCATCAGCTGCACCCTACATGTATGTGTAGAAGTATGCATAGTTATATATATGAAAAACTTTAACTATATGGTCAAACATATGGGCAAATATCTTTTGCAATACTAGATGAATTGTTTAACAGAAGCATTTTCACATTATTTTACCAATTGGCTATGGCTATGTAGCTCCCAGTGATAGCTCCACGCTGTTCAGAAAGGTAACAACAGATACGGGAACTAAAGGAAAGGAGTGAAGGCTGAGAGCCCTGAGGAGTAGGACCTGACCTTGGCATCCCTTTCCTGAAAGCAAGTGGAGAGTTATCCCATCCAACTCAATGTCTACAGCACCTTGTATAGTTGCCCCAGGGAGCTCACCCCCCACACCAGTGCTTCCTGACTCCAGCTCTCCTTCAGCATCCCTTCACTCCAGCTCCCCTAGCAATGATGTTCCCATTTATCTCTCACACCAACAGAGCCAGTGTCAAACTCTTTCTGGCTATTCCCAGGCTCTTTATACAGAGCTAATATATTAACAAAAGTATTTCTTGCTGCTTTCGTTTTGCCACTGTCACTTTCTCCATTGAATTTAATTAAACTCTCCCTGAACGTGAGAGTGAGACAGGGAGGGTTTCTTCCCCCTTCTGTAAAAAAGCCCACCAAGAAGGTTTCCTTAATCTCTCACCAGCATAAAATAAGCTTTCATTATGCCAACAAGTAAGCTTCAAAGTTTCAATTAATTTCTTTGCTTACATAAGCATAACAATATTAGTCCTGTTGGCCTATAAATTGTAGCAACCAGCCTGGATTTTTAATTAAATTAGTGTCATTACATTCAGCGAGGTGAAATATATTCCACCACATGCCCTATCTAGGCAATACTTTTCCTCCCTCTTGACTCCCCTTCAATTCTTGGCAGACCACATAGGTAGGTTTAAATCTGGGTGCACCAGATGAGCTTACCAGAAAACCACTTGTAAATTAACAGCCACGTTTGGAAAAGATATTCCTTCAGAAAAGCAGGACCCATTCACATACACAACAAATCAAATGAAACAAGAAGCCACATGGATATGGGGATGGGGGGAATGAATATGCCCACATATAAAAGGTACTCCTCACTGTCTGTAATTTGTGAAGTATTGTACAAATGCAACTTTGGTTTGCTATTGTAGCAATTTACTGTCGCCTAATAAAACATTCATTTGTGTGGTGACCTCTATAACAATTCATAGACTCATTTAATCATGGAAATGGAGGGCTCAAAGGAACCTCAAGAGATCAATTACGTCCCCTGGTCCTCTCTTGAGTTACATAATAAATAATCGCAACAAGAAGAGCAAAATCAAAATGTGTAAAGAAAGTGGGTACAATTCAGAATTTGGTCTCCTGCTGTGTTAGAGGTTATCACAGATAAATTGTCCTTGGAAAATACCTCCTCTTATTTGCAACATGCTTTAGCTCAGTCGTTACTCATACCAGATGAATTACAGCTTGACTAACAATTCTCGTGTTCTTCTTACTGAGGCTTGAAGAGTGTGTACTTAATGACTAAAATCTGTTTATTTAAAAAAAACATAGCAAAGCAAGGACAGTCTTTTGCAAACTTCAGCAACCAGCCTGTTTTGCTGCCTGCAGTTCAAAAAAATTCCCTTCCAAAACAGACAATAACCTTTGGTGTCGGCAGCCACATCCCACAGAACAAATGATTTTACGCCACATGTGCACAGCACCACCACACCATGGACTTGTTTAAATCGCTGACTGCTAAGCTAGTTCAATCAGAAGTGCTATGGCTTGATGCAGTTCTTCCAGTAAGTTTGTACAGAAGGGACAAATCCTACGTGTGTCATTTGTTAACCTTTGAGGGCACAGGTTTTTATATTTGTCCTGGGTTTGGCCAGAACAGGGTTAATTTTCACCGGAATCCAGGAAGGGGCACAGCCGGGGGGTGGGGGCTGACCCCACCTGGCCAAACGGAGCCCGGTATTCCATACCATGTGACGTCACGCTGGGTTCCGGTGGGGGGGGCGG
>Ga0065711_1005557_pt1 | contig 19855 bp, 9 predicted proteins | sample Hoacrofraction12_FD_59098 | JGI IMG/M metagenome (GOLD analysis project Ga0065711, IMG submission 59098) | Hoatzin crop microbial communities from Cojedes, Venezuela - Epithelial fraction 12 v2 (version 2) | ecosystem: Host-associated > Birds > Digestive system > Esophagus > Crop | place... | reverse complement strand
CGCGGGCTGTCCGCGCCCCCTGGCGGAGCGGAGGCCGGAGCTCCGCCGCTGTCCGGCCCGGGCGGCCCGGTCCCGCCGGCCGGCGAGCGCCGGTGAGTAGGTGCCGGGGGAGGGAGGAGAGGCGGCGGGCAGGGGGCTGTACCCACTGCAGGTGGTGGGGAGCGCGGCGTTCCCTGCTGCCACACGCTGTGCCTACCCCTGGGAGTGCTTTCCCGCCGCTCCCGGGCGGCCGAGCATCGCGCTGCTCCTCGCTGAGGAGAAGGTGGTTCGAGGCCACTTGTTGTCCTTAAACCGGGGGAATATTGGTCAGTAGACGCTGAAATGTGAAACGCGGCGGGCGTGCAGAGTTCGGGCGGCGTGTGAGGTCCTGCTGCTCCCGGGCGGAAGAGGCGCGTTGTAGGCTTCATTGACACCAGTGCAGCAAACTTCTCCATCCCAGTCACAGGATAATTAATTTTTGACAAGTGAGACCTAGCAGAAACATGTTTTGCTTCTTACTTCCCAATCAGGCCAGTTTTTTAATTACCTGTCTGGTGTTAGGAGATGTAAAACAGGCTGGGTATCAATAGCTGCAAAGGAAGGACTTGTAACCCCCTGACTTTTTTTGATTTTTAATATGAATCAGATGTTTTTTGTACAGTGCGCTCAGCGTTTGTAGGAAGCCTTTTTCTTAAAAGTGGGCAGGTCTGGCAACAGATGCCTTTGATGCAAGAACTAGAAGGCATCCAGGGACCCCAAGCGACTTTGGAAACGCTCTGAAAGAACGAAGAAGTGGGGAACGCTTTCTGTCCTGGGAAAGCTTTCTGCTAGTGTCACTTTCTTAAGTAGAGGATTAGAACATAAACCAAAGAAAGCTGAAGACCGAGCGTTGCTTATGGAATGGTCTTCAGAGGTACTGGTGGAGTTCCAGGTGGCCATTTGAAATAACAAGTGATGCAACGAAAAGCGTTGTATCTTCCTTTTGGGGAAGGGTGAGGCGTAGCCAGAGAACAGGACGATTTTAGTAGCCTGGCTCAGCAGTGAGAGAGAAATTTCAAAGTACTGTGAAAAGGCATCCTGGGATTTGAATGATTTTTGCGTGTGTGGCTTGAAAATATATACATTTGCCATTCATTTTCAGAATGCTTTATTTCAAAATACTCGTTCTTGCTTTCTTGCCAGATTGAGTTAATGTAAATGATGTAGACAACTGTGGCTTTCCTTTCAGCGTGCGCTGACAGATCTTTATTTTTCAGGTTTTACTTTCAAAACAGGTTTGGTTTTGCGGTTTGTTCGGGGGTTTTTTTTCCTCCCCTAATTTTTATTTCTTACACTTTTCTTGTCAGGTGGAATTTTTCTAGGTACTGTTGCTACAGCAGGAATGATAGCGGGTTTTGGTACCACACTTGCCATGACAAAAAAGAAGAACCCAAACTGGTTCAGTAAGGTGTGTTCCTTTTAAACTATTTTCCAGTTGTGATACGCAGGAAATAAGAATGTGTCAAATGCTATATGGAAATGTTGATGTATGTGAAGTTTGGCTGTACAAAGTTGACAGTAAGAGCACTAGAATTAATTGAAGTCTATAGGGGGAGGATTAATTTAAAAATCAATTCAGACGTGGCACTGTTAAATGCTTTGGTGCTTGAGATTAGTTGAAATACATGAAGCTTACACTGTTAGGTGGAATCATAATACTGCTGTATAATGGGATGTAACTGGTGGTCTCTTTTGATTCTGTGATGTGAACACACTTCAGTCATGAGCCGGGATCACCTCAGGGACCCAGTTCACCGTGTGGTCCCACAGTGCTGCAGTGAGTCGGGAAGTGAGGAGACTGCAGTAAGGATGGGAGTGAGGAGGTAGAAAGCCTGTAAGCCATGGAATACGTAAGTGGAATCATTTAGTCAAAATTTAAGCTCTCCATTCCCTTCCCACTGTGTAAGGGGACTGAGGAGAGTGAATAGTGGGTTGGTATTATGAGATCTGATGGCCAAAAATAATCTGATCTTGTGCAATTACTGACAGGCTTCATCTGAGCATTCTGAAGAAAAAAATTGCAAAGCAAAGCTAGCAATTATATCGTGTTGGTATATTCATCTGAAATACAGCATATTTCATTGGAAGAACGCTTTTTTCCTAATGAATACTTTGTTACTGCCGAAAATGTCAAAAAATAGGCCCCTAAAATTGATCAGTCTTGTCTCCACCGAGCCCTTAAAACACAACATGTTACAGATGCTTTTAGGGAGCTGAGAACTGATCAGTTGTGTTTATTTTTAAAACGTTAATTCAATAACAAGGCATATCAACAGAAAAATATTCTTCCATTGCACTTCTGTCAGAGCCTCTGATCACTCACAGTCTCCTATTGTGGTCAAAGACCATGAGATCCTTCCTTTGCCATCCTATTTTCCTCTGTAGACTGCTGGGGCATAACTCATTCATTGCCTTTTCAGCAACAATAAACATGGGTTTCTTTTTTGAAGCAGACAAAATATAAAACTCCATGAGAAGTTATTTCACAAGCTATAGAAATATGTGACAATAAGGAAGTTTTCTCCCTCTTTTTTTAACTTTTTTTTTTCTTTAAACTTCCTTTTTCCTGAGCGTTGCATTTTTTCCAGCTTGTGCATATTCTTGGCTGTCTGAGCTGTCCTGTTACCAGTGTGAAATTTATCAAGAGTGACATTGCATTGACATCCCAGAATATATATGCTTGAAACAGCACCAAGTGATACATAGCATTTCTATTTTTGCTGAAAACCTGTATCTGCTGCTATCTGTGCAAATGAATTACAGCAGTTTGCTAGCAAAAATCTGTGATTCCTGGGCCCCTCAACTAAAATACTGCAAAGTGTAGACAGATGCTTTTTTGTCAAGGTGCTTGTAGGTGAGCAGTTTCAAAAGGGAAGGCGAGACTTTGAGAATGACTTCGTTGTCTGTAGAGGCTCTCTGAGGTACCAATGAGGTAAACAGTTTTGCAGTAGCGTTCTTACTTAAATTTGTAGTTAATTACTGCAATTCATTTTTAATAACATCATATATAATAATAAAAGTGTAACTATGGATAACTAGATGATTGCATCCTTCTTAGATGTTCAATGCCTAAATGTTATTTTTATCCACGTTAAGGTGAAGCCATAGTTTGACAGGTACTTCAAGCAAACATCAGCCATCATCTCTGTTGAAAGAAGTAATCTTACCAGCCTTTAGTTTCCGGCAGTTCATTCCTGCCCCTGTAAAGGCACCAACACTTGTGCTGCTGGGTTGGTGAGATGATACTGGTTAATTCTACTTTTTTTGTTTTTGTTCTTCTTGCATTGGTTTTAGTCCAAATCAGTCTTCTGATCCCCTTCACTGCATGACTGCAGTGACTGTGCTTGTACAAGCTTGGGGGGAAGGTCTGAGGGAATGAGAATTGATGCTCAGTGTCGGGAAGAAATGCGAGACCTATTCTTTCAGCTTCTTGTCTGGCTGGTGCCAGTTTTTGTGTCTGGTGCCAGTTTTTGTGTCAGTGAAATGGCAGCATGCGAGTCAGAGTAGAAAGAGGAAGCAAACATAATGCAGCCTGGGACAGATTTAAATAGTTTTATGGGAGAAAAAAACAGCAATTTTGAGGGGAAGCTGTAGCATCACAACATTATGGCTTCATGACTGCATTCAGACTTTCAGCAAGCAACAGTATGAGACCCTACTCTTGCAGAGTAGGATCAGCATTACTGGCAAGAGATAAAGCTGAAATTGCAGTTGCTGCACCTCCTCCACGGCAGTGAAGTAAAGTAAATGTTACAAGCATTTGTAGGAGTGGTGTCCAAATTGACTGGAAACTGATGAACCACTGCAGAGATCTTCAGTTAAGAAATGATTGGGGTGTGTTAAAATGAAATGCTCAGATGCAGCAGCCTCCTTGTGGTAAATGTCCCCTTTTACCAGCATTTATCCAGGTGTTTAATTTTACAGTGGGTGAGGTCATACAAAACAGTGAACATGCTGAATACAATCAACCAAAACAGTTGAACACACCATTTATTTTAGGCACTGCTTCCTTTCAGACACACTGTTATCCACGAGGGAATAGTTACAGGATTGAGGCCTGTGTCTGAAAAAAACAATTGTCATTTCTCCTTCTTCCACTTCCTGCTTATGTCCTCCAGGAAATGAAAAAAGAAAATCAAGCATATACTTTGGTAACCAAATTGGCTAATTCTGCCCTATGTTTTCCTGGCCTGGTTTTTAGAAAGACTCAAGTATTGTTTGGTAGTTTATTTTTTGAATTAAAGATTTTTTTTTTTTAAGAAAATATAGGAGCAGTAATGAAGAGAAAACAATCTGTGCATAGAATAACAGGCTTGTAAATAAAACTCAGTTCTCTTAAAAATGTTCTTTTGTTGGTGACACCTTTTTTCTCCCATGCTCCTCTTGTCTTTTTAAATTTTTCAGTGTTTCATTAATCAGCTTTCTTGATGCTCTGAACAGCATATCTGATAATCTATAACAGTGTTGTTTACAGAAATCCTTATCTGTGTACTTAATACCCCAAGGAACCAGCCTGTGACTGAACGCTGTTTGACAGCTGTCAGTAAAACCAGATCAATAGTTTCCATTTACCACTTTTTTTCTGAGGCAATCAAGCATTTAAATAGCGTTTGTGTGGGGGTTTTTTTGCCAGCAATTTTCCCAGTTAATGACTCCTATTTAAAGATTCTGTGTAGAGGATATTTTTGTCCATTCATTTCCCAAATGGGAGAAATTTTTTCTGCATGTCGTTGTATATGGTTAGACTGTGGGAGCAGAAAAAACATCAGAAATAATCGTCAGCGTTTTAAATGTACTCAAAGCAGTCTCTACTGAAAGAGTTATGATAGTTCGTTAGCTGTGGTAAGGAAATAACAGGACCTGGTATAATAGTGTGATTAGACATCTCTGCTGTTTGTGTCTGTGTGCGTATATGTGTATACACGCATGCTTGCAGAGCAATGTTTTCTTAACAGCTTCCACTTTGGGATGTCCAAATCAGAATAAGTAAGGATCAAGATACATTTTGCTTGTGCCCTTTGCAAAAGTTTATTTGTCCTTGGATAACTGTGCCGACAGCCAAATCCTAAGAAGTGTTAATGCTGAGGGCTGTCTGAGGATCATTTTAACATTTCAGTAAATGCAAAGCTGAGAGGAAAAAACCTACTGGTACTATTTCACTAACCAAATACCATAGTGATAGACACTACATATGTTTAATTATATCAAAGAAGAAAGGGAACTGTTAAAAAAATACAAAAATTTTTTTTCCCCTACTTTTTGTGATGCATAGAAAAGTGCAGCTCTTTGGCATGTTTTGGTGGAAAATTTTTTGGATCCTTCCACAAGTTAATTTCACTTTTCAGTATTTAAGACTATAAATGAAATAATTCTTAATTGAATATATTTATGTACTTGCACTGTCATTTATGTTTACCTCTGAGCAATGATTGTTTTCCCAAGATACCCAGTAAGTAAGTAGGACTGTTCGGTTGTGTCAAGGACTGTCTTTAACAGTTACCATCTGAAATCTGTTTCCATGTGAAGAACTGAACAGTTATCCTTTGGGGAAAAAAACAAGCCCTCTTGCTGACATTCACCACTTTGAGCAAGAGGATTGTGTCTGTCCTACTGGTGCTGCAGGCTGCACAGATCGAAGCAGTCCTATACCAGATACCTATAGTAAGGTGGGCGTTGTGAGATAAGAACGGCTGGCTAATGGTGAACGTGCAGTGCGAATTGATTGATGTCAGCCAGTGTGTGGCTTGTGCCCTTGGTAGCTGCAATATGCATGTGTGTGCTGCGACAGAGAAGGTTTCATCATGGTTGGGACCCCATCATGGCTGAGGCGTTGTTCTTCATGGCCTGAGGCGGCTTTTCCAAGTGAGAGTGTTTTGTGTTTTCAGGACACGTCTCATGGCAGACTCGTATGCAGCAGTATCTTAACAAGCGGTTAAAGCTGCCTTCTCTTTGTTTCTGACAAAAATGGGAAGTATGGAGACTGCAGAGCATTTTCTGTGTTGCCACTTGGTGAACTCGCAGGGGGATGGGTTCAGCGTTGTTTGCTTGTTACAAAATTTTCCTAAATAGTTTCCAGAGCTCCTTCAGAGTTGCAGCCCCTTGAAATTAGTCTCTCAGTCACTGTTACACCTTCTCTGTGCCAAGGTGGAAGCTGCTCATGTTCCTCCAGTTTCCTAATCTGCTCTTTCAGGAGGGCAGATAAAGACCCATGGGACAAGTGCGCCACCCCACCCAGTACCCCCAGGAAAAAGTACCAAAATCAATGATGTACAGTCATTATGTTCTGATGTCACTTGTGACTGGTTTTGATTCAGTTTTGTAGTTTGAATGGTGGGATAACTGAGTGTTGGATCCTTGCGCCCATGAAACAGTTGACTTCAGCATTTCTGGGTAATAAAAATCATCCCTGGGTGGTACTGGCAACCAAGAAAGCAGCTCCTGGTGGGAAGGCAGCTCACCCACCCCCTGGCTTGGCTCTTTGGGTCTGTGGCCACACTAGTACAGCTGGCAAGTCAGGAAAAATTCTGGATAACCAAGTTAATGTTTTTAGTTCATATTTTTTTTCCAGTGATTGTTCACATTGTCTTGATCACTTTATTTTTGGTTCTAGGGGATTACTGCCACAGCTTCATTACCAGAGAGTGGTTCATCACTGGCCTTACGAGCCCTAGGATGGGGCTCACTCTACGCATGGTGTGGAGTTGGATTGCTCAGTTTTGCCATCTGGAAGGCTCTGGGTGTACACAGTGTAAGTAGCAAGTATGCTCACCTCAAATACCGTGGTTTTGCTTGGGTAATGTATCTTGGGCTGACAGCGCTACACTACTTCAGCCTAGGAGTTACACCTTCATTCACCACGTGTAGAGTGACTAACCGGAGTGTGTGCACACAGGGAAGGCGTTCTTACATTTGCAAAAAATGGGATGTTGTGGGAGGAGACAATTTTGGGGGAGGAACAGTTTTGTCCTGCTTATGTTTATTTGCACAGATGTTTCAGATTCTTCACAAAAGAACCAGTGTTCTAATTTAGAGACTAAAATAGTAGCTTCAAACTTTCTATATCTTTTGCTTGTTGAATTGAAGACTACCCCTGAATCCTATTTTTAGAGCAGTCCGTTTATTTGTCCAAGTTCCATTTTTTGCATCAGGACTCTGGGGACTTAAGAAAAACTGAAAGGAAACCAGCTTGTTTTCTAGTGCGTTTCTGGAAGGGTCACGGGGGCAGAAGATTGAATTTGATGTGCAATAGAATGGTGGTCCATGACATGCCACGTCAAGGCAAAGAAGCTTGGGAAGCATCTGTATGTCCCAAGAGGCTAAGGCTATCTTTAGCAAATAGCTTGTGTTCCAGTGTTTCACAGTGTTGAGCGTGAACACTAAAGTTTGTGTAAGCATTTTTGTTTGTAATGAGCCATGACTTAAGAGTCCCCTGCAGCTGTAAGTTTGGCAGAACTGTCTGCATCCTCTTTAGGACCTGGAATGAATAGACTTACTTTACCTTCAATGGCAAATTATTTATATATTCAGCAGAGTGTCTCCCAAAACTAAAAGGAAGAAGATAGTACTCCACCGCAGTACTGTTCTCATTAATACCTTTGAGGTCTCACTTCTTGTCTACTCTGCTAATGTATCCTGTAGATCACGATTTGGGTCCCAACATACAGCACTACACAATCTCTTATTCCTTAGTTTCTGATGTTGACTCTCAGTAGGAGCCAGTAAAGAAAGGCAGAATGCCAAAAAAACATAGCAGGACATAGGAGGCAGCTACAACACATTTTGTTTAAGCTTGAGTCCTCCCAGTGAGGCTGTAGTGGAATGGCAGCGAAGGAGGAGGAAGAGTGGGAGTACCAGTTTATACCCTCTGCATGCTGAGCTGCAACAGTCCACTCGGTTTACTGTCAGTTATATTGTCAGCCAAAAGATTCATTTCACACTATGCTGCCAGTTCTTATTTTTGTTCTGTCAGAGTACTTCTGGTGCTGCCAAAGGACAAGCACAATCTGACCTTAGTCTGCATTTCACGTTAACTGTTTCTCGGTAAGCTCAATTTTTGCTTCCTTGAGAAGTACTGGCCTAGACCCACAGTTGCCTGGTTTCCTTGCAAGGCTGCTTTCCTTGAGACTGCCTGACAGGGAGCAAACATAAGCTGGAGATGGCCAAGCCGCAGGACATGTCACGGTCTGATGGCAGCTTCTGGCTACCTGACAGCGGTGGCTCTTGTGTCGGAAGCATACAGCACACGGCAGGGCGTTTTAGAGACTCATTGAGTGTTCCGAGTCAGAAAGCTGCACCTTACTGTATTCTGTATTGCGTTAGTGTTGAAAGGAGGCAGAGGAAACTGTGTCTGAAGAGGCTTTTGCAAATGCCAGTTGGTATTGGTTTTGCTTGTGGAGTGCTTACGTCTCACTGTAGTGCATGGTGGGAACTGCAGGCACTGAAGGAAGCAGTTTTCTGTCAAGAGACTGTGTCTGCACGTGATTTTGAACAGCTCACTCTCTGCTGTCTGCTGACATATTTATTGCATTCATTATAGACTTTTAAACTCCCACTGCAGAGAGGAAACCTGTACAGCAGTGCTACTCATTATTGCAGAATCAAAAATTAGCATTTGTAAATTTCCTGTCACACATTTCTTTTTCCTCTTGTACTGTGTATCTGTTAAAATCATATATATATTTATATATGTTTAAAATTGCTGGAGGTACAAAAGCAGATGTATGTTTAAAATGAAGTATTCTGACCAAAGAGGAGAGGTTCGTTGGCATTAACAATACATTTCTAGAATAAGTCGTCTTTGATTTTTGATTGTTGTTGACACTTTTTGCGTACTGCTTTAACATAACACGCGGGAGCAAACACTGACTGTTGAAAGAGAATATTTTTGTGCTTAAATATCATCTTCCTGAACAGATGAAATTAAATAAGGGTTATAAGATGGCAGGTACAGTATTAGTTCTGGACTCTTAAACATATGCTTATTTTAAGAAGGGCCTGTTTATTTATTTTCCTATTTCGGGGGAACATTGTGATGCTTTTGAAAATTCTTAATTGCTGTCATGTAAGCAGAGATAATAGATTCACAATCAGTCATTTAAAATACTGCTTTTTAAGAACATGTATTAGATGCGTATGTTGTGTGTAATAATTATTAGCCACAAAAATAAATCTAGTTAGATTTGTGGGATCAGACTTTCCACATAATCTGTTCAGACCATGGAAGACACCGTAGATTTTACACTAGGCTCAGCATTTTCAAATGAACATTTTAAGTTCAATTAAACTTTTTTAAAAAGAGGCTCTTACAGATTTTCCTGAATAAAAATGTCTTCAGTGTGGTTGAGCGCTGCGAGTTCAGTTGCTCTGGAGTACATGCAGGTTCCCAATACCTGTAGGAGTTACAATTTCAAACCTAGCATCAGGTGTCCAGATTTGAAAGCTGTGAACTTAAGGCAGAATTTAGCCTCTGAAAGTGCTGTACTGTACCTGACCTGAGGGGAGGCTTGGCTCATTTTGATGCCAGGTGTCTGTGTGAACTTAGTAACTAAAACTTTGGCAGCTGGCAAAGAGAAGAGGGTCTGCCCAGCCTCTTCACCTTACTGCCTTTAACAGTAACCAGCTGCCTTTGGGACCTATTCAGCGACCTGGCCCTGCTGGGCAGCAGCTTCGTTTGCTTAAGAGCTACTGGCAATATTGATAAAATTAGTGACAGCTAATATAGTCTCATGATATTAAATTGTTTCTCTTGATATCAGATTGTTAAGCCTAATAAAATTCTGATTGCAAGCACTGCAGACGCTTCTGTTTCGCAAACAAGAAAGCTGCTTCTGTGACGCGTAGGAGCACGTGAACTCCAGTGCGTTCTCAGATCCATCGCCGGCTCTGTCCCTGCCCCTGTCTTGGTGGGACTGACCTTCACTTGCAGAGTGTGGAGGGGAGTTCTGAGGCAAGTTAAACTGAGTCACCAGGTGTTGTTCAAGGCCTTATGTCACCTCCAGGAGTAAAATACAAGAAGCCACCGTGGAAAATCATGGGATGGGTTGGCAGGAATCGTGCCAAAGGGAGCAAGAGAGCTGGGAGATCCTGCAGTGTGGCTGGCTTGGCCGGGAGAGCCGCTGGGCCCTGCCGCCCCTGGCTGGCCGGGACGCCTGGAGTTCGGGTACCCCAGAGCTCGGGCTGGCTTCAGCGCTGGAGGAGAGCAAAGCTGGCCGGTGGATTTGGAGGAGTGCAGCGAACGATTGCGTGCTTTGAGCTCTGTTCGCGTTAGCTGTGCGCTGGCCCGAAACGATGGGCAGTTGGGTCGGCGTGGCGGAACTCTCCTCACCCCGTCAGCCCGATCTGCCCGGAATCCCTTGTGGCCGCAGGCGGAGGTGGTGGGCGTCACCTGCACACCGCAAAGGGTAGCACGAAGACAGCAAAGTGCTGCCACAGTTTCTGGGGTTACTTGGGGGGGGGAGGGATGGGGGGGGGCGAAGGTCTGGGTCCTTCGCCGCCACCGCCAGCGCCGCTCGGTTACTTCGGGCCGGGGGCGGCTGTGCTGCGCCGCAGCGACACCTGCTGGCGCGGCGGGCCCCGCAGCACAGGCGCCGCGCCCGCGGAGGGAGGCGCGGGGTTGTGTTTGACACCGACGGGACGGGCGGTTGCGGCCGGTTTATAACGGCCCGGGTTTTTAAACAAGTAGTGGCCAGTGGTGTTGCCGTTAGTTAGAGCCCAAAGGAGTGGTTTCACTTGGTGCCGCTGCCGAAACGCTATGATTTTTAATGTTCAGGGATGTGTCTCCTACGAGCACAAATTATCGACGGGCCAGCAAGTGATTGATAAAAATATGTGTTACTCTAAGCTTTATGACTGTTTAAGTTAGCATGTCATCGCTTGCAAAGTCAGAGAAGAAACGACAAGAGCAAACTGGCACGGTATTTCCTTGATGAGCTGTAATCGCTGTCGTTAATCTGTGTGCGTCATTCTGAAGCAGCATTGCGATGGGTTTGCAGTTTGTGTCGTGGAAGGAAGCTGAAGCCACAGTTCAGGATGCCTTATCCTGACTCCTTTTGAGACAGCCGGTGTTTGCCGTAGAAGCAAGTTATTGCTAAGGACTATTCCAGACACCGAGGTGATGCATCAGCTTTGGTTATACTAGATTTTTATTTAATCTTTGTGGTTTATTGGTTCTTAAAACAGTGCTGTGACAATGCCTACTTCCAGCACTTAAATGGCTTTATTGTTAAAGGCGGTTCCCTGTAGCTTTACAGTCCGCTGCTTTTTATACCAGCGTGAAAACCCAGGGGTAATAGTAAGTAACTGATCTTTATATCTTGGTAAGGGATATAAAAGATTTTACGCTGTCTCAGGTTGGGTTGTTAATATCCCCTGACTGCAGTTACCACTGTTGTAATCTGGGGATAGGCTGGTAAGTAATAAACCCTACTAAATTCCAGTCAACTCCTATTCCAAGACAGAGAAGTGATGGATCAGCGAGGACTTGGTTTGGTAATAGTTTAAGTTCTATTTTTCAGTAATGAAAAAGAGAAATCTTCATTTCTGGAACCTAGGAGATGGTGGTTATCTAGTTTTATATTGTACCTCTTGCAGAAAATAACTAGCTGTCAGTAACAGTCAGACTTTTTTACTTTGCTTCCTGCAGTCTCTTAGGGAAATATTAACATCAGTTCACCTTTTGATTATCTCCAGGCATAGAAGCTCTGTCTGTATTAGCAAGTATCATCAACCAGCAGCATTGGGGCAGTGAAGCAATGGGGGGCTGAGGACCTGCCACCTACAACCATTCCAGGGTTTTTTAAAAATTTGGATGGACTCTGGCCTTGCCCCATGGCTTGAATGCCTGTTTGCATTTGAAGTATATTATGTGCACTCCTAGAATGCTTCTTCGGTTTTGTGTCACCCTAGAAAAACCCAGTTTGTGCATTGTGAGACTGTTGAGCAGTACACAAACTCATGCCCAGTAAGCGTGGACAACTGGGAGATTGAGCTCTCCTGCTGTGAACCCCAGCGCTCGTCCAGACGCACCCACAGCCTTCCTTTCTGAGGTGCTTCACAAAATAGAAGGACGTGGGCAATGTTAAACACGAGCTTAATAATTGACATCTGGCTTGAAACAAAATGGCACCTTTTTAACAAGTACACAAATATTTAACAAGTATGCAAACATTTAACAGCTTCCACGTCATGGCGTTATCTTCCGTGGCATGATCTTACAGGGTTTTGAGCTTGCAACCTCAGAACTCTGTAGCTGCCCGCTCCTGGTGCAGTGGGCTGACTTTTCTGATGCAAAACACTGAGGTACTGAAATACATTTTGTAGATAAGAATGGGTTTGGACAGTTTGTTGTTTAACTTTTTTTTAAAAGTTGAATAGTAGCTGAAACATCTCCTTTCAACATTCTCCATATGAAATGCTCAATGAAGTTTTAAGTTTTCATTTGAAGAACAAATGGTGTTTCATTCAGTAAAAATTTTTAAAAGTAAAAAATTCAAAATTATCTTAAACCCCCTGTTGTTACAGTTGACCAAAGCAAGTATTTTCATGAAAGTTTCCAAAAATTAAACCTTTCTTATTTTCTTTACCTATTCTACAGGTGTTAGGATCCACCACACCTTTTTGTTGCTTGGAAAAATGTTAGTTTCACAATTTTCTATAAGTTACAGTAGAGTTGTAAACCAGTGTTTTAAAGAAGCATGTTTTTGTTTTTAATTAAACTTGCAGCTATAGAATACTTGACAGATATTAAAACATACCTATGAATGCCTGATGTTCTTTTTTTTTAAATATCAGTGATTATGAGCCTGCTTTTAAAAGCAGAACAGTACCCTCAGCCCTTGTAGACTGAAGCATGCAACAATTAACAAACAAGATAAATTATACTTTAAGAGCTGTTTTGCACTTCATGCCCTCAATAAATTAGGTTTTATTTCCTCAGAAATAAAAGCATTCTCTCTCCTATAGGAAAAGGGCCAGGATGATTCATATGTAGGTTTGTGAGATTCTGATTGTTGCTTCCAGATCTGTTCCGTGGAAGGCTGGGAAAATAGTGAGAAGAAATGCCTAGTAATTTGTGACTAATATAGTTATAAAATATTAGTTTATCATTTTTATGGTGACTTATAATGAAATACCCTAGTTTTCATTGATCTTAACCTTTAAAATATTAACAGTCTGAAACAATTGCACAACTGTGAAGAGACATCTAAAACAATTAACAGCAATGCGGAGAACATATGCTTGCCATGGTTTTGTTGGTAAGGACATTTCCTAGGCGGGTTACTTGTCTCTGGAGGAAATCTAACCTCTAAATCACCGTTTCTAAACATGAAAATAATAACATCCTCCCGCTTATGTTGAGAGATATTTGATACAATTTTGCGAGACTGTAGTCACAGGTACAGTACAAATACAAAGGAGTATTGGCTTTAAGGATGGGTTAATTTAAAAAATAAAATGAGAACATGGAGACATAGTCTTCAAAAATTATTGGGATTGGCATCTGTAAATAGTGCTAAGATCTATAGGCATCAACGAAGTATAGGCATATTGCAGTGGCTGGTATTTTTATGCTATTTCATAAATGAGCAAATGTTGCTATAAAAGGAGTATATCTCCTAGAATCATCCAAGATTCATTCCTAGGTTTTTTTGTTGTTATTAGTTTTTAATTATAGTTGTATTTAATCCTCTTTAATACCCAAGTATTATTCATTAAGTTTCTATTCCTTATCATGCTTATGTTTGGTTGCATAATAAAAACATATATTTTCCTTGCTATTTCATGATCATACATTTCAATGTAAATCAAATCTGCCTAGTTTTTTTTAACGTTCTTTTATTTCGTCAATACTTCTTTAAATTCAGGCTCTTAGAAAGAAAATGGAGTACTCGTACAAGTTAGCAATTCCTCCTCCTGTTTATACAGGGTTTTTCTGTGCTGCTTATATTGCCTAATTAGTTTGGTGTGGAGAAGACTTGCCTCCACACATATGTGCTGCTAGTATTTTATCCAAGAAGTAAAGAAAAAAAAAGTAACCTGTGAACTTCACTGTAAACTTGAGAAGGCAGAATGCTTATTCAAGGAATAAGATCATCATTTTCCTACTGGAAAGCTGCTAGATCTGCTTTATGAATGGGGACAGCTGTAAGTATTTCAAGAATATGGGAAGGCTGTAACTGTAGCTGTCTTGAGGAATTATGCTGCTGTGTCCTGGAAGAGACTCATAGCTGTTGGCTGCCACCAACCTGTTAAGAAGCTAGAAAGAATAAAACAACGTTCAGCCATTCATCTGAAATTGCCTCTGTGGAGCAGTTCCGTGTCACCGTAAGTGGATGAGTGGATTGATCCACTTCTCAGCTGCACGTAACTCTGAACTACGTATGTGCCACTAAAATCTGAATAAAAGCTTATCTGGTAGGTGCGAATTATTCGTGCTACGTCTTGGTCCCATGGGATCTTCCCGTGCTTTGTTAAGTGTGGTGGTATGGCCATGCTTGCCTTACCCTTCTGTGGTCCAAGACCCCAGCTGCTCTGCTTGCCTGGAGGCACCCAGCCGTCCCTGTCTGGCTCTGGGTGTCATGCTGGCTCGGACAGGTTTCCTGCGTGGAATTCAGCCCCGCTCCCAGCATCGAGGCTTACACGTCACTGAAGTGTTTTGGGTTTGTGCGGGCTCTTTTCCCAGCTGTGAATCTCACTTGATACATATCATGACTTCTTGGACATAGGGAGGGAAAAAATTACTCAGGTTGCCCTTTTCAGGAACTGCATGCTTGCAGACAATTGATGTTCTTGCTTCAATTCAGAAATCCAAATTGCAGCACAGAAGAGCTTGTGGAGTTGGGACACTCATCCTGAGATTTTGGATCCATTAACCAACTTGCTTTATACGTTTAGATATTTAGCTATTTTGATTTTTAAATTAATATTAATTTTCAAATTCCCCAGGGTGACTAAGGAACAGTGACTGATGCGCCATAATAGACTAGTCATGTGGATGTCCTTTCCAGGGACCCAGATTTCCAAATAAATGGTGTCTTCCTCAGTGATTTTGAAAGTATTTCACTCCATTTTTCTGCATGGCACGAAAACCTTTTGCAAAAAGATGGTGTAATCCAAACTTTATGCTATTACTTGTATTTTGGAGCCTGATGTGCAGCATCACTGAAATCAATGAGAACAGGCTTGAGAATGAGACACTGACTTCATCTATGTTGAGATATATGCTACAAAAACTGAAGTCCTTGGCATATTGTTTCAGAAAGATCAACGTGGAAATTTACAAAGTTTTAAAGGATACTCTTGTATCTCTGAACCTAAGGAAGTGACGATTTTTTTTTCAGATTGTAGTTTACAAAATTACTGTCTTGATGTGTATATAAATTAATAGCTGTCTTTCCCATGGATCATAATGAACTAATCACTGCCTTTTTTTGTATTAAATATAATCTAGCCTTAAACCAGAACAATTTTGTTTTCTTTAGGCTTTTCTACTGGAATGGCATCTTCTTCCTTTTAAGATGTATAGAAAGATACTTTCAGGCTACCAGTTAACAATCCCACGTTTGGGAGCTAAATGACATCCGTGCAGAAACTAAACTAGACAAAATGGGGCGAGGAAGACACATTTGTGATGTAGACCAGCTATCTTCCCATTTGTGAAATGCATTCATTTATGAATGGGTAATGTGGTTGCTGCACGCTTGGAAACGTAACAGGAGGAAAGTATTTAATGTGTTTTATCCCTTCGTGTGACCCAGTCATTGGAAAAGAGACAGCCTGACCCTTGTCACTTGATGGCTCTCAGGAGTCCACAAGTAATTTGAGACAGAACATGTAGTAGCCATGTGAGGCGGCCACTTTATGTGTATAATGGTTTGGGAACTGCAACAGCTTTGCTCTAAACAGTGGCCATCTTCTCCCTCTCCCCCTGTAAAGTTCACTTAGGTTATTTTCATGTTGTTTTTCTTTTACAAGGCGCAGGATGTGTTTTTACCCAATTACACAGGATTTGTCGGGATAGGTTTCTGGAAAAATATGTCTATGTGTTTGTTTAAATTTAGGCATTGTAAATGGCCATCTGATTTCAGAGAGAGTATTCAGCACTGCATAAGGTTAAGCATGCGTGCAAGTCTCCGTCGGACAGGGGGTTAATATGGGCTCTTGACTTCTCTAGATGGTTTCACAAAATTCTGCTGCTGCTTTTTTCTGTGCAAGCTTGAAACAGTGCCATCAGCAAACAGATTGTGAACAGTGTGCTATGACAGTGTAGTGTAAGATCGTTAAGTACTAGGATGTATTCTGCCAGGATTGACCCTCTGAGGACCATTTGCGTAGACCTCTAGTTCTGAATAATCCGAACGTTCTTAATGCCTGTGCCAATGAAGTATAAGATCTAAGAATCTGAACAAGGGCTCTGTTTCCCACCTTTACTTTAGAGGTCGTTGTGCAAACCGGCACAGGGTGGCCCACAGTTATCACCCCATTTTACACTGAGAATCGGAGAATCGCCTGCAGCCAGATCTTCAAGTGTTGTAAGGGCTCGGTGTGTGCCGTTTTCTACAAATAACTTGCTATTTCTGTATGCAGACCTTGGTAATTGTTTTCTAACAAGGGCAGCAGCAATCATTTTAAGATTTGGGAAAAGATGGCAAGAACAGTCCTCTCTGATACTCTTAAATGCAGGGCAGCCCATCTCAGCTTCGTGGCTTGTGAAATGGAAAGCGGCAGAGGAGAACACGGGGCATGTGCATACTGTATGCCTCTGCCAGTCGATATTCCAGTTCAGGTTATCTAACCTCATTTTACTTGGAAGCTAATGTAAGCAGTTCTTACTGGTATGAGTACTAAAATAGGAAACTAATAATTCCTAGAATCTGGGTTGGCCTATTATGAATGTCAGACATTAAAGGGAACATTTCTTCGTAAAACTTTCATTCTAGGATTCAAATAGACTCTTTTAGCCCCTCTTCCATTCATTTTAATATGAACGGCCACATAAGTGCTCTCAGTAATAGTGCTATCCCAATTTTTGTGTGACATTCTGTCAACGATGTACATTAAAAAGAGATTATTAAATGGAAGATGCTTTTAGGTCCCCATATTTTTGCCACCCGAGGAAGGATCATTAGGTTAAGATAAGAAAATAATAGCGATCTGTAGCTATTACAGATTATCTAATGCAGTAAGGTAGATGATACCCTTTTAGAAAGAAGCCTGACAGAGGTGGAACAGTTACTGTAATTTATTTGGCAGGAAAAAACAGCTTCAAGCTTTGCAAGATCTGTGATAAAAAAAATAAAATTCACTTGAGTGAAATTCACTTCAGAGAGTTGCCTGCAGGAACGGGCCGTGCTGGAATGTTAAATCAAGAAAAGTGTTACAAATCGTTCGTGTACCACTAGGTTCAGAAACAGCAGCTAAGAGAGTGGCCTGTGATACTGAAGACAGCAGAAAGGTAAAATACATTCAGCTTTTAGTGCTCGGTTTACTGCACTATTAATTGAAGACATTATCGCAGTTGAACCAAGTACCCCAGTGTCAGGGTGGCTGACGATAATAAAGAGGAGCCATTTCAGTGAATTATTTCAAAACATTCCAGTGCTTAGTACGTAGCACATTAGCTTTCATAATTAAATTAACGCCTTTTGATTTGAGACCCCTGGCATGTGTATTGTGGAACCTGGAGGAAACAGAGAACATTTCCAAGGAGGGAGAGGGGAGAAGAGACCTCCCGAGTGGCCTGTCAACTGAAAAGGCAAGGCAAGACATGGATTCCTAATTGCAGCATTTCCCTCACCAGGAAGCGTGCTGGTCCCCTGAGAGGTAAAGCAGGTAAAGGCAAGGGCCCAGTTCTTGCGCCTGAAGTGTGCAGTATTAATAGAACATAAAGTTGGATTCATCATCTGCACCAGAAGCTCGAGGTGACTGGACGCTGGTGAACCCAAGTCGTTGAAGGACAGCTAATTTACATGGTTAGCGAACAGATTTTACTTTTGCTACAAGGATCCTCTGAAGTTGCAATGGGCCTGGTATGATACTGTCAACCAAACGCAAGCAAGAACAACCCTGAGGCCAGTGCGGGTTACTTTGGAGGCCAAATTTAGTCCTAAATGTATAAATATGTTAGATAGAATTTGGCTAGTTGAGGCCCAGGATACTGAGCTCATAGTCTCTGACTGAAAGAAGTCACAGCCTAAAATTTGATGCTGGAATGCTTCACGAGCAGGCAGACTTTGACACTGGGAGAGAAGAGATAGGAACTTGGGGGTGCGGTTTCCGTGGTTGTTTGTGTGTGTACACGCTGGTTCCATTACGTCAGAGAACAGCTGTTTTTCAAAGTCGTCTCTGTGCTTTTAGGCAGTGTGGCGAGTGAGCTGCAGAGGAGCCCTGAGTACGAGGAGGCCAGTGGCTGGGATTGGGACGTACGTTCAGGGTAGCGACAAGCACCAGTGTGGAACTGGAGGAGGAGGCTCAGAAGCTGGTGTTACTAGTGGAACAGGAGAGAAAGGGGAGATGCCTTAGAAGTCCCAATCAAAGCCCTAAAGAAGTACTGTACTGCACTTTCTTAATGGGGGGAGAGAGGGGGGCGGGGAAAATAGAAGTGACTAGTGATTAGAAAATACTAGTGACTAGTACTAATTATGTTGCTTGTTGTATGATTAGTGAGAACTCAAAAACTTGTGGAGAGAAATATTAGGCTGCGTTATCTTTTAATTTGTATATTTGTATAGAAAGGAAAGCTTCTAGTAAGAGGTAGTCACTGTGAAGTGTATCGTGAAGAAATTGGCCCCGTTTAGACATACTGTGAAGAAGTTATGTGTTAGTGAGGCTCGTGCCGGTCGCTGTAGATAATGTCCTTTGTAAACAGCTGACAACTTGAAGCATGACATTGAGAAGACAATGCACAGTGGTGATCAGCTTGGCATTATGATTTATGAAAATAGCTCACTGTCCAGGAATCATAAAGGAAGAAAGTTTATGGAAAAATACGAAACATGGTTAAAGTTGTGAGTTTCACTGAAAAACTATTTTTTGTGCAGAGGGACTTATGGAAAAGGGCATAGATGCTGGCAGAAGAGGAAGTAGTAAACGAGCCATTGAGTCTGGCATCGCCTGCGAAGTGGTTTTACAAAGAAGCTTCAAAACTGAGAAGACAAGGCTGAGGAAATTTCTCAGGGAGTCTTAAAAGCAAAAGAAAGACGTTGAATATTTCAGATTTGGTCCACCTGTTAAGGAAAAATTGCTTTTCCAGGAAATGGGTTGCTTTTACCTGCAGAGCATAAATCAGCGTTCTGAGGGGAGAAAAATCTGAATATTCTTAAATCCACAGCTGCTAGCAGCATTTTAGTGCTTTCTAAATAAATAACTTTTTTCTTTTAGAATAGAGCTGTATTTTATTTCCCAGACGATGGCGTGACTGGCTGGGTAGATGACGGGAGAGCCGTCGATGTTGTCTACGTCGACTGCAGCAAGGCTTTCGACACGGTCTCCCATAACATCATCCTAGGGAAGCTCAGAAATGTGGGCTGGATGAGTGGTCGGTGAGGTGGATTGAAAACTGGCTGAATGGCGGAACTCAGAGGGTCGTCATCAGCGGCGCTGAGTCTAGTTGGAGGCTGGTAACTAGTGTTGTCACCCAGGGGTCAGTACTGGGCCCAGTCTTGTTTAACTTCTTCATCAATTACCTGGATGAAGAGTTAGAGTGTACCCTCAGCACGTTTGCTGATGACACCAAACTGGGAGGAGTGGTAGATACACCAGAAGGCTGTGCTGCCTTTCAGCGTGACCTGGACAGGCTGGAAAGTTGGGCAGAGAGGAACCTGATGAGGTTCAACAAGGG
>Ga0065711_1037422_pt1 | contig 19856 bp, 13 predicted proteins | sample Hoacrofraction12_FD_59098 | JGI IMG/M metagenome (GOLD analysis project Ga0065711, IMG submission 59098) | Hoatzin crop microbial communities from Cojedes, Venezuela - Epithelial fraction 12 v2 (version 2) | ecosystem: Host-associated > Birds > Digestive system > Esophagus > Crop | place... | reverse complement strand
GAGGCGCAGAGCGTGAGCGATGATGGCGAGATCGTGCTGGGCCCGGCAGTGGGCAACACGCCGACGTGGCTGCAGATGGCTGACAAGGTGATTATCGAGCTTAACGATCAAGTGCCCGAAGAAATTCGCGGCTTGCACGACATATACATTCCCGCGGATCCTCCTATGCGCCGCGAAATCCCGCTGTATAAGGCGTCGGACCGCATCGGCACGCCGACGGCGCACGTGGACCCGAAGAAGGTGCTGTGCGTAGTGCCCTGCAGCGCTCCGATAGGCATCTCCCATGGGTTTACGCCCGTTGACGACGTGACGCGCCAGATTGGCAACAACGTGTGCGAGTTCTTGATCAATGAGATGAAGGTGGGTCGTATTCCCAAGACGTTCCTGCCGATCCAGAGTGGCGTGGGCAACATCGCAAACGCGGTGCTCGACGCGCTCGACAATAGCAAGGAAATTCCTCCCTTCGAGATGTTTACGGAGGTGATTCAAGACAGCGTGGTGAAGCTGATGGAGAGCGGTCGCTGCAAGTTTGCCAGCACGTGCTCGATGACGCTGTCGAACGAGGCTATGGCGGAATTTTTCGCCAACAAGTCGCTGCACGACAAGCTGTTGATGCGTCCGAGCGAGATTAGCAACCATCCGGAGCTGATTCGCCGCATTGGCGTGATTTCGATGAACACGGCGATAGAGGCGGACATCTATGGCAACATCAACTCCTCGCACGTGGGCGGCACGCGCCTGATGAACGGCATCGGCGGCAGTGGCGACTTCACGCGCAACGCTTACGTGAGCATCTTCCTCTGCCCGAGCATCAAGAAGGACGACTGCATCAGCACGATCGTGCCTATGGTGACGCACTGCGACCACACGATGCACTCGGTGGACATCATCGTGACGGACCAAGGCGTGGCAGACCTGCGCTTCAAGGACCCGATTCAGGCAGCCGAGGAGATTATCGAGAAGGCGGCGAACCCCGTTTATCGTCCGTTGCTGCGTGAGTACCTGCGCCTGAGCAAGGGTGGGCACATCAAGCAGAATCCGGATTTGGCGTTGTCGTTCCATAGCGCGCTGGCGCACGAGGGCGATATGCGCAAGGTGGATTTCTCGAAGTACCTGCGTTGAGTTTCCGTGGGATTCATCTCGCGCAGAACTCGCAGAACTCGCAGAAAATATCCTCCCGCTGACGTCTTCGACGTCCTTTTGCAGGAAGGTTTCTTTAAACTTAACGGCGGTGGGGATGTCTAATGGATGTATTTACTTTATTTGATTGAAATTATGAAAAAGATTGGATTAATTGTTTGCTTGGCGGCGGTGGCGATTGGCGCGATGGCGCAGAGCAACGCCGAGCTGGGCAAGAAGTGGTATGAGGCGGAGCGCTACGAGAAGGCGCTGCCGTACCTGCTGAAAGCGATTGACGAAGGCGACGCGGATAGCAAGGCTCGCCTGGGCGCGATGATCTATACGATGAACGCGCTGGATTATAGCATGGACCGCAATCAGGCGAACCAGCTGTTTGACGAGGCGATTGCCGCGGGCAGCGTGTTCGCGATAGAGCGTAAAGGCTTCTGCCTGCTGTTCAGCCCGCTGGGCGAGGACACGAAGGAGGCTCGCATGGAAGGCATCAACACGCTGATTGAGGCGAGCGACAAGGGCAGCGCCGACGCGTCGTTCAACCTGTTTAAGGTGTATCGCGACGGTCTGTACACGTATAGCGACCACGAGGAGATTTTGGCTCCCGACGAGGAGATCTCGCTGCAGTACATCAAGAAAGCGAACGACCAGGGCGGCGTCGAAGGCAAAGGCTGGATTGGCTACTTTATCTATGAGGGCAGCCACGGCTTTGACAAGGACGAGGCTGAAGGCGGCAAGATGATGGAGGCTGCATGGGATCAGGACAACCCGACGGGCAACCGTATGTTCGCGGGCAACTGCCTGGAGCCGGGCCGCGCGCTGGTGAAGTACCTGCGTGCTAATGGCAAGGCGACGAAGGCTGGCAAGGTGGAGGCGCTGATCAACAAGTACCACCCTGAAGGCACCCAGAACTAGTTTTCGTTTCTCTCGCGCAGAACTCGCGGAGCTCGCAGAAAATAAAACTCACGCAGATTGAGCGGATTTGCTTAATCTGCGTGAGATTTTTACGTGTAAAGGTTCAACTTCTTCGAAGCAGTTCAACTCCTTCGGAGTATCACGCCCCGCCGCCGTGAAGACCCTCGGAGAGGGTCAATTTAGCGAAGCGTCTAGTAGCCCCACGTCTTGCGAGCCTGCGAGCAAGCCGTGGGGTATAAGGGGTATAAGGAGATAGAGGGGAAAGGTCCTCGAAGAGGCCCAATTTGGTGACAGAGTAGGCGTTTCAAATTGGGCCTCTTCGAGGACCAAAATAATGTGGTGGGGGCTCGTGTTACCCCAGGAACTCCTCGGTCGCTGCGCTCCCTCGTCGTGCCTGGGGCTCGTAAACGCCGCTCCGCGGCTAAGTTGACCCTCTTCGAGGGTCTTCACTTGCATGCACAGAGTGACCTCTTCGACGTCCTTTTTTCTAGGGAAGGCGTCAACTCCTAACTCCTAACTGAGTTAGAGTTGGAGCTGGGTGAGCCAGGCGGCGATGCGTTCGTCGGTGAGGTCGCTCTCGTTGAGTTCGTCGAGGGCGAGTCCGCAGAATTTGCCATCGATGACAGCGGCGGAGTCGTCGAAGGTGTAGCCGTCGGTGGACACTTCGCCTACGAGGGTCGCGCCCGCGTCCTTGGCGGCGTTGTAGAGCTCCGCCATGGCGCCACAGAAGGTGGTGGAGAAGCCTGCGCTGTCGCCGCATCCGAAGATGGCGACGGTCTTGCCCGTGAGGTCGGTGGATTTAATCACTTCGATGCCGGTGTACCAGTCGTCCTGGAGGTCGCCCGCGCCCCAAGTGGAGGTGCCGAGGATGATGTTGTCGGCGGCGGCGAGCTGTTCGGAGGTGATGTCGGCAGCGTTGATGACGTCAGCGGCGTCGATGCCGAGTGCTTTCGCGATGTTGTCGGCGAGTCCTTCGCAAGTTCCGGTGCTGGACCCGAAAACGATAATAGTCTTTTTCATAGTGTAAAAAATTTAGTGGTTACACAATAGTTGTTTGTCGTTGCAAAGATAGAACAAAGATGATGCCAATGGAACGCTTAAAAACAACAAAAAAGCAAAAAATACCAATAATTAGTTACCTCAAAATTAACAAATACCGAAAAAATATGATTACCTTTGCGGCTGAATTTAAACCCTATATAAAAATAACCAATTTTTGATTTAAACTATGATTATCGAACAAGTTCATGCACGTGAGATTTTAGACAGCCGCGGCAACCCCACGGTGGAAGTTGAAGTAACGCTTGAGAGCGGCGTGGTAGGTCGCGCATCGGTGCCCAGTGGCGCATCGACCGGCGAGAACGAAGCGCTGGAGCTTCGCGATGGCGACAAGCAACGCTACGGCGGCAAAGGCGTGCTGAAAGCAGTCAATAACGTTAACGAGAAAATCGCTCCCGAGGTGGAAGGCATGCTCGCCCTCGACCAGCGCGCGATTGACGAGAAGATGCTGAAACTCGACGGCACCGCCACGAAGAGCAACCTCGGCGCAAACGCCATCCTGGGTGTTTCGCTCGCCGTTGCCCACGCCGCTGCCAACTATCTGGAGATGCCTCTGTATCGCTATATCGGCGGAACGAACGCCCACGTGCTCCCCGTGCCGATGATGAACATCATCAACGGTGGCGCGCACAGCGATGCTCCGATCGCTTTCCAAGAGTTTATGATTCGCCCCGTAGGCGCTCCCAACGAGCGTGAGGCTATCCGCATGGGCGCAGAGGTGTTCCACGCGCTGCAGAAGCTGCTGAAGAAACGCGGCTTAAGCACCGCTGTTGGCGATGAGGGTGGTTTTGCTCCCGCGCTGAACGGCATCGAGGACGCGCTCGACAGCATCGTTGAGGCAATCAAGGCTGCAGGCTACGAGCCGGGCAAGGACGTGAAGATCGCCATGGACTGCGCCGCGAGCGAGTTCGCTGTGAAAGAGAATGGCAAATACTTCTACGACTACAGCCAGCTGAAGAGCGGCATGAAGAAAGACCCGAACGGCAAGAAGCTGAGCGACGACGAGCAAATCAAGTATCTCGAAGAGCTCATCACGAAATACCCCATCGACAGCATCGAGGACGGTCTCGACGAGAACGACTGGGAAGGCTGGGTTAAGTTGACCAAGGCTATTGGCGACCGCTGCCAGCTCGTCGGCGACGACCTGTTCGTTACCAACGTGAAGTTCCTGGAGCAAGGTATCAAGAAGGGCGCTGCCAACTCGATCCTGATCAAGGTGAACCAGATTGGCTCGCTGACCGAGACGCTCGACGCCATCGAAATGGCTCATCGCCACGGCTACACCACCGTTACGTCGCACCGCAGCGGTGAGACCGAGGACACGACCATCGCCGACATCGCCGTTGCCACCAACAGCGGCCAGATCAAGACCGGTTCGATGTCGCGTACCGACCGTATGGCGAAATACAACCAGTTGCTCCGCATCGAGGAAGAGCTCGGTGAAGCAGCTGAATATGGCTATAAAAAACTTAAGTAAGAATCTTTTATTCCAACAAGAATGTTGCCACTAAGTCGTGACGATCGCGTGGCAACGAGCAAAGACTAAATTGTACTTTATGCCTGACTCGGCGGCGTCTGCGAAGACACCGCCGAGTTTTTGTTTCATAGGATTTGCTTCGCACAAGTTCGTTCGCGACTCGGCATAGTGCGAGCAAGCTCGCCCTCTGCTCTCGCTGCTCCGAACGGCGGGTGGGATTTTTTTTGTGGGGGACCTCTTCGAGGTCAGCGTCCACCGTGGGCACAGGCGCGGGGAGACCCTCTTCGAGGGTCTTACTCCTTTCGATAGGGGGGGGAGTATCATACCCAATCAGATTTACACATCTAAATCATACCCAATCCTATGAAACGAGAAAGGTTATGCAAACGATTGCACGGAAAAAGTGCAGGGAAAATGGGGTAAAAGGTTTGATGTGCGAAAAATAATTTATACCTTTACTGCAATATTTTGGAGGGAGTAGCGGCTGTTGCTACACGCGTCCCTGCCAAGCTAAATTGGAGGGAGTAGCGGCTAGATCAGCGCGCTTCCCTGCAGCGATATTTTGGAGATAAACTATAAAACAACATAACCTTTACAAAAGCCTATGAAAATTAAATTCAACCTGGAGTACAAAGCCGTTTATGGCGAGGAAATTGTACTCAATGTGATGGATGCCGCCAACCCTGACAAGGTGATGCGCCACGCGATGAAGGCGTCGAACGACGGCAAGACTTGGAAATGCGAGGCAGATTTGCTTCCGAAAACCAACACCCTGGACTATTATTACAGCGTCACGCGCGACGGCAATGAGGTTCGTCACGAGTGGATTGTCGTGCCGCATCGCCTGGAGCTGAATGCCGGCAAGGCGACGAAATATACGGTCTATGACCACTGGAATGATATGCCCGACGACAGTTACCTGTACAGCTCGGCGTTTACCGATTGCGTTGCGTTGCGCGGCTTGACGACGCCCGCCAAGACGGCTTACGGCAAGACGGTTCAGCTGAAGGTGCGTGCTCCGCAGTTGCGTACCGGCGAACAGCTGGGCATCATCGGCAACGAGCCCGTGCTGGGCGACTGGAGTTCGTCGAAGCCCGTGAAGTTGACCGAGCACAGCCACAACGAGTGGATGGTGACGCTCGACGCGGCGAAGTTCAAGAAACCCATCATCGAGTTTAAGTTTGTGATTTTGGGCGCTGACGGCAAGACCGATATGTGGGAGAACGGCGACAACCGCTCGATTTTCCTGCCGCAGATGCGTCCGGGCGATGTGGTGGTTTATGAGCTGATGCAGGCTTACTTCCCGCTGTATCCCGCAAAGTTGGCGGGTACGGTCGTGCCGATTTTCTCGCTGCGCAGCGAGGGGAGCTTCGGCGTTGGCGACTTTGGCGACCTGAAGAAGATGGTTGACTGGGTGGAGAGCACAGGTCAGCGCGCGCTGCAAGTGCTGCCCATCAACGATACGACGATAACAAACACGTGGACAGATAGTTATCCCTACAACAGCATCAGCATCTACGCCCTGCATCCCCAGTATATCGACCTGCGGCAAATGCCGGCGCTTGCCGACAAGAAGAAATCCGCGGAGATGGAGAAGCTGCGCAAGGAGCTGAACGCGCTGCCGCAAATCGACTACGAGCGCGTGAATGCCGCCAAGCGCGAATACCTGCACCTGCTGTTTGTGCAGGAGGGCGAGCAAGTGCTTGCGAGCGAGGAGTTTAAAACCTTCTTCGCCAACAACAAAGACTGGCTGGTGCCTTACGCCGCCTTCTGCCACTGGCGCGACGTGTATGCCACGGCGACGTTCAGCCAATGGCCCGACCACCGCACCTTCGAGACCACCGACCGGATGCAGCTGAGCAACCCGCGGACGAAGATTTTCAAGGAGGTCAGCTACTGGTATTATGTGCAATTCTACCTGGACCGCCAGATGCGCGATGCGCACGCTTACGCGCAGACGCACCACGTGGTGCTCAAGGGCGACATCCCCATCGGCATCAGCCGCGACAGCGTAGAGGCATGGGTAGAGCCTAAATACTTCAACCTCAACGGACAAGCCGGCGCGCCGCCCGATGCGTTCAGCACCAACGGTCAGAACTGGGGCTTCCCCACCTACAACTGGGACGAGATGCTCAGCGACGGCTGCCAGTGGTGGGTAAAGCGCTTCCGCAAGATGGCGCAATACTTCGACGCATACCGCATCGACCACGTGCTGGGCTTCTTCCGCATTTGGGAAATTCCATTGAACGCCGTTCACGGCTTGCTGGGTCAGTTCTCGCCCGCGCTGGGCATGAGCGCCGACGAAATCCGCGGCTATGGGCTGAATTTCCAAGAGCAGTTGATGACCGAGCCGTTTATCGCCGACTGGGTGATTGACCGCATCTTCGGAAAATGGGCAGACCATGTGCGCGAGACCTACGTGGAGCGTGTGCACGACGATATCTATCGCATGAAGCCCGAATATGACACGCAACGCAAGGTGGAAACCGCGTTTGCCGGCAAGACGACCGACGACGACATCTGGATTCGCGATGGACTGTACGCGCTGATTAGTGACGTGCTGTTTGTGCGCGACCGCAAGAACCCCAACCTGTTCCATCCGCGTATCTCCGTGCAGTTCGACTTCATCTACGAGACGCTGTACGACAACGACAAGGAGGCATTCAACCGCCTGTATAACGACTACTACTATCGCCGCAACAACGATTTCTGGTACCACGAGGCAATGAAGAAGCTGCCGAAGCTCGTGCAAGCGACCCGTATGCTGGTATGCGCCGAGGACCTCGGCATGGTGCCCGATTGCGTTGCATGGGTGATGAACGAGCTGCGCATCCTCAGCCTCGAGATTCAATCGATGCCGAAGGACAACCACCTGAAGTTCGGCAACCTGAACGCGAACCCCTACCGCTCGGTAGCGACGATTTCGACGCACGACATGCCGACGATGCGGCAGTGGTGGGACGAAGACTGGGAGCGCACGCAGGACTACTACAGCAGCGTGCTGTGGCGTGGCGACGCGGCTCCGCACCCGCTGCCCGGCTGGCTCGCCGACGACATCGTCCGCAACCACCTGAACTGCCCGTCGATGCTGTGCCTGCTGTCGCTGCAAGACTGGATGGCAATCGACGACAACCTGCGGCTGGCGGACGCGAACGCCGAGCGTATCAACATCCCCGCCAACCCGCGTCACTACTGGCGCTATCGCATGCACCTGAGCATTGAGGAGCTGCAGAAAGCGAAAGATTTCAACGCGAAGATTAAAGACCTGATTACGCAAAGCGGACGCAAATGAGAAAAAACCTGTTTCTGACCATGGCTCTGGCGATTGTCTGCGCTGTTGGCGCGATGGCTTACGACGAGATGAGTTACTCGCCCAAAGCGACGGAGTTCACGCTGCAAACGTTGCCCGAAGCCGTCGCGGTGAAGGTGCGCATCTATAACGAAGGCATTGGCGGGAAGCCCGTCAAGACACTGACGATGAAGCGCACGGACGCCACGGCGCGGTGGACGGCGAAGGCGAACGGCAACCTCAAGGGCAAGTTCTACACCTTCGACGTGCAATACGGCAAGAAGTGGCAAGGCGAGTGCCCGGGCATTTGGGCGAAAGCTGTGGGCGTGAATGGCAAACGCGGCGCCATCTTGCCGATGGGCGACACCGACCCCGAGGGGTGGGCTGCCGATAAACGTCCCGCTATCCCGCAGCACGACATCGTCCTCTACGAGATGCACCATCGTGACTTCTCCATCGACGCGTCGGGCGGCTTCGTCAACAAAGGCAAGTTCTTGGCGCTGACCGAGCCGTGCGCGATTGCCCACCTGAAACGGCTGGGCGTGAACGCCGTGCATATCCTGCCGTCGTTCGACTACGCGTCGGTTGACGAGACCCGCTTGGATCAACCGCAGTACAACTGGGGCTACGACCCTGTGAACTACAACGTGCCCGAAGGGTCGTACAGCACCAACCCGTATGACCCCGCCACGCGCATCCGCGAGTTCAAGCAGATGGTGCAGGCGTTGCACAAAGCGGGCATCAAGGTCATCCTCGACGTGGTGTACAACCACACCTTCAACATCGACGGCAGCAACTTCCAGCTGACGTGTCCGGACTACTTTTTCCGGAAGAACGCCGACGGGAGCTACAGCAACGGTTCGGGGTGCGGCAACGAGACGGCGAGCGAGAAACCATGGATGCGGCAGTTCATGATTGAGTCGGTTTGCTACTGGCTGAACGAGTACCATATCGACGGCTTCCGGTTCGACCTGATGGGCGTTCACGACATTGAGACGATGAACCAAATCCGGCGCGCTGCCGACGCCATCGACCCCGACATCATCATTTACGGTGAAGGCTGGGCAGGCGGCGGTGTGGCGCTTCCGCAGGAGCAACTCGGCATGAAAGCCAACGTGTATAAGATGCCCGGCATCGCGGCGTTTAGCGACGAAATTCGCGACGGGCTGCGTGGCCCCTGGGACAGCAACAAGAAAGCGGCGTTTCTGGGCGGCATCGCGGGCAACGAGGAGAGCATCAAAATGGGCATCGTCGGCGCCATCAGTCACCCGCAAGTGGATTTCAACAAGGTGAACTATTCCAAGAAACCGTGGGCGCTGCAGCCGACGCAGATGATCAGCTACGTCAGTTGCCATGACGATATGTGCCTGACCGATAGGCTGCGTGCGAGCGTGCCGAAAATCACCCCCGACGAGGTGATTCGACTGGACCTGCTGGCGCAGACCGCGGTGATGACGTCGCAGGGCATCCCGTTCATCCTGAGCGGTGAGGAAATGCTGCGCACGAAGAAGGGCGTCCACAACAGCTATAACTCGCCCGACAGCATCAACCACCTGGATTGGAGCAACCTGGAGGCGTATCCGCAAGTGCCGACGTACTACGCGAACCTCATCGCGATGCGTCACGCCCACCGCGCGTTCCATATCGGCGACGCGGACATGGTGCGCGAGAAGGTGGAGTTCCTGCCGACGCAGAAGTGCGTGGTGGCGTTCCACATCAAAGCGGGCGTGCCCGACGAGACGTGGGGCGACATCTACGTGGCGCTGAACAGCAACCGCCATCCGGTGACGATTGATGTGCCGGCAGGGAATTATACGGTGGTATGCCGCCGCCAGGTGTGCGACGCGCGGGGGATTGACTCGCTCGCGGGTGGCAAGGTGACGGTGCCGGCGCAGTCGGCGCTGATTTTCCACAACTGATTTTCTACCGCCTGGTGTTTGGCCTCGCGCAGACCTACGCAGACCTACGCAGACGATGTTCCTCGAAGCAGTTGAACTCCTTCGGAGTACCCTCCTCACTGCATCTTACAGGTAGTGAGGGTGACCTCGAAGAGGTCACTCTATGGGGAAATTTAAAAGGATATATTTTCATAAATTAGGATATGATGAAAAAAGTTATGATGATTGGTGCGGCGCTGGTAGCCGCAATGACGGCATTTGCCGCGGTGAATGTGGATAGGATTGACCCGCCGAACTGGTACGCGGGGATGAAACAACCGTCGCTGCAACTGATGGTTTACGGCGCGGGGATACGCGACGCGAACGTGTCGGTGGACTACTCCGGCGCGCGGATCGACAGCGTGGTGCGCGGTGACTCGCCGAACTACCTGCTGGTGTACGTCAACACGCGTGGCGCGCAGCCCGGCAAGATGCAACTGACCTTCGAACAGGGCGGAAGCAAGAAGAAGGTGAATTATGAAATACGGCGTCGCGACATGCCCGGCAGCGCGCGCAAAGGCTTCACCAACGCCGACGTGCTGTACATGCTGATGCCCGACCGCTTTGCCGACGGCAATCCGAAGAATAACCAAATTTCGGGGATGGAGAAATATGTGTGCAACCGCAAGGAGCCGAGCCTGCGCCACGGCGGCGACATCGAGGGCTTGCGGCAACACCTGGACTACTTCAACGAGCTGGGCGTGACCGCGTTGTGGGTGAGCCCCGTGCTGGAGAACAACTCGCCCGACGAAGGGATTTACAGCACCTACCACGGCTACGCGACGACGGATTTCTACAAGGTGGACCCGCGTTTCGGCACCAACGAGGAATATCGTCGCCTGACCGATGAGGCACACAGCCACGGGCTGAAGATGGTGATGGACATGATTTTCAACCACTGCGGTTTGTATCACCCCTGGGCAAAAGACGCGCCGATGAAGGACTGGTTCAACCAGCCGAACTACGGGCTGCAGACGAGCTATAAGCTGACGCCCGTGCTCGACCCGTATGCCAGCAAGGTGGACTTGCGCGAAACGGTGGAGGGATGGTTTGTGAGCGGCATGCCCGACCTGAACCAGCACAACCCGCACGTGATGAACTACCTGATTCAGAACAGCATCTGGTGGGTGGAGACCATCGGCATCGACGGCATCCGCATGGACACCTATCCTTACGCCTACGTGGAGGACATGGTGCGCTGGATGAAGACGCTCAACGACGAGTACCCCAACTTCAACGTGGTAGGCGAGACGTGGGTGGTGGAGCCTCCCTACACGGCAGCGTGGCAAAAGGGCTCGAAGGTGGCGAAAATCGATTCGTACCTGCCGACGGTGATGGACTTCTCGTTCCGCGAGAAACTGGACAGCGCGAAGCATGAGCAGACCGACAACTGGTGGCGTGGCTACAACCGCCTGTACAACAGCTTCTGCTACGACTACCTCTATCCCAACCCGTCGAGCGTGATGGCGTTTATCGAGAACCACGACACCGACCGCTTCCTGGGCAACACCAAGAACGCGCCGCTGCTGAAGCAGGCATTGGCTATGTTGCTCACCGTTAAGCGCATCCCGCAGCTGTACTATGGCACGGAGGTGCTGATGAACGGCACGAAAGAGGTGACCGACGGCAACGTGCGCAAGGACTTCCCCGGCGGCTTCCCCGGCGACACCCACAACTGCTTTACGGCAGCGGGGCGCAGTGACGCCGAGAACGATATGTTCAACTGGCTGAGCACCGTGCTGCACTGGCGCCAGAACAACGACGTGATTGTCAAGGGCGAGATGGTGCAATTCATCCCGTTCGACGGCATCTACGTCATCGCGCGCAGCTATGGCGGCAAACATGCCGTGACGATTCTGAACGGCACCGACCAAACGCGTCAGATGAAGTTGAAACGCTACGAAGAGGTGTTTGGCGGCGTGACGCAGGCGAAAGACGTGCCGACGGGCGCGACAGTCAACCTGGGTCAGGGCGTGCTGAACCTGAAGCCTCGCCAGACGTACATCTTGGAGTTCTAAGCAAGAGACAAGAACTTAGGAATAACTCCTAACTAAAAAAGGTCACGCCGAAAAAGCGTGACCTCTTTTTTTATGAATAGGTTGTTTTAGCGCACGTAGCGTTTGCTGATGTAGCCGATGTGGCGGTTGTAGGACACCTTGTAGTAGTTGCCCATGCTGCCGATAACGGTGAGGCGCGCGCCGCGAGGCAGGATGATGCGTTGTCCGCGGCTGTTGCGCACGCTGTGGGCGTTCTTTGAAGCGCTCTGACGCAGGCGCACGTTGCCGGTGATAACGGTCACCTGGCGTTTGTGGGTCTTCTTGGGCGCAACCTTGTGGCGTTCCACTTTTTCGTGGTGGTTGGGAGCGGGTTGACCATGTTGGGGAGCGGGCGCTTGTGCCCACGCGCTCATACCAAAGGTGAGGGCAGCTGCGAGCAGCATAGTTTTGATAGCTTTCATTGTCAATTTGATTTTAGTTGGTTAGTGTAAAGGGTTCGTCAACGCAAAGATAGGTAGGAATAAATCAAAACCGCAAATAAATTAGACCAAGAGGGAATTTTTATGGACAAAAAGGGTGAGTTGGCTGAAATTTTAAGTTATTTTTTTAGACGAAAAGGTAAAAATGGTTATTTTTGTGGCGCATGAAAGTTAATGTATTATAAATTAAATCCAAATTGCTCATGAAGAAATCTTTACTTCTTATTGGCGCGAGCGCAATGCTCGCTCTGAGCGCCGCAGCGCAAGGTGGCAGCACGACTACCATTGGTGGCACCAGCAGCACGGGCTACAGCCAGAGCTCGGGCACCAACGAGGTGAGCGGCCAGACCTATACCAGCACGGGCAGCGACGAGAACGCCGTGCAGGTGACGGGTGGTACGTTCACGATGAACAACTGCACGGTGACGAAGACCGGCAGCGACACCGAGGACGAAGATGGCAGCAGCTTCTATGGCATCAACTCGGCGGTGTACGTTGGCGGCAGTAGCGCCGTGGTGAATATGAATGGCGGCACGATCAGCACGTCCACCAAGGGCGCGAATGGCGGCTTTGCCTACAATGGCGGCACGCTGAATATCAGCGACGTAACCATCACCAACACGCAGAACCTGTCGCGCGGCATCCACGCTACGGGCGGCGGTATCATCAACGCCAGCAACCTGACCATCACCACCGCGGGCAACAACAGCTCCGTCATCGCCACCGACCGTGGCGGCGGCACGGTGACCGTTAGCGGCGGCACGTACACCACCACCGGCGGCGACTGCGCTGTCCTGTACAGCACGGGTACCATCACCGTTAGCGACGCTACCGGCAGCTCGTCGCAGGGCGAGATTGGCGTGATTGAGGGCGACAACACCATCAACATCACCGACTGCGAATTCACCAGCGGCGCCAGCACGCGCGGCTTGATGATTCTGCAATCGGGTTCGGGCGACAGCGAGGGCTACAATGGCTACATCAACGTCGATAACAGCACGCTGACGCTGACCGATAGCGACGCGCCGCTGTGCGAAGTGCCCACCTCGATGACGGGTACGCTGACGCTGACCGACGCGACGCTGACAGTGCCGAGCAATGTGCTGCTCTATGTCGATTACAACACGCGTTGGAGCACCTACGGCGGCACGGGCAACCTCATCCTCTCGACCGAGCAAAGCAAATGGACCTACACCGGCGACGTGAAAGCCGACCAATACGGCACGGCAACGGTGACGGTGGAATGCAACGTAACGTGGAAGGGCGCCATGGACCCCGACAACACCGCCAAGAGCACGACAGTGACCATCGAGAAGTGCGAGGACGACACCTATGGCACGTGGGCGCTGACGGGCAACAGCTACGTGGATAACTTGGTGAACAATGGCGTGATTTACACCAATGGCTACACCCTGACCTACGGCAGCTACTCGGGCTCGGGCTCGATTGACGACAGCGGCATCGCCGACGTGGACGCGAGCGGCAACCCGATTCCGACGAATGTTTACGACCTGAATGGTCGTATGGTGAAAGCCAATGCTACGGATATCGATGACCTAGAAGAGGGCATCTATGTGGTGAAGGGCAAGAAAATCAAGAAATAAAGGGAATTTAAAGTGACTCGCCTCGCGCGATTCGCCGCTCTGCGGTGGGTTGCGCGAGGTTTGTTTCATAGGATTGGGTAGGATTTTTTTGTTCACCTTTGATTGCCAGGTTGGATTGGGTAGGATTTTTTCACGGCTGTTCTTTTCTCACGCAGATTGAGCGGATTTTTAAAGGATCCCGCTTGTGTGGTTGTGCTGAAAAAAACTACTATTTTTTGGCGTCAGAATCATAACTATTTTGTATCTTTGCCGAGCAAATATACACAAAAACCAAATCAATATTTATTAACTAATTAATTTACAAATGACTAGAAAGTATTTATTCCTGTTTGCCCTGGTGGCAATGATCTCGCTATCGTTAAGCTCTTGCAGTGATGATAAAGATGATCCCAAAGTGACGAATGCAACTCTCGATTACACCGTTACAATCAACAGCGTTAACTTCGGAACCGATTCTGCCACGGCACAGCATGACATTCTCGTGGATTATCACTATGCTACGGATGGAAAAGAGTTTAGTAATACGGACGCTTTACTCGAGGTAACTGATAAGGTTTACGCTCAACACAAGGAGCAATATGCCAATGGAATTACCAGCGGTAACGTGGCTGTTACTGTGGATGGCACTGTGATTAAGACCTACGACTATTCGTTCGCCAAACCGTTGACGGTGACCGTATCTCCCGATTCATTGATCACCATTTGGCGTTTGTCCAGGATATCAGATGATAATGGTGCCGGTTGGGTTAATTCCACTTACGATTGGAATGCATTCAATGGTTACAGGTTCTACGCTAACGGCAATTTCGCGCATTACAATACGGGTGAAGACGAGTATGAAACTTTCGAAGGCACCTACAGCCTTGATGGCAATGTGCTGACATTTAACTTTACCAACGATTTGGGCGAAAGCGCAACAACGACCACTAACATCGTTTATTTCTCGTCTGACAGGATGGTCCTGCGTGCACCGAACACTAAGATGTGCTATGAGTATCGCCCCCAAATTTACGTAAGGTATATGGTTACGGTAAGCAGCGACCTGAAAAATTTGCTGTCTAATAAGGTGATAAAATACTATGGTACACTCAACAAGGTGGAAGAGATGCCTTTGCTAACGTATGCTGATTTTGGTGGCGAACATTGGTCTTACCCCGTCAAGGCAGGTATGGATTTTGATTACACCATCGATGAATCGGCTTACACCGAGGGCACGTCTGTTAACTTGAGCTACACTTGGGAGATAAGGTTGACTCGTGGTGTCGATTATAAGGAGTTTATCGTGGAAGAGAGAACGAATAAAGGCACGTTCACTTCGATGGCTGATATCAAGAAGTTCGTTGAGGGAATGCGCACCAGCATGTACGAGACAGGTATCCTTATTAACAATGAGGGCACAGATTTGGAATACAATTTCGATGAACTGGGAACGAAATAATAAGCAATCTGACCTTTAGCATAAAAAGCGCGACCCGAGCTGGTCGCGCTTTTTTTATGTCCTCTCCTACAAAAAGCCTCACGCAGATTGAGCGGATTTTTAAAGATCCTTTTTAATCTGCGTGAGATTTTTTGGGCTGTTAAAAAGTGTGAAAAACAAAAAATTATGGGGAGAAGTGGGGGCGGATGAAAGTTTTTTTGTACTTTTGCACCGCGTTTGTGGCGGCATTGTCCGCCGAAACGTTAAGGATTGCCTTATAGTGTAATGGTAACACAGCGGTTTTTGGTGCCGTATTTCCAGGTTCGAATCCTGGTAAGGCAACCACCGAAAACGCCCGCGGAAATTCCGCGGGCGTTTTTTGTATCTATGTGCATTGACCGTTACATCAGGAAGAAATAGGTGTAGAGGGTCAGGGCGACGACGCACAGCAGGTTGAGGAAGGTGCCGGCTTTGAGCATCTCGGAGGAGCGTATCTCGCCGGTACCGAAGACCACTGCGTTGGGGGGCGTCGCGACGGGCAGCATGAACGCGCAGCTGGCGCCGATGCCGATGACCATCACGAGGGTTTCCTCCGGCATGCCGAGTTGCACGGCGATAGCGCCAAACACCGGCACGAGGAGCGCGGCGGAGGCGGTGTTGCTGGTGAACTCGGTCAGCAGGATGATGAAGAGCGAGACGGCGCCGATGATGACGATGGGCGGCATGTTGCCCACGAGGTCTTTCACCTCCATAGCGAGCGTGTAGCTGGCGCCGCTGTTTTGCATGATTTGCGAGAGGGCGAGACCGCCGCCGAAGAGGATGAGCACGCCCCATTCGGTGCCATCGCTGATGTCTTTCCATTTCACCAGATCGAGGGCGAGGACGAGCACGACGGCGAGCAATCCCGTCAGTCCTTCGCTAAGGTTGGCGTTGATGGCGTCGTTGATGGCGTCGTTGAAAATCCAAAGCAGGGCGGTGATGACGAAAATCACCATGGTGAGGATGCGTTTGGCCGTCCAGGGGATTTTCTCCATTTGGTCCGTGGTGACGTGGCCGGAGAGTTTGGCGCTGAATTTGGGTTTAAAGACGAGCCAGAGCGTGACGAGCATCAACGGCGCGAGGATGAGCATGACGGGCAAGCCGACTTTGAGCCATTCGGCAAAGCTCATGTCCAGGGCTGCGGCGGCGATGGCGTTAGGGGGCGAGCCCACGAGGGTGCCGATGCCGCCAATCGAGCAGGCGTAAGCCACGCCGAGCAGCGAGAACACCTTGGTGTTGTGGAAGTCTTGGTCGGCGGGCAATTCGCTGAACATGCCGATGACCAGCGGGAGCATCATCACGGCGCAGGCGGTGTTGCTAATCCACATAGACAGCAGCAGGCAGATAATGATGATGCCGAAGATGCTTCGCTTGAGGCTGCCTCCCGCGAGGGTCATGATGCCGTTGGCGATTTTCTTGTCGAGCTTCTGCACATGGAGCGCGGTGGCAAGTCCGAAACCGCCGAAGAACAGTAGGATGGTGGGGTCGGCGAAGTTTGCCATCACCTGTTTGAAGGTAATGCCCGGGATTTCTGCCGCGTTGGGCAGCAAGGCGTTGGTGGTGGCGTCGCGCACGGCTGCGCCCGGCAAGCCGGCGATGACGGCGATAATCGGCACGAGCATCGCGGTGACGGTGACGGGCAGGGCTTCGGTGAGCCAGAGCAAGCCGATGAAGGCGAGCAACTCCAAGCCTTTGCAGGCGAAGTCATCGAAAGGCAATACGAAATATAAAGTGTTGCAGAGCACTGCTGCGATGATGATAATCACCCAGCGACGCACGTGGTTTACTCCTTTTGTTTTAGTCATAATAGTAAGAGTTGTGGGTTAAATTTCGTATGTTGAGAGGGTGGAGGTCAGAGGGAGAAGCCCTTGTAAACGATGTAAAAGAACAGGGCGATGAGGGCAGCGATGATGATGAAGGCGAAGATGCGGAAGCCGAGCGACGCTTTTTTGACGCGCGGCATCAGCGGGCGCGTGTCGAAGCGGTAAGGCGGGTAGCGCAGCGTGGAGGCGTTGGAGGGAGCCTGGTCGCTCACCTTTTTCTCCGTGGTCGTAGTGGCTGCTGCGGCGCGGCGCGGCGTGGGCGGCTTGGCATGGTCGCGGCGTGGCGGCGTGGTGGTGGCGGTATCGTTCTCGTCGCGGGTGGCGGCGTGCGGGCTGCGTCCGCGGAAAGGTTGGGTGAGGTCGGCGCCGCAGTACGGGCAGAATTGCACGTTTTCGGGCAAGGGTTTGCCGCAACGGTAGCAGAAGGCGAAAGTGCCCCAATCGTCGCTGACGCCTTTAGACGAGGCGGAGCGCGGCGCCGAGCGATGCACCTTGAGGTTGGTATCGACGGCGGCAGCCTGCCAGACGTGCAGACACTTAGGACACACGGCGGTTCCGCCATGTATCGTGAGTTCTTCAGCCGAGATATCCAGCTCTTTGCCGCAGTGTGGACAGGTAATTTTCATCGGAGTGCAATCCCTTTTAAAGGGCAAAAATAACAAAAAAAAGCGTATTTTCGGTTGGAAATACGTTTTTTCTTGAAAAAAATGTGTTGTTGGCGCGCGTCAGTCTTTGTGGGTGAGATAGACTTTCTTGTCGATGATGGCGGGTTTGCCCATGATGCTGCGCCATTTGTTTTTCAGCGCCCAGGCGGCGGGATAGCGGATGTAGCGGTGCATCACGGGCGATGCGGTGCCTACCATCCAGCAGTTTTTGGGGCAGTGGCGCACGTGCTCGCGCACCTGCTTGGCTTGCTCGCTGTTCCAGAGCTGCATGAAGTCGGGCGTTTCGCGGATGTTGCCCATCGACTGTTTCCAGAATTTCTCTTCCAGTCCGTTGCAGGGATAGACGTCGCCGTAAGGCTCGATGAAGAAGTTCATCATGCCGGCTTCGCAGGGCAGGGGGCGCTGTCCGCCTTCGATATAGTTGATGAGGCCCATGTTGAAGAAGGCGCGGAACCAGGATTTGGGGTTCCACTCCTTGAGCTGTCGGTTGATGAGGGTCTCGAAGTCGCCGCAAACCTGGTCGCGGTTGGTGATGACGTTGTCGTATTTGTGGAAGTAGAAAGAGTTGTGGAAGGCAGCCGTGGCGAACTCCAATCCCAGTTCGCGCGAGAGTTGGTAGAGGGCGAGCATGTCGGCGCTGTTGTGGTTCGAAACAGTGCAGCCGAAGCCGATGTCTTTCAGCCCCATCTGCTTGAGGGTGAGCAGGGTGCGCAGTCCTTTGTCGAAGCCGCCCTGGCGTCCGCGGAGCTCGTCGTTTTTCTGGGCGAGTCCTTCGATGCTGATGCGGATGCCGATTTTGGGGAATTTCTTGGCGAGGTCGATGACGCGGTCTTCAAACCATCCGGAGGTGGAAATGACGATGCGTGGCGCTTTCGTGTAGCACACGCGCACCACTTCATCTAAGTCTTCTCTGATGAAAGGTTCGCCGCCGGTGAGGTTGATGAATTTCAGTGGCGGCAGGCATTCCAGTTCTTCAGGTTTTAGCTCTTGTTTTATGTCGGTTGGATGCTTCCAAATGTTGCACATCTCGCAATGCATGGGGCAGCGATATGTGAGGATAATGGAGGCGTCGGTAGGTTTTATAGAGGTCATAGAGGCTGCTTCGTTCACATCTTTCAATTTATATTAACTTTTATTCGTGGGGGTTTATTGTGTGGGATGCAGATTTTTTTCACGAAATAGCAGATTCGTATAGGAAAGGGGGTGGGGCGGGTGTAATTTTGCGGCGTGATTACTGACAATTTAAACACGAAAAAAGATGGAAGAAATGGTTAATGAATCGATTGAGAACACGGCTCCTTCTTCGCCAAATGTTGAGGCGGCATGGGAGCGTCAAGTGGATGAGTTGGAGTTGGACACCGAGACGGACAGCCGTCTGCGCGCGATGCTGCGTCGGTGGAACCCGCGAGAGGTGCCTGAGGAGGCGCTGCGGCTGATGGCGCGAGGGATGGCGCCCGCGCCGGAGGCAGCGGCGGAGGAAGAGGAGGAGGCGCAGCAGCCGGCGTTCCCGCTCTATCGCCGGCGCTCTATCTGGGACTAAATTTTAGTTAGGAGTTAGGAGTTAGGAGTTAGGAGTTGCACGCCTGGTGTTTTGACCTCACGCAGACCTACGCAGACTCACGCAGACTACTCCGCAGACAGATTTTTATGGATTTAGTAATTTTTTTGTTTAACTTTTTAATTGATTGTTTTTTATGAAAAAAGGTATGAATTTAAAATCAAATGAGATGATTGATGGAATGTTCCCTGTTAGCACTGGGAAATTGGTGGCAGGTGTGGAGACGCACGAGCCACAGGAGAACCACGTAGTAGAGGGCCCGCTAACTACGGACCTGACTAGGGAAGGCGCGCCCGAACTGCTGCTAAATGAGATAGACCGCCAGATCGTGAAGATTCGTCCAATGGCAACGCCTGTGGACCAAATCTCACGATACGCGGGCCATCGCTATGCAGGCAGCATGTTGGTGGACTACTATAGTGTGGACACCAAGGGCACGCAGACCGCCATGCAGAATTTCGAGGGC
>Ga0065711_1037421_pt1 | contig 19857 bp, 9 predicted proteins | sample Hoacrofraction12_FD_59098 | JGI IMG/M metagenome (GOLD analysis project Ga0065711, IMG submission 59098) | Hoatzin crop microbial communities from Cojedes, Venezuela - Epithelial fraction 12 v2 (version 2) | ecosystem: Host-associated > Birds > Digestive system > Esophagus > Crop | place... | reverse complement strand
TTTGTGCCCATTGCCCCTTGTCCTGTCGCTGGGCACCACTGAAAAGAGTCTGGCCCCATCCTCCTGACACCCACCCTTCAGATATTTATAAGCATTTATAAGGTCCCCTCTGAGCCTTCTCCTTCAGGCTGAACAAGCCCAGCTCCCTCAGCCTTTCCTCGTAGGAGAGATGCTCCAGTCCCCTCATCATCCTTGTAGCCCTCTGCTGGACTCTCTCCAGTAGCTCCTCATCTTTCTTGAGCTGGGGAGCCCAGAACTGGACACAGTACTCCAGATGTGGCCTCACTAGGGCAGAGTAGAGGGGGAGAAGAACCTCCGTCGACCTGCTGGCCACACTCTTCTTACTGCACCCCATTTCCTTAAAAGTGAACAAGGGGAATTTGGCTGTTTGCATCAGTGAGTTTTCTTGGCAAGAATCTCCGGCTAACGCGTATTTAAACCCAAGAAATGCTTCTGTTCCCAGCATTTGGGAGGATATAAGCTGGGGGGGGGGAGGGTTGTGGGGCCACAGTTTTCAAGTGATTTTTAGTGCTGCGCACCACGCTCCCTGGGAGCTGGGAACCAGGGGCTGGTGCCTTTGCTAAACTGCCCGTCTCCCTCTGGGCAGGGGGCTGCTTCGGGAGCAAAGGCGGGTGCAGGACCCTAACGCACCGCTCCAAGCACCGTTCTTGTCCAAAACTTACATGTTTTGTTAGGACCTGCCAGGAAGCTATGAGTTAGAGGAAAGAGATTGCCGGGTCATCTGATATGGCTCCAACGGACCACAGTGAAGAAACAGTTATATTAAGAATAAATAAAAAATAAAAACCAACTTTGTGGACCCTTTCCTGGACAACTGGCTGAATGTCAAAGCTATCCTTTTTCTCCTGCTAAATGAACAAACTGTATGTTATTTTCATTAGCTGTAAAATGAGGAAATTTATTGTTACACAGCTTTGTAAAACAGATCTCCCTAGATGAAATGTTTTCTACGGCTGAAAAATGCTATTTTTAGTAATCTATAAGGTACCCAAAGCACTGCTGTCCAGCCTATTTTAACTGAGAATTCAAGGAACTTGCCTGGAGTTTTTATTCCAAGTATAAATGAAATGCCTTTACTCAGAGCAATTTCCAAATCTATATGGTTTATGGGAAGCTTAGGCCCATAGTCATGCATTAATGCCCATTTTGTAATAGAAACCAACGCAAAAATGCATTTCTCCACTCGGTGGTGCCAGTTGCACAGGGAAAACATTTTCCAGCGCTGGATCTGTGCAACTCAAAATGCTGAGCAATTACACTTATACAGGCATAAAACACACCCAAAGCTGTAGCAATTCGAGATCAATTAAGACCTTTAGTTGCCTGCAGCATCCCTACAAGACAATATTTTTTCAAGGTGATTTCCTGGGTACTTTGGAGGTAAAGCACTTGACCAGGCATGCATATGCTCGTGTGTCTCCTTTGCTGCTGCCTGCACAGTGCCATTTGCAAGGGAGCTCGGGCTCCCAGGGGAGTGGGGCAGGTAGCCAGCTACCTGGGTGAGGTTTTGAATAAGCTCCCCGGAGGGAGAGATTTGCTAAACTACTTCTCAAAGAGCCCCAAATCCCTCAATACTAACAATGCATATTGTCAGAGAGCTGCGTCTGCCATTTCAAGATAAGGGAGGAAAGTAGTATGTGACTGCAGAGAGTGATTTTGATTGATATCTGGTATTGCATCCCAATCTGATATGTTTTTGAAAAGGTCTCTCCAAATGCTAGGCAGTGAATAGTAAAAATAGGCAGGCTGTTAGGAAGTCCAGGCAAAACAGGCACAGAGGAAGAGCTGGGCTCGGGACCTAGCCATCCAGTGTTCTCAGAGGCCTATAAATGCCTCAGCCATGACATCCCTGTCCCGCACTGCCTTGGCCTGGAATAAGATCCGTGATTTCTGTTCCGCCTTATCCTGACACTCCCATTCAGTTTCTTCTGATTGGGATTTATTTCACATTAGGCTTTTGCATGAGTCAGAATCTGAGCAATGATATCAGGGTTTGGCCTCGAACTTTGTTTACTTTCTCCATGCATTACATACTCCACGCATACTTTGTGCACCTTCTCCACACATTACTTGCTTCAGCATGAATTATTGCCCTTGGTTACTGAGGAACTGTTGGCCTCTTGTGTGGCACGCCGACTCGGGACTAACCACTTCATCAAGACATCATCTTACAAGAATGGCTTGGGGGAAAGTGTCTGGAAAGCTGCCTGGCAGAAAAGGACCTGGGGATGCTGGTTGACAGCCGGCTGAACATGAGCCAGCAGTGTGCCCAGGTGGCCAAGAAGGCCAACGGCATCCTGGCTTGTATCAGGAATAGCGTGGCCAGCAGGACGAGGGAGGTGATCGTGCCCCTGTACTCAGCACTGTCGAGGCCGCACCTCGAGTACTGTGTTCAGTTTTAGGCCCCTCACTACAAGAAGGACATTGAGGTGCTGGAGCGTGTCCAGAGAAGAGGAACGAACCTGGTGAAGGGTCTGGAGCACAAGTCCTATGAGGAGCAGCTGAGGGAACTGAAGTTGTTTAGTCTGGAGAAAAGGAGGCTGAGGGGAGACCTTCTCGCTCTCTACAACTACCTGAAAGGAGGCTGTAGCGAGATGGGTGTCTGTCTCTTCTCCCAAGTAGCAAGTGATGGGACGAGAGGAAATAGCCTCAAACTGCACCAGGGGAGGTTTAGATTGGATACTAGGAAAAATTGCTTCACCGAAAGGGTTGTCAAACACTGGACCAGGCTGCCCAGGGAAGTGGCTGAGTCATCATCCCTGGAGGTATTTAAAAGATGTGGAGATGTGGTGCTTAGGGACATGGTTTAGTGGTGGACTTGGCAGTGTTAGGTTTACGGTTGGACTCGATGATCTTGAAGGTCTTTTCCAACCTAAATGATTCTATGATTCTAAGAATTGGAAGCATTGTAAGATCAGAGTGGATAATAGAGAAAGAATCCTCTCACCTTTTTTAGCTATAGCAAATACCAAATCTTACAAGTTTTGCTGATTTTCCCTCTAACTGCCATCAGTGTTGTGTAAGATGCTGTCAGGTAGGAGCCACATTAACTGGGAGATCCTGAGCCACAGTGAAAGCACAGTGGCCTTCCTCATAGCTGCTTTGTCAGGGAAGAGTGTGCAAGTTGGAAGTGGATTTGAGTCCTGTAGGATCACAGTGTCTCCTGAGAAAGCGAAGTGCTTGGGTCGGTGTTTATATGGTTATTATTATAACCACATAATTATTATGCTGCTAGTGCAAATTTCTACTGCTGGAGTGTGAACTTATATTCACATTTGTAAGGACTTGATGGATTGTTAGAATTTTTGCACAATGTTATATGTGGACACTGAAAACTTTCAGGGTGCTGTTGTGTGACAGAATTTGGTTTCTTTCCACTTTTTAGACAGTTACTCTGTGGAAACTAAGCATGGGTGTTCGACTGGGCTTCTCCAGAAAAAGAGACTCTACTGCCCACTGTTTGTGGCCACCTGTGGCCCATACCCAGTGTAGTATCTACCAGTTACTCAGTATGTGTATAGCTAGCTTTTATATTGTTGATCTGTCCTTCCTGCCCAGGGCCTTCAAGACACCAGAGCTGCATCACCAAAGAGGTAATATCCTTGAAAATTAAATGCTGTATCGGAGGAAATGACATTTTGTGATCCCTTTTGTGAATTCAGCCAAACCCCAGAAGCTTGGCTGCTGCTGACCCGAGGAAGCGGGCCATTAGCCTGAAGTGAAATGGCTTTGATGTGGAACAATGGAGTGATCAGACAACAGGTTCTCCTCTCTGAGAGCTGACAGTAGAGAAAGCAGCTCTGAAACTATAAAGAAGAAAGCCAAATGCAAAACTTTGTGTTAAAATAGCAGGTGCTTCTCAGAAAGAGTCTGCATACTTGTCTCAGAGCCCAGAAGTCTCACACAAGAAGACCTTGTTTATATGAATTTTGTGGTTAAGCCTCATAAATTGCCAGGTGCCACCTGGATTTGAGAGTTCTGTATTGTATTTAGTTGAAGTAACCTGCGGTTAGCACCAGGGTGGTACTGGGAGCTCAGAGGGACAGGGATAACTGAGATAAACAGCACTGCAGTGTCTTTAAAAAGCAGAGGAAATGCAGAAAGAGTGAGAGCACACAGGAGAGAGAGCAAGCAAGCTTGACATTTGGAGCAAACTGGGCAGACGTAGCAGCAGCTCTGCAAACTGACAGTGAGCTAAAGGTAGGCTGGCAGCACTGATGACAGCATCCCAGATGCTTGTAGGACATCCAAGTGTTGGTTCCTTTTCCTGGTTTAATGTGCAGGTCAATGATTTTATTTTATATGTGCTTCCTCACCTCAGACGTTGTTCTGTTCATTTTGGTGAGACCATCTATAAAGCAAGGTCTTGCTTGATGTGAGCAAAAGTATTGCAATCTTGCTCGTCTTTAGAAATGTATGAAATAACAGTGATCTGAGAAGAAAAGGGGTTTCTTTTCGCTTTTCAAGATAAAAAGAGGGGATACTGAACACAAGTGTCAGAGTCGATTAAATAATCATGGCTGGGAGTTTGTCCCTGGGGTTCACTCTGTAAGAATCGGAGTGGGGTAGGCAGAGAGAAGAAAGATTGTTCGGTGTGACCCCCAACTACAATAACAGCACACAGGCAAATTTAGCATGAGTAGCAGGAAATATTCCTAGCACCTGGAATATTTCTAGCTCTCCCAAGACAGATACTGAAATCTCCACTGCCTAGGCAATTCAAAGTGTTTGGTGAGTAGCCTGTTGGCAACAATTACATACTGCAGACAGTGAAGGTTTGGTGACCTGAGAGGGCTTCTTTGTCATTTGTTTCTTCCAGGGTGTGTTCAATGAAGAGAAAAAAAGAAAAGAATGCTTGAACTTTTCTTTAGCAGGGGTAAACCCTGTGTGATTCATTTGAGTTGGTGATTAACAGCAAGAGTTAGGTCATGGGTTTGGAGATGACCATGGCACTACGGTGGCACTTAGTCAAAGGGTTAGAAGAGTAGAGAAAGTATTAAATATTTTGCTCTAAATGTACTTGGTGCTGGCTGTTTCTTTACAATGACTTAGATATCGCTCTGAGGAGGCATTGCTCACGTTTTGAGAGATTCTGAAGGTGCTGCCGGAGATGGTGAAATTGCACAAAATTGCATAGGGTGTTATGTAGAAGAAAAGGATCTGTGGACAGTATAGGGCAAGTAGCTATTCAATTACTCTGCAGGTCATAGGAACACAGGACTATTCAAGGGGCAAACGGGTTATTGCTCAGTGGATAAATTTTACCAAGAGTGTTACAGGACACAGCCAAGAAAGCGAGACAGAAGTAATGCCCTGAATATATCTGGACACAGCTGCATATCACAGATCTATGAACAGCAGAATACAAGCAAGCATGTTTCCAGGCTGGATCAGTGATTGACAGCAGGGGACTGCAGTGCAGAGATATTTAGCCGTATAGGCAGCTGGACAGAGAAATGCAGGCAGATGGGGACAGCGGTATGGGCAGCTTGTTCTCAGTGGGACAAAATGAAGAGAAGCTGGGAAGAAAACAAACCTAAATTTTAGTTGCCAAGACCTAATGAATGATTTTGAAGTTAAACACAGCTCTTAAGAAAAGAGCTGAGCAGACTGATGCACCATTCTGGATCTGGAACTTGATCAAAGCACACAGTCCTTTCCCAACGGACTCTGAAAGACTGTACTGAAATGATGCTTTATTGAAAGGTCATAAATGAAATAATCTCAGAAACACCCTGGGCATCATCACTTTAGACCATGACTTGGATGTATTTCTTATGAAGGACACCTTCTAAATAGACACTGAACTGAGATTTCTAGCAAGTTATGTGAATTGCTAAGTTGTGATATAATCTGTTAAAGAAACCACAGCCATACCCACATCATTTCTAGTTCTAGTATATAGTCTTATAGTGTAGTTTTCCTCATTTTTATTACTCACACCAACCAGATCAGTAAAAACAAAATCGATCAGAAAACATAATCTTCTCTATACTGTTTGCTTACTTTGTGCACTTCTCATAGCCAGGTGATGAAAAATAGGTGTCACTTCTGTTGTTGTTTCTACACAATTTTGTTTCCTGCATCTGATCCAGTAGCAAGAAGTTTCAGTGTTTGAGGTGAAAGTCTTGTATTTATTTTTACACAATACCATATTTCCATGGCAACCACATTGATATTACTTTTGGCTGCATCTCTGTGAAAGCTGAAATTGGGGTCAAATTTGAACAGACATTTTCAGCTTTCCAGTACCAGTAATCCTTACAGAGCGAGTTCTCAGCAAGGTACTTAGACAGGTGACTAAGTTACAATGTATAAATGTTCTCTCTAGAGCAAATCTGCAGCCAGTATAAATTGCCATATCTCCTTGAGAGTCCAGGGAACTGTAGTGCTTTGCATCAACAGAGGATGCACTCCTCCTGCTTTAATGGAGCTACTCACATTCATTAAGCAGGTGCTAAAGTACCTTACAAAACTGGGGCCTGAATAAAGTCTACACTGGGATCGAGTAGTATGTGCTGCTCTGCCATGTAGAGTGGCATGCATTTGACACTTCAGATCAGATCAAGGACTAACAAGTAATGTAAGAGCACTGGTCTTGCTGGTTTAGATAATGTATCATGAGGCAGACAAAATTCTATCTTTCAGACACCAATTGAGTTCTGTTTCATATAAAAAAGTCACCAAACTTTCAGAATGTAATGCTATTGTCTGCAGTAGCTTTACTTATGGTAAGCTAAGTTATGTACAAGAAGGAAGGGGCAGATTTTGATTTTCGTACTGGATGACTAATGGCTTTATGTAAGTAAGGTGCATCGGTGATCTGCTAGACATGTGGATGCCTCAGGATCAAAGTCAAAACATATCTGGGTACTTCTCTGAGACACTGCGTGGACAGCCATGACTGGGCCACTCAGTTCAGTAGGTGTCTTGGATTAGTAACTCACTTTCAACGCATTTCTCAGTTAAAATGATTAGAACTGTTCTATTAAAAACCATGGCATTATTATTAATTTTGGAGGATAAGCTAACTTACTGCTTTCTTCTCTTTCTCAGGTGATCTGGTTTCTGCCGGACTGCAGATGTCAGTAGCATCACAAATGGACCTGCCTGAAGAAATTCAGCATCCGTATACAAAATTTTCTGAATGGAAATTCAAGCTGTTTAAAGTGAGATCATTTGAAAAAGCACCTTCTGATGACAGCCAGCACATGAACAAAGATCAGGCAGAAGAGGTTGCTTCTTCAAACAAAGAAATCGTACTGCGTAAAGATGAAGCAGTGCCAAGAGGAGAAACGATGGACTTAATGGGCAGTAGGAAGGCACTTGAGAAAGACGCCAATGACATGAAAACACAAGACAATAAAGCTCATCAGAACAAGCTGAAGCAACTTTGCCGCATCTGTGGAGTTTCATTTAAAATAGATTGTTACAAGAGAACTCATCCCGTGCACGGGCCAGTGGATGATGAAACTCTGTGGCTTTTGAGAAAGAAAGAGAAAACAGCAACCTCTTGGCCAGATCTTATCGCTAAGGTTTTTAAGATTGATGTGCGAGGGGATGTTGATACCATCCATCCCACTCGATTTTGTCACAACTGCTGGAGTATTATCCATAGAAAATTCAGTAATACTCTATGTGAAGTATATTTTCCCAGGAACAGCACGATGGAGTGGCAACCCCACTCCCCAAACTGTGATGTGTGCCACACTACCAGTCGGGGAGTCAAGAGAAAAAGCCAGCCACCCAGTGTGCAACCTGGCAAACGTGTGAAGATCATTGCAGAACGTGCTCGAATAAACAGAGGTGTAAAAAACCAAGCACAGATAAACAACAAAAATTTGATGAAAGAGATTGTCAATTGCAAAAATATACATCTCAGCACCAAGCTGCTTGCTGTTGATTACCCAGTAGATTTTATTAAATCCATCTCTTGCCAGATCTGTGAGCATATTTTGGCAGATCCAGTGGAAACAACATGTAGACACTTGTTTTGCCGAACATGCATCCTTAAATGTATCAAGGTTATGGGCAGCTATTGCCCCTCCTGCTGGTATCCTTGCTTCCCTACTGATCTGGTAACTCCAGTGAAATCCTTCCTGAACATCCTTGATAGCCTGGGCATAAGATGCCCTATAAAGGAATGTGATGAAGAGATCTTGTATGGAAAATACAGCCAACATCTCTCCAGCCACAAGGAAATGAAAGACAGAGAGCTCTACAGCCACATAAATAAAGGTGGCCGACCGAGGCAGCATCTTCTGACTTTGACCAGGAGAGCTCAGAAACATCGTCTGAGAGAACTGAAACGTCAAGTTAAGGCTTTTGCTGAGAAAGAAGAGGGCGGTGATATAAAGGCTGTGTGCATGACTTTGTTCCTGCTAGCTTTAAGAGCAAAAAATGAACACAGACAAGCAGATGAATTGGAGGCTATAATGCAAGGGAGAGGATCTGGACTTCACCCTGCTGTCTGCCTGGCAATCCGAGTCAACACATTTCTTAGCTGTAGCCAATATCACAAAATGTACAGAACGGTAAAAGCTGTCACTGGGAGGCAGATCTTCCAGCCTCTGCATGCCCTTCGCACTGCTGAGAAAGCCCTCCTGCCAGGTTATCATCCATTCGAGTGGAAACCTCCCTTGAAAAATGTATCCACTAACACAGAAGTGGGAATTATAGATGGACTGTCGGGGTTGCCACTCTTAATTGATGACTACCCCATAGACACAATCGCAAAGAGATTTCGATATGATGCAGCCTTGGTTTGTGCCTTAAAGGACATGGAGGAGGAGATCTTGGAAGGCATGAAAGCAAAAAATCTGGATGACTATTTGAATGGTCCATTCACTGTGGTAGTTAAAGAGTCCTGTGATGGAATGGGAGATGTCAGTGAGAAGCACGGAAGTGGGCCTGCTGTCCCAGAGAAGGCTGTTCGCTTTTCCTTCACAGTCATGAACATTGCTATAGCACATGGGAATGAAAGCAAGAGGATCTTTGAAGAAGTAAAGCCCAATTCAGAGTTGTGTTGCAAGCCCTTGTGCCTTATGCTGGCTGACGAATCAGATCATGAAACCCTGACAGCAATACTGAGCCCCCTCATAGCAGAAAGAGAGGCTATGAAAAACAGTGAACTGCTACTTGAAATGGGAGGCATCCTGAGAACATTCAAATTCATCTTTAGGGGTACAGGATATGATGAGAAACTTGTGCGGGAAGTGGAAGGGCTGGAAGCCTCCGGTTCCACTTATATTTGTACCCTGTGTGATGCAACCCGCCTGGAGGCCTCCCAGAATTTGGTCTTCCACTCCATAACCAGGAGCCATACTGAAAATCTGGAGCGGTATGAAATATGGAGGTCTAACCCATATCACGAATCTGTTGATGAGCTCCGTGACAGAGTGAAGGGTGTTTCTGCCAAACCTTTTATTGAGACCGTTCCCTCCATAGATGCATTGCACTGCGACATTGGCAATGCAACAGAATTCTACAGGATTTTCCAGATGGAGATCGGTGAAGTTTACAAGAATCCTGATGTGTCTAAAGAGGAGAGGAAGAGGTGGCAGCTGACTCTTGACAAACACCTCAGGAAGAAGATGAACTTGAAGCCTGTGATGAGGATGACTGGAAATTTTGCTAGAAAGCTCATGTCCAAAGAGACAGTAGAAGCAGTATGTGAATTAATAAAGTGTGAGGAAAGGCATGAAGCCCTAAAAGAACTAATGGACCTTTATCTGAAGATGAAGCCAGTGTGGCGATCTTCATGCCCTGCCAAGGAGTGTCCAGAATTGCTGTGCCAGTATAGCTACAATTCGCAGCGTTTTGCTGAGCTCCTGTCTACAAAGTTCAAGTATAGATATGAAGGCAAGATTACAAATTATTTCCACAAAACCCTTGCTCATGTTCCTGAGATCATTGAAAGAGACGGGTCCATTGGGGCCTGGGCAAGTGAAGGAAATGAGTCTGGAAACAAACTGTTTAGGAGGTTCCGAAAAATGAATGCCAGGCAGTCCAAATGCTATGAGATGGAGGATGTATTGAAGCATCACTGGCTATATACCTCTAAGTACCTCCAGAAGTTCATGAATGCCCATAAAGCATTAAAAAGCCAGGGCTTCACCATTGATCCAGAGGATAATTTGCATGACTCCTTGCCACTGGAGGTCTTAGAAAGCAATGATTCGGCGGAGCTCTAAATGTAAAGCGCATTTGGTGTTGGGTTTGTGATGGTGTCTTCCTGTAAGGAGGCAGCTGCTTTTCAGGCCTGCAGAGGTACAGGGAAGTCTGAAGCGATCATTTTTACACTCCCTGTTACAGGTGCTGAGTGGAGTTTAATAAACACCATGTCTGCTGGGAGTTTCCAAAAGGCAATGCAGTGGTGCATTTACCGGTTGTTATGTGAGATGAAAGCAGAAACAAATTGCAAAGAAGGGCCTTCAGTTTATTTTGGTCTTAGAGTGTTTTTTGTAAGCGAGAAAGCCAAAGTAAACAAGGTTTTATACAAAGTAGTATTTTGGAATGAATATGATTCTGGAGAGTTATGACAGTTGCTGAGAAAGCAAGCATGGCTATTTGTTCTGCTTGCATTTTTAAAACAATTTTGCTATTTGCTTTTTAAGAAGGTTGGATTATTTCATTGACAGTCCTTTGGCTTTTATAAGTAAAGATTTGTCACTGAGACACTTGGGTAATTGTTTTGAGATAAAGTTCAGTTATTTTTGTATAAAATACTGACTAAAGATACAAACTTTGATCTCACAAACTTTAAAAAAATAATTATTTAACATTTATATTGTAGTACTTAGGAGCAGATGATGCTATCATCATGCTAATTTACTATATGAAGATAGAGGAAAGGTAGCTGGAATTTTTTAAAGAAATTTTTATTGTAGTCTGTTTACTCTAAAATGCAAACATGCACTTGTGCTCCTAAATCAGGATTTACAGTGCCTTGTGGTTATCTCACTGTACAAAGCACATTCAAGCTCTGCTGTGTAGCTTGTTGCTTCATGAGCATTTTAGATTTCTGTGGTAACTCCAGTATATAGTATAATTTGCATTAGTAGAGTTTTATTGGGTGAATTCCTGGCCTCACTGAAGTCACCAGTAAATTGTCATTACTACCAGCAGGCCCACAGTTTCACCCGGTGACTTTAGTCACAGCAGACCCGTTTCTCAGGAGATGGATATTACCTTGATCAGATACATTACAGTGTTCTGATCTTCTCTATTAGGATATTTCACTGACTGCTGATGATGTGCTCCAGCTGTATCTGATACTGAGCTTTTTCATAGCTGGGATACACTGCACAGTCTCATTTTCCAAATCTGTAGAAGAGGAATGATATTTATTAACCTCAAAGATAGTTGGCATACAAGATTAGTTAAAAAGCAATGGACTCTCTTGAGATGACTGCATATTGTATTTTACATTTTTACAGCAGTGTTTAGTTGGCATTCCTCCGTACTATATTAGATGAACAATTTTGTTGGTGGTATTTGCCTTTCTGAAGTGGTATTTAGTGTATTCACGTACTATCATTACATGAATTTCACTCAATGACATATTCATGAAATATAATCAAGAGTACCTGAGATGCCCTGAAAACGTCTAGCCTTTCAGATTTGCACCTGTAGCTAGGGCATTATTGTGTTTGGAGTAATATTTCTGAAACAAGATTAAATGCAGAGGCAAACAAAGCACGGATCTAAAATAATCCACTTTTTGTTTTTGTTTTGATGTGGCAGAAGTTGGTTCATGAGTGTAAGTGAACAACAAACTTCAAGAATTTATGGTCTGAGGTTTGTTTTGTAGTATCTTGTTCATGTTATTTACTATATCTTTGAGGGTCTAGTATTTACCATTTATGGAAAATGAAAAAATAGAGTTAAGCGTTAGTATTAGTACAAATATTAGGGTTATTCTCATTATGTCTTTCTTTTGATTTTATGAAGTAAAATACTATTTTTAAAGTATTCTGTAATTTAAGGTTTTGTTTTAATAAGGTTTCTTTAAACATAGTTTAACATTATGTGAAAAATTGCAGTTGGAAATAATGCCTTTTACTTAAAACATGTGCTTTTCTAACCAGTCATAAGGACTACAGCATCTTTTGTATGGTGTGCCATGTACATCTACACTTATTGAGTGTTCATTTCTAGATATTTTTTTTCAGTTCTTTGAATAAAACAAGTATTTCCCACAGAGCATAAATATCAGGTTTACATAAGTATCATTCTTCACCAATACATGCAGACAATGAGTTTTCCAGGGAGTATAAATATCAGGTACAAAGAGCCTCCTTTAGCAGTAAATGCAGATATAGTGTGCATTTTTGGTTGGTATATATTTAATTATACAAATAGTTGTGCACTTTTCTTTTTTCTCTGTAAGTTTATTTGGGACAACTATATTACCTTATGTTTTCTCCTTGACTCTGCTTGAATAACTTAGGGCCCAGTTTAACAATCTTCACTCACCTCATGGTGCTCTTCACTCCATTTAAGTGGTATATACACAGTTTTTGCTGCCTTTTGCACAGGAGTGAATTTCATCCCCAGGTAATCTGGACCCATTCATTGCAATAGACACATGCCACTGGACTGACAGACCAGACTTTATTCATTTTGCACACATAATTTCAGTGACTCCGCTGACATTTTCAAATTCCAAATTCACTTTAACAAGCTGCTGATGTAACAGCAAGTGATACGTCTCACTGCCTTCAAAGGGGTCGAGTAAGGTTTATCCATATATGTATGATTTCTCATGACGAGGCTTATGTCCTGGGGTAACTCGTCAGACTGAACATAACCTGCACAGGGACAGAGGAATGCAGTGGCACGGGAAAGTATTCTTTTGTGAAACATTATTAAGCCATCAAGACACATTTCACATTCTACCAGCTCTGCACAGGATAATTGACACAGAGAACTACTACTGATTTTTTTCTTTTCTTTTCTTTAGACTGGAATGTAGTTTAATCTTCTTTTTCCCCATTGTTGACATCTTCTGTAAATCAAGAGACTCTCTTTGAGAGTTTTGAGCTCATAACAACGCTGCATGCACACAGCCACGCATCAGAAGGCAAACAAATTCTGACTGCAGACAGGTGCATCATTTGGTTACGCAGTCTACAGTTAAGCTTTTTGATTTTGACGAGCCTTCAGAAAAATGGAGACACTTTTATGCATGGTACTCGTTCAAACCTTCACATTTTATGTTAATACTCGGCACAAATCTTTCAGTAATTCATGGTAACTAATTTTCTTGCTCTGAAATTGTATTGACTATAGTTTTTATACAATCACATTATGTATCTTGGTTTGTTTGATTTTATTCAAGGGCTTTGTATTGTGAATTGCCATGTTATGAAATTATGTGAACTATGTTAGAAGCCATGATTCTGGTCTCTCATATTTTTTTCCTCACAGAGAAAATTCTATTGACTTTGAGCAAATCGTCTCTGACTTTTAGTCAGGTAGTTCAGAAACAAATTCTAGATATTTACGGCATCTTAATTTCTGAGTACACCGAGTTCTGTAATTTGTCTCACCACACAGCTTCATAATTTTACCTTTTCTTACTGTATTACAGTTTCTTAATTAATGAAACCTGTTTAAAATAAAGGTCTTATAAATATTTAAGTTTCTGGCTTTGTATTTCTTACTAGTTTTTCAACTATGCACGTAATTTCATGGTAACAATCTTACTTTTCATTCAGATTGTGGATGCTTTTCATATTTCGGCTGTTTTAATGCCCAGAGACAGCTGTGATTCCTGCCCTGTTCTGGAATTCACTAAATTAACACAAATGAAGATTACCCTGCGAGTCTCAGCACTCCTTTCAGCACCTTTCCTCACAGGCAACTGCTTGACAGAAAACTAAACTAATTTCAGAACAGTTTTAGTTAGTTTGTAAATGGCTTTTGCTTCATTTACAAATACCATCCCAGTGTTTGTTTAAAATCAGCCTTGCACTGTTACGTCCATGCTAATATTTTAAGCCTCTTTGTTCGCCTCTGTGCATCCTTTCCATCAGATTTTGGCTCCTCGTCATAGCCTGAGGCACAAAGATTAGTTCCAATCTACCTTTCAGTTCATGATTTGTAGCTTCCCTTTATTCCACTTCAGAAAATCTTTCTTTCTTCCCTGCCATGATATCTCAGGGTCAAAAAACTTACGCAAACCAACTGGTTTGCATGGAATTAATGATGAGCAAATTAAGCTACCTGATTTCCTTGTGCAATCAGGTAATTACACATCTAATTGCTGGACTTCATATCACCAACTTATTTCTTTCAGCTGACCTTGAATAAAAAATGTTGGATGGAAAAAACAGAACGCAGAAAAAAACAAGCCTCAGAGAGTTTCCTGCTAAATTAGGATGATTTAACTCCTTTATTCCTAAATCTGTAATAACTGACTGAATTTTACATTCCATGTATTCCTATTAGAATCGGGATCAGATGAAGAATAATGACGCCTGTCACCTCTCTTCTTCAGAGTACTGTTTCAGGTAACTGAATGTGGCATAGTTTTCAAACAGCTGACCAGCTGCAACTCCTAAGCGTGGGAGCTCTTCTACCTTCTGCATCAAGCTTAATATTGTCAAAAATACAAAAAAAACCCCACACTGGAAGGGGTTTAATTAGCACCTTTTTTAGCAGCATCAGGAGATAGGCCAAGAGGTGTGTTTTCAATGCCCAGCTCTTCCTCTGAAGGTGGGCACTCTGAGCCAGTAGACAAAGGAATACACAATAGCCACCACCTGAAGGAGGTCCTGCACACCTGTGGTAGTGGCCAGTGCCCTGTTGTTCCTGTATATGGGCATGTATTGAGAAATCGGAAGGTTTATAAGGTTATTGTCTTTCTTTTTTTAAAGAAAAAATGGTCTTTGGAGTCACAATTTTCAAAGGTCAAGTAGGGACACCAAGTTAGAGTTCGATTTTCAGAGGCTATTGCTCAGGCCCTTCCCAGAAGTGAGTTTTGTTTGGAATGGGATAGGGTAGGAATTAAAATATGGAGGCAGCTATAGCCACCAATCATGAAAAAAAAGAAGTAAGCCAGTCCTTCTGTCTGTAATACATAGAGTATAGCATTAAACAACTTTACAGATTCCTTTTCAATCTGAATTCAGTCTTTTCCTTTTGCTTTGGGCTCCCAGTTGCATTATTTCCACTCCTTTCAATGGTCTATTTGGGCAATGAGTCACTCTGAACTATGACACATGCTTTAGTGCTACCACTAAAGTTTGTGCTGTGCCTTTCCTGTAGATTAATCAGGTACTTCAGGGTCCAAGCACCTTTCAATAGTAGTAAAATCCATATATTATTCTTGTAAAAGCTGACAATAAGAACACAGTGTTACTAAAATGTGGCTGGGAACCATGATGCTGCTTGTCGTGGTTACAAAACACATAGGTCAGTTGGATGCGGACACAATAGAGATTTATTTCTGCACTCAAATTTACTCCATTCTATCTTCTAATTCTAACCTGCCTGGGGAAGAAACATCTCGTATTGATTAGCTGATTTTGAAGGCAATCAATGCTCTAACAAGTACATGACTCAAAAGTGTCATCAGAATTACCAGAGAATGAAGTACTTTCTGCCATCTTGAATGCTATGTCAAGTGTCTTCTTTACAGGCTGATGTTCATCTATCTCTTTACGTTCTGGAAACTCAAGAAATGCTTGCAACATACTGCAACCACACCACCAGTGCCTGAGCCACCAGGCGTTATCTCAGGCTGAACATCACTTCTGCTAGGCCAGTGTCAAGCTTTCCCTTTGGAAAATGTTTCCGTCTTGTTAGTTGCCTGCACTAGCAGACAAATTTGTCACACAGTGTGGGGTCTGAGGAATTTGAGATAATGATGGTAACTGGGAGAGGTAACAGGCAAAAACTCGGACTGGACACTACCAGGGAGCTGAACAATTGTGGGGAGTCTTTTGTTATTGTAAAACGGTGAAGGGATGAGGGATGGAGTTTGTTTGTGTGAGTATATTGTCCTCCTTTGTTGTTGTTGTGATGATGTGGCTTTAATCTTGGTGCGGATTTTTTTTGGTTGATGTAAATGAAGTCTGTGAAGAATAAAAGAGATAAAAAGAGATAAATGTATATTTTAATGACAATTCAGCTGAGTAAGACCTGTGACTAACCTACAAAAGGGGATGTTGACTATTGAATTTCACCAGTTTGAAGGGACTTTACATGGGCATGATATTAATCTATTTCTTGGAAAAACATACAGTACTATATATGCTGGGCTTAGGTAAAGTAGCATGACAAAAGAAATGGGAAGCCAGGATTGAAATCTATGAATTTAGACCAATATCAAACCGTTGAGAAGGGAGTCAGGGTGATATAGCTCCGATTTACAAGCTCTACCCAAACTATAGCCTCCCTGAGCACGTGAAAAGGTTGGAAATGGAAACTTTGCATGGTTGTCCTTTACTTTCCTCTGCTGTTGACTTGAATCATGAAGGTTTTAAGGGGAGTACTGTGCACACACATCTATGTTGATAGGAATACTGTACTACATTTGCTGCTTTGCAAATGAGTGGCTCCTCAGGGTCTTCACATAGCGATCAAATGGCTGACAGCTGGTCCTGTTTTTCTTTTTTATTCAGGGGTCCAGCATGAGAGCTGGACCGTGAGTACTGATCTACTGTTGTTGGCTCACAAATTTTGAGCTGATGGTATTGATTTTTTGAAAAGATGTTTGGAGCAGTAATAAAAATAAAAAAATAAAGTCAAGAATGATGAGGCTTTACAAATAGCCAATAAAAGAATCCACAAAAAAGTCAGTAAACTCTTGGGCTATTCAACCTTCACAATGTCCTTTTCAATCTGAACCCAATCTTTTCCTTGTGCTTTGAGCAGCCCGCTGCATTTGTTTCCACCCTCACAATGCTCCACCGGCTCAATGAGTCACTCCGAGCTACAGATTGCACTTTTAAGCTTTCACACTCTACACAGTCACCCTGGGAGAGCAGAGAAAGAAATGCATAGTGGAGGACCTAGAGTAAATGATAAAAGTCCTGTTCAACAGAAGGAACTTTCTCTGAAGTCAATGGGAGCTCACAGCATGGGGTGGCTGTGAAGCTAGACCCCTCATCAGATTTCACATGGACCTCCCAAGCACACACGCTGTCTTTTCGTTGACTTTTGGATTTACAGTGTTCGATTTACCCCATGAGTAGGTGAAAAAAATGCAGTCATTTTTATCACAAACTTTATTAGCTTACTAGATTTTTAAAAACACAAACACAAAGCAGTTGTTGAACAGAGTGGTTTAAAAGAGCAATCTCATTTTTACTATGAGATGATATTCCACAACTGTAGCCAAAGCTGACATAAAATCATTCAGTACCTCTCAAAATCAAAAATTAATTATCTAGAATTAAATGTTCCATATGTAAGCTTTCCATAATGGAAGTCCCTGAAGAAAACTGACCTTCAGTGTCTGAATATTTCATTATTTCTGACACAAGGGACTTAAGCTACCACTTCAGTTTAAAATGAGAGTAATTAGTCAAATTTTATTTCATTACAGCAACATAAAATTGGAGTAATGCAGTTATAAATTAGGCCAAATATTTCTAGAACTACTTACTACAATAAAAAATTAAAACAGATAATATAATGTTCTTTATGGACAGATGCTAACACCACTGAGTACATGGGATAATGCCTTATACTACCAGCAGTTCCATTAAACTCACTGGGGATAACCAGGGAGTAAGTTACAGCATAAAATATAGCACAAAGTTACCAATATTTGGCTGTGTTTGCACAACGCCCTCTGTGATGGGGTTCCTATCGGATATTACAAAAATATACATAAGAGAAAAAATAAATTCACAAGCTTTGAAATGTAACTGAAATAATTGAAAATAATAATTGAAATCAATTAAATAAAAAGAGCTCTTCAAGCTCAAATAACCCATTCTGCTTCAAACATTACCAGCTGTCTTTGACTGGGATTTCACTTCCTCCCAGGTGAATACAAATTGACAGTGTAAATCTACTCAAACAATCTCCGAAGAAAGGACTTTTTCACAGGCGTTGTTAACTTCATGGTTGTCTTTCTGCGCAATGGTTTCATGGGCTGCTTTTTCAAGTGCACCACCTTTTTGGGAGTTTGTAGCCCTTTATTTAGATCAACATGCTCATTGCAGAAGTACTTGACGTTTGCTTCTGAGAGACGCAGAAGCATGCTCTCTGAGAGATCCATGCATTGCGCGTGGACCCAGTGGCCAGCTCCACTGGAACACAGGATCATCGCAGGTTTGTTGAGTTCTGTTGAATAGAAAGGGACCCAGGTGTTAATGTCAATATTGCAGCTGTCAGAGCAGGTGATCCAGTAGCCCGTTTCTGATTCATCTTCTTCATCATCCTCATTGTAAGTGTCAGTATTATCAACATCAAAGCTATCGGCTTCAGCACTAAAACAAAACTCTTCCGAATCTTCAAATGGCGTGGAGTCTCCAGGGTCTTCGGTTGATGTCTGACTGCAAATTTGTGCTGTCCGTTCTTCCTCCTTGTCCTCTTCTTCTCCTTTGCATCTCAAAATGTAGAAGTAGTTTGCATCTGGGATTAACTGTTTGTTGGCCCCTGGAATGCCCAGCAATACAGACCCCGTGCCCATATCGCAGCCAAACCACATCCTGCAGTGTTTAATATCTGGTGTCCAGTCCGGACTCGGCCTTTCAACAATCTCTATCTTACTATCTTCCAGAACTATGGTGTTACACACCAACCGTTTCTGGTTGTCAGACTGGTAGCCACCGACAAGGACAAACTCGGTATCACTGGTCTGAGTCACTATAGCACTAGACACAGATATCCCCCCTGGCAAGACACTGCAGGTCACGGCTGGGCTGCCCAGTGGGAGATCAACTTTTAGCTTGTACAGGCTGGGGGGCCTGGTGTTATTTTGAAGCGAATGGCCTCCCAAAATGTAGATTGTATCATTTCTGGCAACTGATACATGAAAAGAAAGTCCATCTTGAAGCTCTGGAAGTATGTATGACGTACAGCATCCAAACTCAAAATCAACGAGAAACACAGATGGCAAACAGTCAACGACGCTGTTCCATTTGTCAGTGGTTCTTTGTGTGAGGGGAGTATATGATCTCCCTCCAAATATAACGCTCATGCTTTTTCCCCGGCTATGAACTACGTTAATTGTATGCGCATATCTAGCTTCAGGGACTTCTCCTCCGAGGTCTTTCTCAATACATTGGAACATGGCTTTCTTGCTATTTTTGCTTACCAGACTCATGACATAGATCTTATCAGAAAGGTCGTTGTTAGGTGTTTTCCCGCCGTGGATGATGTACCGGCACTTGTCAGACTCCGCATTGCCTCTGAGCGTGCACAGGGCAGGGTAGCGGAGAGGGGGCAGGTAACAGGAGTCTTTAGAGAAGGCGGCAGGTTTCATTTTGAGCTCATTCTGCTTTATATCGAGGAGGAAAACACCAGTGGGGCAGGATCTCTTTGGCCATCCTTTCTGCCCAAAGAAGAAAACAAGCCCGTCAAAATTCAGGAGAGAGAAGCCCGGCTGGAGCAAGGAGGAGTGACTGGCGGCTGATACCGCCTGCAGTGACATTTCATCTGCTGGCTGGGCCATACCGTCGTCAGCGCCTGAGGGAAAAAACACAGCAGAAACAGACGAACCATGCTTTAGACCCTCTGAGAGCTGTTTAGCAGTACCTGAATAAACCCTATTAAAGTTGCGTTTCAGTTCACGCTCTGCGACCCAAGAAGAGACCCCCTCCTGCAGCTCAAGACACGAATCGAGCAGCAGCCGTCTCCCCTTCCCGCGGGACT
>Ga0065711_1009451_pt1 | contig 19858 bp, 18 predicted proteins | sample Hoacrofraction12_FD_59098 | JGI IMG/M metagenome (GOLD analysis project Ga0065711, IMG submission 59098) | Hoatzin crop microbial communities from Cojedes, Venezuela - Epithelial fraction 12 v2 (version 2) | ecosystem: Host-associated > Birds > Digestive system > Esophagus > Crop | place... | reverse complement strand
GTATGCCATACATCCTGGATGTTGCTTAACTACAGCTAGAAGCGCAGATGTGCCCACTGAAGCAAACATGATTTTTTTTTTTTAAATTTTATTTTTAAGAATCAGAAATTATTTTCTGTGCATGAGGCTGTCACAGTTATGCTTAGTTTTCCAGAGGAAAGCTACTCTTTTTCAGCAGGTCCAAAGCCTCAAGTTACCCCTTCAAATATGCATCCTCTTGCCTTTTTGCTGGCTAGAATTAAAGCCGGGGGAGAAACAATAATTCTGCTCCAGGCTGACGTCCCAGGCTGCGGGAGAGGGAGGGAGGCGAAGCAGCTGAGCGGGGAGTATGGTTACACCAGACTTACAACCAGACGCTCTGTAAAGTCACTGTGCTTTGTTGTTGTGTTAGCACTGGAAGCATTACACGAAAAGCAACATTTCAGTTGCATTATGTTATTAATTTGGCTAAAAGCCATTGCCTTTTCTAGATTGTCTTTAAATAACCATTTCCTACTGAAATAGCTTCCCTTCTCCCCAGCCAAATAATAAAAGTAGTTGGGTTTGGGGATGCGGGGGAGAAAAGGGCCCCATGTTGTTTCCAGTTTTTAAGCCTATGGAAAAACTTAACAGAACATACACTAAAGTGATGAAAGTGCAAAGGGCCGGAGTGTTTAGTGCCTGTTTTTGTTTCCTCCCTGCCAGAGCAGCAGCAGTTGCCCGTTCTTTCCTTTGTGCCTGGCAACCTGACCGTGGGTAGGACAAGCCTCCAGTCTTGGTGCCTACCACGGGGCGTTGGCATCCGGTCACCACTCCGCTGTCCTGAGCTGATCCTTTTATTCCATGGCATTCACCTCAGATGGATTTCAGCTGGCTTGGTGGCCTTGCTATTAAAATAAAAACCTGGATGAATCACCTTCAGTTTATACACGGAGGGAGTCACAACTTTGCTGCTCCCGTTAGCCTCTGGTTTGTCCCGCATGCCAAAATATCCACCCTCTTTTGGGTGTTTCAGCCACTGGAGTCACCAAAAAAACACCTTCAACAGGGTGGGCATTTTCACAAAGTTTACTTTAAAAAAAAAAAAAAAATCCTAACTTCTCCCTGTAGATTTGTTCCTGAGAGCAACCTGCTTGCTAATATTATCTATTTCCAAGTTAGGATTTTTTGGAAATCCCTTCTGTTCATTTGATGTTGAAGTAAAAATCCTTGAGTTATTTTTGTTCTGTAAACACTGATATTTGGTCTTGCCTTAACCTGAAGTGTAAGGAGCTGCTCTTCAGCGAAAAGGTCAGGAGAGGATGGGAACTCAAAGTGTACTTCAAATTGTGCTGTTTGAGGCCTCCTCAACAAACCCAGGAGGACAGGAGCCTCATTTGGTTGTTACTATTTAAAGCCTGACAAATTCTTTGAGTAAGTCTGATCCTGTTCTCCAGGTAGTTATTCCTGCCACCATGGAAACAGAGTCTTGTGATCATATGGAATTATGGCATAGAGGTCACTCTGAAACCCCCACGAGTTTTGTCATCAGCTTAAATAGAGCCAGAATTTGCCTGCAAATCCCTCTGTAGTGGAAACAGAGATCTGTTCTGCTACCAGGGAGGCTGGTAGAAGAAAAGAGGATTATCAGCAACAAGTCAACAAAGGCACTGCATGAAACAGTGACACCTGGCCAGGCCCCAGCAAAGGTGAAGAAGTGGCAGAATAGGTAGAATCCAGATACTACACGAAAGAAACACTGGGAGCTCAATGCAGCCAATGTTCACAGGATCCTTCCTGCCGCATTAAACTGGTATTGATGTACCTAAAGTCTCACATCCAGAATGCAGACTAACAAGCTTGATGACACCAATACAGGTCTGCAAATCAGGCCTAGCTCTGGCAAAATGAATGCTGTCAGACCAAGGGGGAAGCACAGCACGTAATTAAACTGCAAACCCCATTGTTACAGGACATCACGAAAAGCAATTGGAAAAAGTCTGTCAATGGGTGTTAAATAAATAAGAAAAAAAGGGACTAACACCAGCTGAGAAAACCCCTAGACTGAAATCAGTGCAAACACCTACACAGGGAAAAAATTGTCAGTATACACTGGTCGTTACCCTCTTCCCTAGCTGTTCTTGCTATTGCTAGGGACAGGAGCATGAGGCTGGACAGATCTGCACTACGAGTCCTCCTACGTTCTCAGGGTCTTTGACCCAGGGACAGAGACTGCCTTCACTCCAAATTAGCATTGCTGATTTTTCTAAACAAGATTAAGGTCAATGCGAAGCTTTGTGCTCTTGCCAATTGACTTTGAAACTACGCTGCTTTGCCTGCACGAGGAGTCCAAAGTGCAGGGGCAATGCACAGACGGCCTCATTGCTGGGTAGGAGCAGAATTATCATAAACACTGCATTTGCACATCATCTGTTAAAGCTTTCTGGGCAGGGACCATCCTGCTGGCACAGGCACATCTGACATCTCACACGTGTTGCCTGGGTGTCCGGCTATAATACACGTGTATTCCTATTATTATAAACAGCCAAGTTTGAAAATTATATTTCACAGGCCTGCTCTTGTTTGCTTCTTGTCCAAGCTAACAAAATCTGTCCCAAAATAGTGAACAAATACATCGCTTTTCGTATGACGCAAACACACAGACAAACCCCAGGACAGGACTTCTAGAGAAACTCTGAGAAATCTGCAGGTACACATTGCAAAGGAGCCGTGAGTACGACATCTGTATGGCATCTGCACAAAGCAAACCACGGCTCCGGCTGAGCACAAGGGACAGTCAAGCAGGCCTTGGTCTCTGGTCACCACCCAGTGCAGCTTAGGAAAGAAATCACTGTCCCCAGCAAAAAAACCAACAAGGCTGGGAGGGAACCAACCCTGTTGAGCTGTGATCCTCCCAGAGCATTGAAACTTGCCACCAACTCCTGGGCAGGATGATCGGACACCTCTGTGCTCCTGTCAGGGGACCCGTTTTCCCCAAATAATAAGCAAAAGACTTCTCGGATTGATTCGCCTCCCCCCAGAATAAGGATTTAGACACAGCAGGGATTTTAGGGATGGAAAAGGCCTGTTACAAATGCCAAGCTGCTGCGCCTGGCTGCCTCCCTCCTGGACATCCCTTCCTTCCTTAGCGTGCTCTTTATGACCAGTTTACCTTACTGATGCACGCCGTGCTCTTTTCTCCCAATTCCACAACAAGCAACCTCGGGACCCTCAAGGAAACAGAGAATATGAACCAAAACATTTTAAAGTCAACAAATGAGCCTACACAACCATCTCCCACAAGGGAGAAAGAAGGAAGGGGTCTGAACTCAAGGTCCTGCAAAAGTGCGTGTCCATCAACTGAAGCAGGACTTTTGGATGTACCTCACCACTTTAACACAGCACAAGTGTCAGGCGGAGATTGGATTTGTACTAGTGGACTCCTCTTACTCTCCAGCCAAAAGGAGGATTGACTCCGACGGCTGATGCACCCTGCTGCAGAGCTCAGCCCCCCGAAGGACCCGTCTCCTCTTCCAGCTTTGATTTCCCATGTGCCCTTCCCAGACTGCTCTGTCTTCTCATCTTCTGCTTCTCAGAGACCTTTAAATGTACGCTTTAAATTCCAACCAGATTCTTGGACTTGGCAGATAAACTGTGGGTCCCATAAGAGTTATATTTTCTTTGAAAGCTTTGAATGAAGTCTTTATAAAAAACTTCATTAATATTGCTACCTATATGCCTGCTCCCCACTTCCTGTGCAAATGCAAACAGATTCTCCACACAGAAAGACTTTTGAAATTCGCATGTTTACTTCCCCCAAACAGTGAGAGTGTTACTGAGGAGTTTGTGGTAGAGTCAGTCCACATGTGTGTTGTCCTGCTGGAGTTTAAAAAGATGAAGCCTTCTATTCATTGGAGATGAAAAAAGTAGATGCAAGAGGGGAGGATGTAAAGCTAGAGAGATTAGGGCTCTGGAGTTCTGCGCTCTGGCTTCATGCCGTTGGCAGAATTTGGTCCATATTTGCAATTAGATTATACGACAGTAAAGAGTCATTACAGCTAACGCAGTACAGCATGTACAAGGGTGTTCAAGCTGTTTCTGCCAGAATAGTCAAAATTAGTAAAGGGGTTGTTTCAAAAGTATCATAGGCATTTATTTTGTTTGTTTTTTTTTAATAAACAAATAAAACTGTTCTACTGAATTCTGCAAGCTGCAGATGCGTACCTCTGGCTTTCAGCACAAGTCATCCACCAGGATCCAACCAGCACCTCAAGAAACCATGACCACAAAACAAGTCCTGCTCCCACCGCAGGCAGAGGGTGAGCCTTGCCTTGAGAAAGGGGTTGGAACGTAACCGGGCTGCAGAGGTAGGAGTAAAACAGCCTACCAGAAGACAACAGAAATCCAACATCTTCTAGTATTTCTGTTTTTAAAAGCTAGCTTCTTCCAGGCTCGCTACTCTATGAAAGTTTGAGTAGCAGCAGCAATTAGCTGCAGACAGAAGAGTGCAACATGCAGGCACCAGGCTGGAGAAGAGACTGGTGGAAGGACAGTGAGACAGTCACCTGGGACACAGTCCCAGCTCTCATTTACTACTCTTTCAATTTCCCTTTTCCAACTCAACGCCAAAAGATACGTAACTCTTCATGAAGGGCTCTGCAAGCTACAGCCTACATGCCATGACACGCAAGTAATCCCTCTGAAGACTACTTCAACCTTTAAAGACATTCATGCTTTTAAATGCATCTGAGGGAAAATGATCGGCACAAGCAGCAGCTAGTTAAATCTTTCAGACCTTTACACACACACTCAATACAAAGTGGTCTATAGGGCAACCAGCCACGCACGCACATTGGCAGGACACATCACGCTTTATGACCTCCATTTCAATACTGCTGGGGCCAGCACAGTTCAAGGAGGAGATCCCCATGTAGGCACAACGCCTCCTACACCTCTCAACGACTTAGTGTTCTCATTTCCTTTGACTAGGGATGCTTTACTGAAGGCTTTAGAAATTCACCTTTGACCAAAACTGTCCAAATGATTGAACCTTTGAGCATACTGCAAGGCTCATGTATTTGGGCAGGTGCCTGGAACAGGCCACAGACTTAATCTTTATTTAGAAAGGATTAAAGATGGGGGATGTTTTGGATATGTCAACAGGACTTCTTTAAAGGAGTAGTTTGTTTTAAACTGGGCCGTTTTAATTAAAAGATGGCAAGCAAAAGAAAACAAAATAGAAAAGAAAATCCATTTGAACTTCTTCAATAGAAAATTAGATTTCTGATTAAGAGTTGTGTGACCTTTCCTTCCAAAGGAACATCAAAAAATTCTGAACAGCACCCAAAACATGACATATCTCTTGGGAAGCTGTAATCAGTTATTCAAAATCCCTCTGTTCCTCAACAGGCAGCATTCCCAGGCACAAAGCATCCCATACAACACTACTGCTCGGGGCTCCCACGACACACAAACCCAGATAGCAGCACATGGGGGAACGCTCAGTGCGAACAAGAAGGTCTGTTCAAGAACAGCAAGAGCACAACACAAAGCAACACAGAAGAATTGGAATATCTTGGGTTTGAGTTTATCCCTACAGAAGAAATTCCTATAGGGAGAACATTTTCTAACCAGCTCATTTTGAATTTATCTGTCAAGGATAGTTACAGCCCGCTCCAGTTCGTTTGGCGCAAATAATCAAAAGTAGAGTTGCATCAGATTTTGGCTGGAGGAGGGAGATACGGAGTAGCTTTCTCAACACTGTGCTAGGAGAGCTGTCTCCCACCCTCTTATTCCAGCATTTCAAGCAACTTGCCATTCAGCTTGAACGCACTTTGCTTTCGCACCATGTGGCTGCAGAAGAGTTACTGGGGAGAGCTGGAGGACAGCTCTGCTCTGCCTCAGATTGTGGTGCAGATGCTGCACCCTGTGAGCATGGTTGTCTTCTCACCAGAAGTCTGTAGGAAAGCCACATCCATACCGGACATGACTTCATTCTTAGTGACAATTTTATATGACCTGCTTCCCCATGTGGGCAAGGAATTTGTGTCCTTGGCACCTGGAAAGCAGTCCCACCTGCTCTGATAGAAAGACAGAATTACAGAAGGCTGACATCAGTTGAAAATTGCCCTGAAAATCGTCTTTCTTCCATAAAAGCCTCTGTGTTATGGACTACCTTGGAAGGTGCTGAGCACCTCACTTAAATCAGAAAGCCTTTCTGCGGCAGAGATTCCATCGTGAGGAACTCCTGTACCACAGTACCACAACACCTACCTGTGGCACGTGCTGTACCCCAATACCTGCAATTGGAAATCACATGTTAAATCTGAACTACTGCAACTGTGGATAAATGTTCAGTTTTTAATGGGAACCCACTGTGATGGCAGAGCTCTGGTTAATTCTTTGAAAGGAACAAACGCCAATAATATCTCAGCAGAGAGTACGGAAAGGGTAAATATACACATGCAGTGTAGCCAAGGATCATTGTTTAAAAGTCCTTTACAGAACAAATGGAAGGCTGAAATCTTAAGAAGTTCCTTTTTTTTTTTTAAGGAAGGAAGAAACATCTGTGGGAAGTATTTCTGAAGTATAATGCACCTCCTAGTACCTCACATCTTTAGAGTGGAAATAAAGCTCCATGCTAGCAGTTTGCTAACATTGTGACAGGAATCAGACGCAAACACAAAAGCTCGCTTGTTCTGTAATGACTTGCCGAGATAAGTGCCCCTTATCAGCAGTACTGTTTTCTTTTAGAAAGGAAGGGACTCTGTGTGTACAAACAGGGGATGGAAGTCAATGAAAACAGAAGGCTGGAGAGGTCTGAATGGGTATTTTGTACTGTAATTCCAGCTTGGGGCTGCTTTTTTGGGTGTGGAAATATCAAACACTGACCTCCCACTGACGGTCCTTGGCAGTGGGATAAGTCACTCATTTATTTTTGCTCAGCCACAAAGCTGCTGTGTAACATGGCAAGGTCCTTGCAAAGTTACACAGGCCTGATACATCTCCCAGGCGAACAGCCTGCACCCAGCACCGCCGCACCCAGCCCTCACATACGCCTGCTCAAAATATCACTGAGCCCATGCCCACAACCAGGTAATCCCCACTGCCCTCATCAGGCAGGTCTTTCAATTTGGGAAGAAAAGAGGATTTGTGTAGAAAAATTTGGGGTGGGAGGGGTAGGGCACACGTAAGGCATCCTTCTATTATAGCAAACAAAGCCCTTGCTAGCAGGGGCCTTTGGTGGTGATGCCCTGCTGCTTCTGACTCAGAAATCCAAAATACACCAAGCTGAAAAGAACCACATGAAAGCATTGCACACAGGAGAAGTGAGGTGTGCAGGAACTTTTCTCAATCCAAAGCAGTCACAACATTCTTTTAAACAAGGAGAAAAAGGGGGAGGAAGGGTTTGCAGAGAGGTGACCATCTCTGATCTGAGACTTGCTCAGAAGAAAGGCAGCTGTGGACTCTTCTGGCTCTTGGCTCAGGCCTGCTGGCATCCACAGGGAGTTTTGTCTTGGTCCTGGATCTACTTTAATACCAGAGAATGCTCTGTTGTAGGCTGACGATACATTAATGAAGTGAGAACCTATAGGGGAATGCTAGGCTCTTCTCTTGAGCAATAGAAACTCAGAAATTAACATATGGCATCAAGATTCAGGATAATTAAAGCAGAACCGTGATGGTGGGGAGTTCTAGTTAAGTCCAATCAGAACATGAATAGACTCAGCATCTCTGCTTGCAGGGGAGCATTTCAGTCCTCTCTGCTGCATCAGAGGGTTCAGCCAAATCAACGAAACAGCTCTCCCAAGTCATCACAACACCTGCAGCAGGTCAGAGACTCCGACATTTCAGAGACCACCACCATTTCATCACGTTCCCAAGCAGCAGCACAAACTTTAGATGTGTTGTCACCAGATCAGAAGAGGTTTCCCCTCCTCCCACATTAGCTTGCCTCCCAGCAATTTTGTTGGCAGGTCCGAATGTAATGTGGAGCTGTACCACAGTCTGGATAGAAAAACACAGGATCCATCAGCAGGATACATCAACAATACTGTGTCAACAGCCCATGGCAGATGATGCAGAAACTCACTTGTTCCCAAGCACGTCAATCTCTCTTACAAGGCACTAGCTACGCATGGTCACATGCTGTTCCCTTAGGCAGAGGGAGGCTGAAAAATCTGGATTAAATAAAAGGAAAACAGGCCTGAACCATCAACATGCCAGTTATCACTGCATTTCCCACTGGCTTCACATATACAGAGGGGACAGGGTGCCAGACTAGAGGAAACTTCCAGCATTTTCTTGTTGGACAACAGACACCAACTTACTAAGTGAAAGGCTGTGTCCATCAGGTCCTGTAGTCAAGCCAGTGTGGATAATTGGCCAAGATACCACAGCTAAAATTTTACTTTTCATATTTGAGGCTGCCCAACTCAGCCCCACTCTGCTCAGAGGATGTTCCGGCCTGGATTGCTCTGGAAGCAATCATGAGGACATAATTTTTTTGTCCTATGCCAAGTACTACTGAAAATCCAGTCTGATGCTGTGACACATTTCTGCTCCTCCATTGCTAATTCAGCCACTAATACCTACACACTCTGTTCCATAAACAAGTCAAACTAGACAGGGTAGATCAAGGGATTTTGTGGGATTCGCATGCTACAGCCAAGGAATGCTCCAACACCATCCACCAGAGACAAAAAATTAAACGGGCAGGTTCAAGAAAAGACATCCACCAAGAAAAGGCTCGCATGCAAAGGAGTGGTTTGAACTTCAACCATCACTTTCAAATGTGTTCTGTTCTTCTGACATGGAGTCGGCACTTCTGCTCGCCATTAGCCAGCCACGGAAAGGCAACAGGTCATCACGAAAGAACTGGGCTTTAACAAGCAATGACCAGCTCCTTGGGACAGAGATCCTCCTACTCAAGCCTAGGAGGCTTCTGTCAGAAGACTGGCAAGCAGGGAAAGAATTAGAACAAACCAAGAGCCTCCGTGACCCCATCTAAAATGGCCAGCTGGCCTCTCACAGGGAGCAGCCATCTGCTAAGGCAGAGGCAGGAGATGGGGGAAAGCTTTCAGACAAAACCAGCGAGGTCTGCTCTGCAGCTGACATCGACTGGTGCATGGTGAAGCACAAAACATCAGAAATCCATACGTTTCTGGGCATCTTGTTTAATTGCTTTTTACAGGCAATTTTATGGAATTTGCTGGATAAACCCTCCCTGTAGAGACAAGCAGGCTGACAGGAGGTTTTCTGTTGGCTGCCTGGCATGCAGAGAGATGGCTTTTTGAGGCCTTCTGGCTACAAACCAGGAGCAACAAGGAAGTCAGGCATTTTGGTGCAAACTCACTCGCTTCAGTGCAAATTTGATGATGAAAAATAAAGCTCCAGACTACAGAGGTGGCGGAGTCTATGCTTGTGCACTTCAGGATGGGGGGTGGAAGAGCTTGGGGAAGATGTGCAGGTAAGGTAAATATATAGGCGGGAAAATATATTGCTACCTCTTCTAGAAATGACCCAGGGCATCTCTGGCTGTGCCATCAGTGCCCTGGAATTTGAGGCACAGGACAAGAGAGGAGTGCAGGAATAAGCGAGCTCCTCTGTTTCCAAGTAGCTGGCATCTGCTTGGAGAACTACCAAAGGCTGAAATAGCTCATCTGTGTTAAAATATAAACTCTCTACACTTACTTGGATTGCCCTTGCTCTGCAAAGCAGGGCTTCAAGGGGGATTTGAGAGGTTGTCTTAGTGTTTGACACCGCAAAAAGACACTTCAGCAGATACACATGGCACTAGCTTTTGCACACAGTGTTTTCCTGCATAAAGCACAGCATTTGTGTTTCGCAGCCAGTTACTGAGCAGCAGCCAGCCTGCCCCCAGAGAAGCTACCATTGCAATCTCGGACAAAGACACAAGACTCCAGGTGCTCAAGCATCACGAAACACTTGCAGGAGCAGCATGAGAACCTACATCACCCCAAAGCTGGTTGCAAGCAGACCTCTGATGACATTCTGCAGCGGCAGGATGGCATCTCTACTCACAATGTTAAACAGACTTGAAAAATAAACAGGAATATTTTCTATGAGAAGATATGCACAACATCTGCGTGCCCCTACCCTAGGCTCTACCAGAACAGTTAGCTCTAGATGGGACCATAAGTTAATTGTTCTTTTAGTCGAGGACTGATTTTTCTTTCTGGAAGTGTTGAAAAATAGCATTTCTCTGGAAAACCTATGGAGCTGTCTCAGAAGCAGAGATTTCCAAGGTCAATTTTTTCTCTCACTCTGCCCCAAAAGTGCTCAGAACAGATCTCACCAACTGGCAACAGCAGATGCACAGTACTAACCTGTGGGTGAGGGAAGGGGTCTTATCTGGCTGTTCTCATGTTTAAGAATACAGCACGGGCTTCTTTGCGCCAGGGTTTTCTTAGGTAGGACTTCAAAAACAAAGAAATGCAATCTAATCCATTTCAGGTTTCACAGGACACTAAACTGCTACTGCACGAAGAAAACACTGCTCGAGGGAAAGAATGATTACTGTTCTGAAAATCCATCACTGAACATTCAGTCTTGCTTGTCTGGGTGACTAGAAGGGCAGGTTTGAAAAGCCTCACAGGTACAGCTGAAACAGGGATTTTCACTTGTGCTTATCTAAGAAGCACCTCATGTTTTTCTTAGAACAAATCTTATTCAACTCATAGCTGTTTATTGGATTTGAGCAAAGGTAAGCTCAAACCAATGCATTTTGCACTGAAATTCAGCTTCCCAAAAAACCAAAATGGTACATAGATTTAAATCTGAAAGAAGCTAACACCATGGGATCGGCTGGTTTGCTTCCCTGAAGTGCTTTTGCACTGGAATCTGGTTTTGTACTGTTAATGCTGCATGACTACTGCTGACATTACACAGATTATCCTATCTCTCTGTGGATGTGTATCTATCACAGGTTACTCTGTCTCTTGGAGGAGAGCAGGACAGAGANACTTCATCACAGCCTGGAAGAATCTGGANAAGTTCCCAAGCCACAGGTGCAGGGAATTCTGTCCTAGGCATCGCCAGCAGTCCACCAGATGACAAGCAGGTGAAGACACCACTGTCACCTCTCTGGCCAAGCACCATGGTGAGCAGAAGCAGGGAGAGTCCTGGCTGCCAGATTACAGCTGCCTTCTGTCCCAGCATTCCCACCAAGCAACAGCAGGAGAGCTGGAAAGGCCTATTCATCTAGAGATCTCCCATAAACTCTACACAATTTTGAAGCCAGCTGTACCCTGGGCTGCATCCTATCATGCAGTTCCTTAATGCAGAAAGTGGTCCTAAAAAATGGAAAAAGCACCACTGCACTGCTCTTGACCTTTTTGGAACCTGGGAGGTTCTTCACATGTCCATCTTGGTGATATTCCCTGACAGGAGTTAGTAACTTGGAAAAATGATTTAATGATATATACCTTGCCACGTTACAATCTACATGGATTTCTAGCTTGTATACAAGAACATCCAGAGCTAAAAGATCAAAACCCTTACCTACATCATCATCACCTACTGTTCCTCCCCACCCATAAGCCCTCTTGCTATATCACTGAAGAAAAATTGCTTGATTTAATGGTTGTATTTTTGACAAGACCTTGTTATCCCCTGGCAGTCACAAGCCACTGCCTTATTTCAGGAGCCAGAGGTAAGCTACTCTGCTCTGTCGTTCCTGGTTTCTTCCCCCCTGCTGCTCCACTTTTTGAAGCCAAGTACTGGGTTTGCCCTTTCAGTTCTGTGTAACCTCACTCATCCCCAGGAGTCCTTCAAGGGAGACAAGAACAAACTGGTGCTCAAAAACCTCTTTGGCACTATTCTGAGTACTTCAGGGTGAATGTTATCCTAGCCAATTATCTAAGTACCTCTAGTGTGAGTCCATAGCATCATCAATCTCTGTAGAGCATTAACTGAAATAGCAGTCGTGCAGGTAAGATGCACATGCTGAAGTCACAAAATGTTCTGGCATTCTTTAATATTTATTAGCTTCCCTCTATGGTAGGCAGAGGATAGCTGCCTGTTTGGTCTCATTCACAATGATCTTGTGCTTCTACTGTTTTTTGGAGGTGTGCGCATTCATTTGATCTTACTTTCTACTTTTTTTGTCTTTTCTTTTTGAGTCTCAGGGCACTAGGCAGCTCTGCCCTCAGCTGAGCTGATCTCTTATTGTACTCCCTCTGTTTCCTTTGATTGGGATAATTTGCATTTGTGTCCTTCAGAAGTCGGTCTTCAACATATTACAACACTCAGTTGATCTGAGACAAACAAGACAAAACTACTGTGTTCTGGGAGGTATGTGAAGATACTGGAGGCTATATGTTCCCATCCCCAAATGGCGCGTAACCTATGCTTCCCATCATAAGTTGCTGCTATAGAAGCCTCTTTTATCTAGCTTAAACCTCAGTAGTTTGAGTCTTTCTGCTCCCAACTAGAAGAATGAGGCCAGCATCCCTTAGCTGGAAAAAGGGTGTGCGCTGTGGTCAGGGAGGAGCAGCTAGGACATGCCATACATACGGCCCACGTATCCTGTTCAAAACACAGCCATTCATGCAGAAGCAGCGTTGCAGAGTACAGCCTTCTCCTGGGCCACGAAGGTGCTTTGGAGCACTGGAGAAACACCACGGAGCCTTGCTGCGTGCATGGCACTGTGCGTGCATCTGCATTATACGGCCTCCCTTCTCTGCGTTTATGCTTTCTATTCCAGCTGTATTCTGAAAAGCCTGCTACCCCTTGACAGCAGTCTTCTGCAGCACTGCTCATTCCACTGTGCACCAAGTCCCCTGTTGATGTGCTACGAGGCTGGGCGTTTTCAGCCTGGTCTGTGTGCATCTGGGTGAAAGCCAGCACTACCCCCACACTTCCCCTAGTTCATCATCTCACTCCTGTATTAAGACTCAGTCCAAACCCACTCACGAGCGGAAGAGCAGTTCATAATCACCTCCATGAACATTTAATCCTTAGTATCATCTTGCCTTGTGGAACACATCAAGCAATTTTAGACTACTTCAACTGCCACTGGTTTCCCACCTATGTCCTCCAGTAAATACATAGGCTTCAACTCAGCCTTATTCCAGTTAAAATTCTTCATCTCTCCACTACGCCCAGAAAGCCTTCCCACCATGTCTTCGATTGCTGTGGACCACCACCTTCCCGGCCCTCCTGCCAATAACCTGGCCATTGCTTTGACTCACTCAGCTTGCTCCCTGCTCCCAGACTCGACCCAAGCACAATAACTGCACATGGTTTACCATGCCAAGAACATGGCCTGTCGTATTCCCCCACCCTGCCAAACTCTCCCTTCAGGTCCATGCGTTAGCTCATTGCCAGATTACTGCAACCGCCTTTCCTCTAGCTTTGGCAGACGGTCGCGCCTCGGCACGCATCTGCCTGGAACAGCACCGTAAAGATTTCTCTTAATCCATTTGCCTTTCCCCAGTGCAGTTCCTCCTTCTGCATTTATCTCCGGATTTTCTCTACTGCACCAAAGCAAAGCCACTTCGCCGCACTCTCAAGGACCCCTCAGACCCCCACCATAAACAGCAGCAAAGCATACCCCTCTCCTCCCTCAAATCTTTTGCTGCTCTTTACTCCGATATCTCAAGAAAACCCTGAAAACAGCCAGGCTGCCAGTGTGTCAAGGTCGTTGCTGCTTCTGAAAACCAGTCGCTTCGTTGTTCCCAGTGCTCCCCTTGCCCACGCCCTTATCGCTGCATGCTTTGACTGCGGGCACCACAGCTTTGCCCACACAGTCCCTGTGTGGAGGGGAGAGCCCTCCTTACCACACTAACGTAGCTGATAAACTGCAGTCTGGGGAGGCTGCACTAATGTAGTTGATAAACGATGGTTTAGGAAGACTCGTGCATCCAAACAAAACTCAAATTTCTTCCATCTTCCTTGTAAAGGAAAAATCCATCCGATGCAATTTCTTTTTATGAGGCCAGCTTTTACAGACCCTCGTTATGGAAAATAAGTGGAAACTCCTGGCAGGGGATTATATTTTTTGTTGTTTTTTTAAATACATATGAGCAAAAGCTTATATTATGCTCTGCCTGCATAGGCTTTGCCAACAAAATTTGCTGATGCTTGCAAAACTATGGGACAGTTGTCCAAATGCCTGCCACTTGCTACTCATAGACAGTCATGAATTGTCCTTCGTGCTGACAAGTTAATGTTGCATCATAAACTGCCCATATGAAGTTTTGTTGCTATAACACATGACTGAATTCAATATGTCACAAAAATGATTAATTGCCCTAGAGATTTGGATCTTTAAAAATAGCAGAAATTCAAAAGCCCGATGTTCTTTATTCTGATGCTGGTAGAATTTACATCATGGTTAATAAATAACAGGCCTCCTTTGGAAATTATGTCATTAGATTATTCTATTCGCAAACACAAAAATGCAATCAGATGGAACTAGTAATGTCTAGGATACATAGACTAGACGACAGTGACATCTCAAATGCTCGTGGGGTTAATTTCAAGGAGGTCTTGGTCTGACTTCCAAGTGTTTGCAACATTAGGTACTCCAGTATTAGGGGTAATACTAAAAGAAAATAAAAGGGTTCTTTACAGCAACTCAGAACTTGTAGTAGATTTGTATTTTAGGATATCCCAAAACTTAGTGTATCTCCTCAAAGTAGAAAATGCGTAGCTGGCCCAGTTGATGTAACACTGTGCAAATTGGTGGCACCCACCTCACCAAGCCACCTCCGAGGGCCAAATTTACCCCCACATGCTGCTCATCAGCCCAAGCCAAGGGGATCTATAGTTTCAGTATTTGAGATTGCAACTGCAAGAGGTTCTTCCAACCCCAGTGTACAACCATTGTACAGTATCATTACTATAAATATGCTCTGAACTCACCTATTCTCCCTGCATTTTTCTGCTTTTTATGTAGCTGTTATACATAAGAACACCATAATTAAAGAAAGCTAAGTCCAGGCCTAAACACATTATGCCGAGCATTCTTCTCTGGTGAGCAAGGCCATGTAGCACTGCAATAAACCCCAGCCTTCCTCCACCTTCCCCCAAAATAGCCAAGTGTTTGTCCAATAACTTGTGATTGTAATAACCAAGGGATTGCAAACTTGCCCACCCCAAATGAAATGCACTTACCCCAATTAATCAAAAGCCACCCAGCCATAACATAGATGGCCATTGCCAGTGCTTGGCAGCAAATCTGCGGAGGGAAATGCGTCTGGTGGGATGCTCAGGCTAACCTAGAGCCAGGCAGGAAGGGGCCATGTTACCCTCCGGAGCGAGTTCTGCCTGTTTCCACATACCTCCCAAGCACGGAGCAGCCTTCCCAGACCCAGCGCCCCACCAGCAGCCTGGGAAGAGCTGCTGTTGCCAGGAGGCGCGCGGAAAAATAAAAGCCAATTATAAGTGACGGCTAGGCTGACAGCAAGTACTTTTAATACAACCACCCCACACGAATGCCAATACATGGACTGAATCCCTTTCTCATCAGCCCTTTGTATGCCGCAGACCGCCAAGGGGAGCACAGCCCCCAGCACGACAGAGCCTGACCTCGGGACTGCCTTGCTTGGGGTGCGGGAATAGGTGCTCAGAGGCTGCAGGAAGGAGATGCAGATAAAGGCAACTGGGACATTACCAGTTTGTTAAGCTGGTATCTTCTGTCTTGGTTTTGTTTCTCAAAAATCCTGGCAGCAGAGGAAGAATCAATAGTTCCCCAGTGTTAGCAGAAGCTTCGGCCACTCAGAGAACAGGCTGCTTTTAACAATACCACACCTATTCCCAAAAACTATAGGGAAATTTGGTACATAAATGCAATTGATTGAATGGCTTTGTCATTCTATAGACCCAGGCCCACACTGCGGGGAAGAGAGAGAAGCTTCCCCAGGGCCTGCGTGAGACCTCGTCTCCTGCAAAGGGGCATGGAGCATCCCATGGGGACAGAGGGGAGCTACACACAGGACTTTCCATCCCTGCTGCTCCTGCCCTGGGGCCAGTGCCGACTCCAACATCAGCTGTCACCGAGCCTTGATGCTAAACACCACATCTGTCATTCTGCAGCGCTGTGCCTGTGCTTTGACAGGCCTTGATAGCCCAAGACATCAGCAAACAGGACACACCAGCTCTTGGGACGGAGGGCTCTCTCCTGTTTTCTCTTGAAAACAACTCCCTGCCTCTCTACGGGCAGAGGAAGGTTGGTAAATAGACCCCGTGCTAGTACAGCAACACAAGTCTGGCCTGTACCTGGGTTGTTTTTTTAGAAAATGCTCTCCACTGAGGCTTTTCTGTTCCCTCCAGTCTCCGCACCAGGACCCCAAGCTTTGGCCAAGCCTCTGCTCCTAACACTTTTTTGTTTTCTTAAATGGACTGAGAAGTCCTTTCATAGAGTTCACGTGGGGAAAACACATTCGTCCCAGGGTCCAGGTGGCGTTTCAGCTCAACCCTTCGCTCACATGAGCGGCAAACCCATCTCCTGACAATGCCCAGGCCTCGAAGAACCACCTACATGCACAAAACCCCCTTTCTGAGCAGCTTTTTTGCACGCAGAGGGCTGCTAGGAATTAAAGCGATTCTCTCAGCAGAGCTCTCCAGCTGAGAGACGCTCCCTCTGCCGACTGCGAAGAGCCTCTGCCAGCCCGTGGCTGAGGGGGTCCTGGGAAAACGTAGTATTTAAGATATTTCCCCCTACTATTTTCAAGTCTGGGCACTGAAGTTCTCATGTAAGCATCTGTTTTTGCAAGTGCCCTGTAGTTTTTTCCAGCCTTCTGTACTGAAGGCAATGTTTAAAAAAAAAAAAGGATAGTAGCACTTCTGTATCAGATTAATGTTTCAGACCTGGGTTATTCCACATCATAAAGAATATCCTGCCATAAGATTATTTATTTTTGACATTTCTGAAAATCCTTCTGCTCCAGGACCTTGAAGCATTGCATGATCTTAGGCATGTGGCAAATCCTAGCACCATCACGTGAGCATCATCTACCCGCATTGATGACTGGGAGGGGAAAAACAGGCAGAAGTGACAGCGAGAACTGGAATGAGAAGTCAAAACCACCAGCATCTCCTCTGCAGGTCTCCTCCACAGCTACGTGTGTCTCCTTTTCATGGAGTTTGGTCTTTTGTAAGGATGGGGAGAATCATGGCAGAAAAGCAAACCAACCCTACCCTGCCCAAAACATTACACCAACACTTCCCTGACACCCAGCCTGTCTTTTGGGCCTCTAACACCTTCAAGACCGCTTCTTCCTCTTGGACCCAGTTGAACACAGAAGCAGAACTGCCATTAAAAACAAAAGAGCTCATGGCCTATGGTTTTTCTAGCTCAACACAGCAGTAGAAGGTAGCTTGGGAAACACAGGAACTGCCAAACACAGCAAACACTGGTGCACTGCTGGAGCTCAACGCTTGCCTCCAGAAGCAGCCTCAGCTTTCAACAGTGGGGCAACAAGACCTGCTATGGAGGGCAGTTGCACAATTAACAGTTTTTAGACATGTATGTGCTTTAAACTGTTCATTTCCATCTGACACATGTACACCAATCTCCTTCCCTTTCATCATGTTTGTCCTAGGCATTGTAACTGGAAGCGTTATGAGTGATAACATACAGGCCTCTTCAGAGCTCTCCTCAACACCTGAACTTGGGTCTCATCCTGATCTCTTATCCAGTAATGCTGCTCCCTCCCACACCTTTCCATTTTCTTGGGTGTTTTTTGAAGAGTAAGTTCTCACTGCTGATGAAGGAAGACAGAATAAAGTGCAGCAATTCTCGCTTTACAGGACAGCACATCTTGACTCAGCAAACAGGTCCTAGGACTAACTCTGACCCTGTTGCGTGGACCTGGGTAGGTAGCTTCTCCATCCGATATGTCAGATTTCCATCAGGAGCTGAGTGCAGAGAGATAGGAACAGAAATGAGGAAGGAGGCACCCAGGAGATACAGAAACACCTGGAAAGCAAATCATTTGCTGCAAAATAACTCAGTAAAGTCACAAATAAGCCGAGTAGAATGAGTTGTCTTTCCTGGCTGTCTGGTCACAGCCACCTCCCAGGATGCACAAAACATCAGCATGGGATGGAGATGTGTTTCCCAGAAGCCCATGTCAGAAGGGACAGGGTGTGGATGCAGTGAAGAGCATTTGGTGTCCCAGGGGATCTGCCACACATACTGCTCCAGAAGCTGACCTTACAGTCCTCTCCACCGAGTCGGAGGCTCTAACAGTGTGCATGGCAGCTGCTAAGAAAAGCAGGGCAGTGGAGACGGGTAGATTTCATAATTAGAGGGGGTTTGCCTCCTGTAAAGATGAGCGGGGGACCACAGGAATGAGAAGCGAAGCTCAACACAGAGGTGGAGTCTGCCTGAAAACTGGCACGACGCATCACTGGGCTGAAAGATTTCAGTTTTCACATGCTCCGTTTTTCCAACCAAAAAAGATGAAATTTTCCACAGAAGCAGATGCTTTTCTTGAAAGATTTCTTTGAGCAGAAATGCCAAATTCTCCATCAGGAAACTGTTCTGATGGAAGCATTTTCAATAAGCCCCATTCAAGGTCTATTTCAGGATTGGCCTTTGCTGGCCTGAGTCAGTTCTTTAACTCATCATGTGTTGTTTTTCCTGCCTTTACGTACTTTTAAATGGAGAGCGTCTCCATTTTAATTGAGCTCCTGCTACTGTTTAAACGAGCCCTTGTTCTGAGTCAGGTCGTGAATGATGCAGCCCTGGCATGGACCCCTGGTGCAGCTCAGCCCGGCATGGCCGTGGCTGCTGGGCAGCCACCGCCTCCGGCAGGGAATCCCCTTCCCAGCAGGAGCACGGCTGTCGGGCAGGGATCGCTCATCCCTCTGCAAGCAGACACACTTTTTTTTCCTCCAAACCCTCCTCTGAAAACCCAGCCATTTTAAACCAGTATTAAGGCATTTTCAGCTTACTCCACCCATTTCCAGAGTGATGTTTCCAATGTCAGAAGAGTTTAAAACCATTGTCTGGTTCCACAGGGTCATTTCCACTCGCAGTGCCAGTGGCGAGCTGGGAATTATTTCTTTGCTCTCAATTTCAGCTCAATATTCTGCTGCATTCATGTTGCACCCCTTGCCCACCAAGTGCAGGAGGAGGAGGGTGCCATGAAGAAGCAGATGCCACCAGGACAGCCGTGCATGGCATCTGGTTCCCTCCACACAGCGTCAAACAGCCTGGAATGCTCCACCACGTCCCCAAGCCTTGCATCGATGTTGGGCCGTGCTTCACGGGAAGGGCTTTTACCAAATAGCTAATGGCATTTTCCATTGCTGCCATGCGATTTGGGCAAGGTGGGCTGTGGGCTGGCCAGGGGTTCTGTATCACTGTCTGCTGCCTATGGACTGGAACCTTCACAGCTACTCTGCAGGGAATGGGGTAAAATGTTTTCGCTGCACAGAAACTGCAAACCTCCTCTAAGACCTGCAGCAACAGCACCTGAGTAAGTTCTACCAGCAAATGCATTTCACACCTTTAACTCCAACCACTTCGCTGCTTTGAATGCTGGCAGACATCAGCTAACAGAGCAGAGTCCCAGAGCACTAACCTGGACCGACAGCAGCATCCTCTGCCCGGATCCATCAGACGGCAGAGCATCCAGCGTGAGCTTAGCCAATGCATTGCTCCCCATTGAGAAAGCCACCTGCAATTAGCACTGCTGCACGCAGTCGTGTGGACACCCACAAAAAGATCCCAGCGAAGCCCCATCCTCTGGCAAGTCCTGCTCTGCACCAGGGAGGTGGTGGCTGCATTTTCCAGCGTGTCATCCTTCCCCGGAGCTCCCAACCAGCTTCTCCCTGGCGTGAGCAGAGGATTCGTGGCCTCGCGTTGCCCTCTCGTGGTGCAGCTCCAGCGAGGCACTGCAGCAGTTTTCAATATCCCTCCCCC
>Ga0065711_1037420_pt1 | contig 19859 bp, 14 predicted proteins | sample Hoacrofraction12_FD_59098 | JGI IMG/M metagenome (GOLD analysis project Ga0065711, IMG submission 59098) | Hoatzin crop microbial communities from Cojedes, Venezuela - Epithelial fraction 12 v2 (version 2) | ecosystem: Host-associated > Birds > Digestive system > Esophagus > Crop | place... | reverse complement strand
CACCCCAAGCCTGTACTGGTGCATGGGGTTGTTCCTCCCCAGGTGCAGGACCCTGCACTTGCCTTTGTTGAACCTCATCAGGTTCCTCTCTGCCCAACTTTCCAGCCTGTCCAGGTCTCGCTGAATGGCAGCACAGCCTGCCAGTGTATCCACCACTCCTCCGCATCAACTGCCTACAGAAACAATGGCTATGGCACAGACAGGTAACTAGTACAGACATGTTTTCATAAAGAAGCAATATGTATGTATGATCCTAATTGCAGATGAGGAAAAATATCCAGTGGCAAATACAGCAATATTCAAATAGTTTTTATAAAGGCATGTTCAGTTCAGCTATGTTTAGTTTGGCTTGGTTCTTAGGTCTAATTATTTTCAGAGCAGTTCAGAAATATTGATAGAGTCTTGTCAGTACTGATAGAGATTTATTAGCAAACCTGACAAGAAATGATATAGTTAATGACAGTGTCCATACCTACCTCATCATTATATACAGCTCAAAGTCTAATTGCTCACTTCCTTCATCATTTACCAGACACATTTAAGAGACTGTTACAATTTAATTCTAAGAGATTTTTAACAGAAATTTGTTTTATTAATCCAAGAACTTCACTGAAAATTTCAGACAGATAGATGAATCTGCAGTCACTGAAGATTTTAACAAGTTTATCAGGAAAAATACTTGCTAAAATTTTTGAAAGTCAGTACAGTGCCAGGAAAAACATAACAATGGGAAATAATAAAACAAAGACAGAAAGCTGTCTGATTGGATAAGATACTTCTCACTAAACACTTCTATAATCCATGTTTTCCTTGTGGCTTTGCTACAGAATTCCCTGGCTAAATTAGTGCAGGTCACACAACCTCCCTCTAAGTCAATTATCCAGCTGATAATGTGGGGAAAATACTGACGGTATACTAATAACACAGGGCTGCTGAAGGCTTTTTTTTTTTTCTCCTGTAAAATGTTTTGTGCAAGGTCCTGATATAGTACAATCTTGCCTAAAGGCTGCTGAAGTCAGCAAGGTCTTTAACAGAAGACAGATATACAAAATACTATTATTAGAAAAGTAGATAGTATGTTATGTTACTACCTAGGCTCTTTTTCAGCTTGGTGGCACTTCAGCATTGTAGATGCCTTATGAACAGAATGGGCATAGCTGTCAAGATCACTTCACAGCCACCATCAGATTGCAATCGAACAAGCAGTGTGGGGATATAAATGCATACAACATAAATACAGCTTGCCAACCACAAGATTAGCTACTCCAACAAACCAACTCTTCGTTCCCATATGAAATCTAACTAGCAGAGATCATTTGCAGAGCAGGATTTCCTGGTGCTTTTCTTACCTGCAGGGCTTCTCACTGTACAGTGCCCTGGGAACAGGGCAATAATCCTGGTTCTCATGTCAAAATCTTATAGATGCACATATGTTCCTGTGTTTTTTTTGTGGTTTATTCTGCAGATTGTGGTTGATCTAGCATTCTACAAGGAAGCAGAGCCCCTGTTGTGAATAACGACCACTACACAGCCAAACCGCAAAGAAATTTTCGGCTTTATTCTTAGGCGCATCTATTTCAGTGTAGAGTACTCAGTTTCTAAAGCCTCAGCCTAATAACTTACACCTCAGAAACTATACTCATGTAAGATCAGTTATCCAAATTAAAACAGTAAATCTAATCAAGGACTTTGTTTAAGATTTACATTTAATTTACACTGGCATTTTCCATTTTTGGAAACTAAATATTTATGTACTCATTGTTGAGAATATTATTTAGCTGACATTGCAATGATTCCTAGTTAAATTTCTTCTTCTTTGTTTTACATCAGTGAAAAATAATGTTTAGAAAAATGCCTCATAATGGAATTTTAGCATCCTCTGAAAAGCTGGGTGTTTCACATTAAGAAATCCCAGCAATTTTAATGAAAACACAGGAAAGCTTATGAAATCCAAAATGCCACTTCATAATTAGACAAATTCCTAAAGCTACTTGGCTTTCATTTTAATGCGTAATCTTTGCCCAACTCTGACTTGCAAATTACGGTATAAATACATGTAATACTTAAAAAACACAAAGATGCAAACCCTAATCTTTAAACTGATTACTGCCAGGCTAACGCGTAGAACTTTAGAAACTGTTTATAAGCAGGTATTTAAAACCAGACGCATCATGTTTTCAAAGGCACTCCTTAAAAGTATTCCAACAATTTGTCTTGGGCAAATTTTGACCTAATATTCATTACAGTTGCTTTAGAAAACAGTAGTACATTTAACTCCTATTCTTTTCATATTTCTCAGAACTAGGTGATCATACAGTCTACATTGCAATGCATACATCTAAGATCCAATTGTAATATATAAAAATATATTACTGTACTCACATTCAAGGATGTTAGGCAGGCATGATCAAACTTCTATGATTAATACCAATAATCATGATTGTTTCACTGCTTACCTTGTCTTCCCCTTCATTCTCTTCATTTTTTTAATTTGAAAGGGTTATGCCTTGGAGCAAGCATATTAATTTTTCCTGTTTCCCTACTGTTGTAAGATGGTAAAATAGTTTTTGGCTAAGTTGTGCCTGTGTTTCAATATGGAATAAAGTTTGTCCTGACTCAAAACGTTGTTACTATATGCCTTCCTCTAAGTCTCATTTGTTAAGCTAGTAACTCCTAGTTAAAATCCATATTTTGTCAAAGCATTGCTATGGCACCAATACCTTTCATCCAAGGGATTTTCCAGGTCTCACCTCTGTTAACACGCTGGGCATAATATGATATATATCATCAAAGTTAGGACTGGGACTACTGCCATACTCTAGAAGTGAGACCACATGTGTGCTGAGGAAGTGAAGGTTTTATTTCCTAATTCTGCTATGTGAACGTGAAAAAGGAGAACAAATCACAGTAAGTGCTCTCAAAGAACCAAAACTATAGCCTGAAAGAATTTGAGGCTTGAAAAATAGACCTGCATATCAACTGCTGAAGTAGCTGACAGAAGATTTTGTCCTTTGGACTTCTATTAAATTATGGAAAAACAAAAAAGAGCACAAAAATATTTAGGCTATTATTCCAAAGGATTTGAGTGGAAATGTATTTTGTTCCCTTTGGTGTTCTGAAAAAATGAGTCCTAGTGATTACATTTGTATCAAACAGGTAAATCTTACTCGTATGTTTCATTTGGACTTCAGCTGAAAAACTCACCTAACAGCTTGTCTAAAAAGTCAGTTTGGATGCAACTGACCTAATCCCATGCCATTTTGAAGTACTATACTGTTCTCTTCTGTCAGTGCTCTGTAGTTCCATAGCCTCTTTTGTTGTTTATTCTTCCATTAAAAATAAATGAAAGGTTAAGCAGATGTATTAACTACGTGGTTCATTTATTTGGATCTTTTCTTTGAAAGTATTATGAATCAGCAACTGAAAATTCTCAAAACAGATTTAAGGGCAAGCATTCCTTGCTTGCAACTTTCTCAAACCAATGAGTGTTCTCAATATTTCTGATTAGGAATTGGGCAGTGCAGGAAAATGGGCTTCACCCAAGGTACCCATCTCATAGTAATACCAGTTCTTAACACTTGAATTCTTTTCAAAATGAAATCTCACGGTTCATATTTCATGCAAAAGTAAAGAACAGCAAAGGTTGCTACTACGGCATTACTAGCAAAACAGTCACAAAAACCCTAGGGATTATCTTTGTACAACTAACAACATATATAACATTAGGTCTTAAACTAACTGAAAAAGCAGAACAGTTCACTATGACTAATCATTACTATCTGGGAGACCCAGCTGGTTAGCCTTGAAGCACACAGTAACTTCTCCTTTAACTAATTTTTAAAAAATATTTCAAAATTACACTGTACTTACTGGATTGAGAACCACTGTGAAGAACAACTCTCCTCCTTGAATACTTTTGTCTAGTTCCTTTGGGCCTCCAGGGTACTCTTTATAGAAAATTGTGTGGGTGAATAAGCCACAAGTTTGCCTAGGAAGCACCTGAATTTATTAAAAAAAAAAATTATTCAAGAGAAATTCACAGAACAAAAATGTCAGTACTTTTAATGAGATAATAAATGCCAGATAAGTAACACATAACTGATAACGTTCCTTTGTGATAACTGCCGGGTAGATTTGGCATCACAACTTCGCCAGAAGTCAATAATTATCTAGTTGAATCCATACACTGGCAGATCAATAAATAGTGCTTACTGAAAGAAACAACATTTTTATTATCATTGAAATCATAACATCCAAAAATTCATCACACTTTGTTCCAAACTGGAGATTGCTCTTGATCAGTAAGTTACAATTCAGCAACCTCCTCAAACTAATTTTGTCCATAACACCTGATCCGAACACCAAGTATTTGAAGTCTGGTCATCAAAGATTTCTAAAACTATAACATAATTTGAAACATAATCTGAAATATTATCAATCCATATTGTATTAACCAGTTCCACTTTTCATTTGGATGGCTTTGTTGTAAATTTAAACTGGAATTTGAAAGTAATTTTTTTTTCAGCTTAGGCATCACCACCAATAATCATTCCACACTGACACATTATGAGTTTTGCTGATAATGCTCACATTATAAGAAAGATTTGCTTCTCATTCAACTGTGCTAGTTTTGAAAAACCAATTGCAATAAAAAGTAGCATAAACAGAAGTATTTTTAAAAACATGCAAAGAACAAGCCCTTTGAAAAGGAAGAACTAATAGATTCAGTTAGGTTTTCCAGTAGAACTTCAAAATGTTTTCTATCAACTTCAGAAAATAATTAGCTGGAGAGTATTTCAATAATGTCTATTTTTAATGGAAAATCAGCTGCTGCGTATTGATGTTCATGTACAATTCTTAAACTGGGATTGTTCTCAAACATTTTAGTCCAATTTAGAACATTTATTATATGGTAGCTTAAACTTTTACAGCATACAAATCCCTTACTTGACACAGACTGTGGTTTTCTAGATACTCTTTATTTCTTGTAGTTTCATTTCTCAAAATCTTTGTTGTAATGTACAGTATACTGCGACCACAGATCATAAATTCTGTGTTGTCAGAAAATGTGTGGAATTCGTGTGTTTGGTATAAACTTGCATATACTTTTTAAAAACCTTTGGATTTCACTGATTAAATATGAGAACAGTTCTTCACAGAGGCAGGGAATGAAGCTGTACTAGACGGGAAATGCTCTGACAAATCTTACACAATGATTTTATTACTGAATGTATTCATCACTATAAGCCTGCAGATGTAACATATTAATGCATTTGCCCTCGAGAATTGAAAGCATGAGACTCCCAGAACAGGTGGTTTCGTATGACTGTTCTTGGAAAGAGTTTTTTGGCCTCAGTGTCCTCGTGTTAAATTTCATTATGTGTCTTCAAACGACATGGTTTTACCAAAATTTATGAGACTTTTGGAGATTCTGTGAATCAATCAGTCTTCCTCAAATGCTTCACGTCCCCTGAGCATATCCACAAACCCATTATTTTACATGCAGCTATTGCTTTGAGGAGAACAAAATGTAGCTCAGATCTGCACGGTATCAATCTTTTTCCTGGATGTCTGGAGATCATTTTCGTTTGCTTCATTCAAAAATAGACCAAAACTTCTAAATATTTTTATTTTGTTTAGAAAAGTTATATCCAATCCAATCAATTGTATTGAGGACAATACCAGAATTCTCTTCTAAGCTATGTGGCAGTCTCACGCTAAGGCACTTGACCCTCCAAACCTGCTTACTGCAGTCAGAGGTAAAATACAGTACACACTGTATTTTCCCATTCAGTGGGAAATATATTGTCAAAGCATTCAACCCTCTCCTACATGCTCCAAAAGAAAGTTACTGGAGAACATACCGTCAAGTATCTTGGAAAGTTGTTTTGAAACACTTCTCAGATAATGATGACAGTATGTGAATCAGAAATAGCCTACGCCCCAGTGACCAGATGGTGTTAGCATAACGCCTTCCACGTCAGTTGTGTACAACCCCTTTTGGCAAATACTGCTGTCAGTGAACGACGCTGTGAATTACGTAATACAGAAAAATTGTGTGATTTGACTTGTGGTTGCCTCAACAGAGCAGTTTCATAGCCTGGAGGGGTGTGGGGGGTGTGTGTCTTCCTTCCGTCCAACCTTTAAGTGGTTGCTTTGCATCCAGACTGATCACCTGGGCCCAAAGCCTAGCTGTGGGGTTAAGCCACAGAGCAAAGCAAAGTCACATTTCCATATGGCAGGAAGCAAAAAGAGGGCAACTGTGCATTGTTCAAATGGAAGAAGAAAAATATTTATGCACCAAGATCCAGATTCTCAGATGGCATAAACTGGCAAAACTCTTTTGCAGTTAATGGCACCATGCAAATTTAAAACCTGCTAAAAATCTAACCCATAATATTCTGTTAAAAGATGTAAAGTTGACTTTTTCCTTGAGATCTCTGAACCAGTGTTAACAGTAGGACTAGAACAGTTAACAGCCTCTTAACTGTTAACAGTGGGGTGCCTGGAGGCCACCTTCATCAGCAGTAACACCACCAGCAACAGACTGATCTTAATTAACAAGATACTGTCAAATATATCTTGCTACTTATGCATTGCAATATGTGCTTCTCACAATGTGAACTTTCAGGATACAGTGCTTTTCCACTTAAAAAATAAATTGTTCGCAGAAAGGTAGAGTGGTTGTAATATGAACATCATAAATACAACTCACCATGATATTTTTGTGGATAAAGCCTTGTCTATACCTTGCAGGCTTCAGATGTGGGTATTCTTCTGTGCTAGTAACTCTGATATTCCAGACCTTTTTCCAGGCATCATAAAGCTGAACATGTACTGGATAGACTCCAGAATGGTGTGGAGCCACTGCATAGCCCAAATCAGTTGGAATACCATGTTCCTAAAACATAACAGAACAATGACTGCTTTCAAAAATTTAAGAAACTTGATGTTTTAGCATTTCGCAAATCCTTTCTTTGTGAGAGATCAAGAAAAGGTCTGAAATGCAAATAATGGTGATATCAAAATATGCTGATACTTAAGGGAGATGGAAGGCAGCATGGTGAAGATGAAAAGCAGAATTTTAATACAAAAGCCTTTTTAATAAATATTTTTATGAGTATGTAGGGAAGAGTGATATAGATGTATTTTACATTGAGTTCTTCCATCTACATTAAACAGAAAGCTGCGCTCTTTCAAGTTCTTGCAAGGAATTTGCTCACAAACTAAGGATTTGGAGAGAAAACTACTGGCACATATTCAACACAACAGGTAGCATTTGGCAGTTATAATAACAAAAGTGTGATTTCCACTACATGCCCTTACACAATTACTTGGACTGTTAGCTGAATTTCACAGAGTCACTGCATTTCCCCTGTAGTCCACCTGAAACATAAGACCATATTCAAAAACCACCTTAACCATTTTCTCGTCATTTTAAAAAAGGAGAAAAGATAAACACTTCTAAAATTATGAGGATAATAGGCAGTTGTTGTAGACTAACCCCTTCTGTAGCACATCTTCTATTTTTGCAGACTCCTGTCATTTATCTTCTTTACATACTGACCTTGCTGGCATTACCTTCTCTTGACATTCACTGTATTTTCTCTCCAGTTTCTGGTTTCCAGCATACTGTAAAGAAGTTTGACACCTTTTCTCCTTTGTTTCAGATTAGTTTTCAAAGAAACAGTATATAGTAGATATTTCTGTGATAGTCTGGTTAGCAGAATGCACTGTCCATAAGACGTTGTTGTGTTGCAATGGTTTAGGAAAACTGCCTTTGCGCAACCTTTGGATTCTGTTTAAGAGTTTTTTATATCGTTTGCATTTGTATGGTCATCTTCATCATATTTTCGAATCATACTTTGTGTGCAAAGGTAAGAGTTGGTTGGTACTTGGGTCTCTTCCTTTGAATAAGCTAGTTACTAAGGAATATGAAAATCTCTGTAAGACTTATCTCAAAGAAAAATGGGTGTGTGACCTTGGCAAAATCATCTTCATTTTTTCTGGAAGAGGACTGGACTACTGCAGGAAAACTAATATACTGGTCTTCAAAAGCTTAAATAGGATTCAATATTAGACACATCTTTTATAATTTAAACATGACAACTTTACTAACCGCTCAAAACAAAGCAAACCCACAAAAGGCAGCACTTGCTTCTGCTCTGGAAGAACATGAGAAATAAGACTTTAAAGATGTGAAGCCTGCAAGGGAAGAAAGCTATTTTTTCCTCAGTAAAGGGCTACCTGGAACCTAGTGTAATGGTGTGTGTAACAGACAGGTATAGTTTAGTCACAGTTGAGAACCCTGATTTTTCTATATTTAAACAACTGGTGAATTTATTATTTCCTTTTAGCAATTTATGATATACATAATGGGGCATCAGATTTTACCACCCTGCGGCTGGTGCAGCTTTTGGAATTCTTGTAAGGCTGTATCGCTCCTGGGTAAGGTCCAAACACCCCACCAGCGACAGTGCTGCACCCAGGGAGCGCATCATCTGCTGCTTTACAGCTGGGGTGCACTACGTGTAATCTGCCAAAGTAGGAATGAGAAGGATCTGGCCTATTGGTTTTACTGCATGGGGAGATAAAGAATGGATACCCCATCAGTTACACAGCTTTATCCTACTTAATTCCATTGCAGATATTTCAATTCCTCTTCCTTTTCTCTTTTCTGTTTCCCTTAAGCACGCGTAAACATCAGAAGGAAAAATCTTTACAGAACACGTTAAGAAACTGCATTCTCTAATGTTCCGCTTAATCTCCTTCATTCAGCTATAAACAAACATCTGATTTTTAAGAGTTTTTTTCCCCTCAAGTTTTACAATATGGAGTAATAGATATGTAATTAAATTCTTTCATTCTAATCACGAGCCTATTATCTTTAATGTATCAGTGTCTCCATTATTCTTAGTGAGCATTTCACACACAATATACACATTCAGTTTGATAATGCGTGAGGCATCAGCAATTTCAGCCTCTTTCAAGAAAGCAAGATACTTATCTTTGTTATTAATATAAATGCTTTAAGCAAATGAAACAGTGAGTAACTTCATCTCTGTTTGTCTATACATCGCTTCAGACATGAAAAACATTTAATATAAGGTATCTGTAAGTATTAAGAGCATTGAAAGCAGTGAAGAAAATAGAAACTGATGAAGTTACCTAAACCAGGGTTGAATACGAATTATTCTAATAACATACTTTAATGGTTACAATACTGTAGACTAATCCCAGAGGGTGTCTTAGGTCACTAGACTAGAACTACAAGAACTAATTTCCAGTGGAGCTTGCAACAGTACACAGAATCATAGAAAAAAGGGAATTTTGGACACAGGATTATTAAATTTTCATAAATTTTCATAATTTAACTTCTACTAAATGTTTTCTGTAAAGGAAACAGTAAAATTGAGCTGGCCTGTACTCAGTACTACTACAGTTTATGGTAAACTTGGTAAAAAACATGGTCAAAAGAAAGCATATACCTTAATTCAAAGCAAAGATTTCAAATACAAACTCTAAATGCTTGATATTCTAGGTCTATAACTTGCTCACTGCTACACTCACTGACACATGACCATAAGCACACTCTCTTTTGTTCTGGTATTTCACATCCACCTGCTCTTTCAAGGAACAAAGTCATTCCCTGTCAGCTAAAGGCAAGTCTGTTTCTCTCGTATCCTCAGACCTGAAGATCTGTGGGATTTTTTTTTTCTTATATTCTCACTGAAACATTTTTTTCAGAGCTTTGCTGGGAATAAATAATTAGTAAAGGCAATGCTTTTCAAAACAAGTTTTTACAAAGCTGATCCAAAGGGAAGATGTAAGATGTTATTAGGTATCAACGCAGAAAAGCATCTTTGAAAATGTGGCACAATTCATCAATCCTAATGTGCACTGTTTTCATAAAGTCATTTGATAAATTTTGATGGAGTATTTATTCGTTCAGAAACTGGATTGTTTCTAAAATATCAAACTTCAATTGGGAAGGAGATCCAAACTACAGAGAAACAGAATTTTCATAGCACAAGACAGAGTGATTGCAAAAAAAGCATTTTATCAAAACTTTCTTTTTTTTCAATTCATTGAGATGAAAACAAAGTCTACCAGGATTGATTTTCCAACAAAACAGGAATAATGGTTTCTGAATACCTAAATTCAATATAAAATGCAAAAATGTAACTCACTAAGGCAAATTTTTTGTTGAGGATCATCTGCTCTACCAGTGACGACTCATTGTGGAAGAGATGAGGCTGCATGTGACTCCACATATGGGGAAACCACCAAAACTCATCTACAGACCTCAACAGCAGGTCATCGCCTTCATCTTCCTCTTCAGTGCCTGCAAAAAAATAAAAAAAAAAGAAAAATAATATCTCTGAAGTCTCTACTTTTATTATATTCTTACAAATGTTTGAAAATAAAAGAAAGAAATTAGCACAATAAAATGTGACTATTTAAAGTACTGAGGATTTTAAATGTTTCCAAGGAGATATTCCTTTTCCTGAAGTAATTATAGCCAAGTAAAAGACTGAGCCCCATTTTCACGGCATCTTGAATGCATGGTACAACACTGTCCTCACGCATGTGCTATATCAGTAACATCAGTAGCTAAGGGACAGAATCGGAGAAATTGTATACAAGACAGTTCAATACAGAGTATAAATGAAAATGTTGACAACGCTTTTCTGGTATTCCTTACCCAAACTAAATTCACTCCCCAAACGAACTTTTTTTCCTTTTGTTACCTATGACACGTGGAAGCATTTTTTGCCAGCAGCCTTTTCAAAATGCTATGCATAATACCATTGTCTTCTCTTCCCCACTAATTCTTACCTTTCTGATCACGGCCTACTCGGGAGTTCCCAGAAGTCTGCATCTTTGAAGAGACTCCAAGGGTGGCTGGAGCTCACCGAGTTATTTCTCAGGCCCCAGGCCTGTCTTTTCAGACGCCCTCCTGCCTGTTCCTGAGGACGCGGTGCAGGCAACAGGCCCTGCAGCCGTTTCTAATGAGCAGGAATTGCTCGGGCTGCGGTGTATGGCCCTGCTGTTCTCCCACACCTCACGTGCTGCCGCCACGGCAGTAAATAAGCCAGTGGTGGGGCCTGTCCTCCCACCCTGAGCCAGCTGGCCGCTTTGGCGCTCATAAATCCTCCCAGCTGGCGAGAGAAGCGGCCGCAGCCCGGCCACCCACGAGGATGGACCCAGGTCCCTGCCCCTGCTACCCTGGGTGCTGGCTGTGGGCGGATGGCCGGGACCCCCAGCACTCCAGTGGCCATTCACATAACCCAGGGGCAATGACAACCCGCTCTCCGTGCTCGGGCCCCTGCCTTGGCGCTGTACAGCCTCCTCGCAGAGATTCAGCCTGTGTATCTGACAACACCTTGGGCATGGGAAGCATCAGGGTCTAATTAGCTGGCAGATCAGGACACTCCTTCCACCCCCAAGCCCAGACATTTATCCTAGTCCCAGTGCACTTTTAATGACAAAGTCCTGTCAAAGGCAGCCAAATTTAAATAACCCCTTCATGAGCTGCCGTATAAAGACTGTATAAGCTGAACTTCAGCAACCTTTAGCTGAACACATCTTCAAGCTGTGCCTGCTTCCTGCTTTTCTGACTGCTCCTACCCCTGCCAAGAACCAACACAACTGGACAAATTCCTTCTCTTTCTCAGCATCTTGCATCATCTACTCTCCTTTTCCAGTCTTTTAGCCAAATGTTCAGCTCCGATGCTTTCTGCATCCGTACGGCTATATTCTCACTAACCCTATGTACCTTTTGCTTTTTCCACTTTCCTTCAGCAAACCTTGTCTGACTTACCTTCACTGTTGTGATTTGATTCCTCATTACCTCCAAGGGAACTACGGCAGTGAATGAAAAATGTGGGCAGACATATATAATGTGTCAATATTTGCAGGATCATTAGATTTTAGTCCATTAGATTGAATCCATGGGGCCCTGTGTGATCTTCAGACACTATCAAAGAAAGTGACAGGAGTGCCTAAAGGTCTTACGGTGGCTGGATCAAGGAGGAGAAATCATATCAAGAAAGGAAGAAAGCCACAGCAAGGGATGGGCTGTAATGGGGACAGGTTCAGCTCATTCAGTTTACAGCCAGTAACAGTAACTGGGTCAGTTTGTACTACAAACCTGCAATGCCTTTGCCAAATCCTACTCAGCCAAAACCAGGAAACCCATGCGCATGTTCCCTCCAAAGGATCTGAACTGTCAACTGAGGCAAAAGAAATGGTCTGGAAAGTACCTCTGCCTGCTGGGACACCAGCAGGTGACAAACTTGGCAGTCAGGACAATTTTGCTCGGCCATTCTAGGCAAAAGAAAGGGGAGGAAAGGATGGGAATGGATGGAGCAAGTGATGTCCTGAATGTGAAAAAGTTAATTCTCTCTGAACTGTGCGGGTGACACCTGGATTGCAGGGGTGAAACCTGGACATTCACCAAGTCTAGCTGAAGTCTGCTGAGCCCGAGAGACCTTGCAGCTGCTTTCCTCTCCAGCTGTTCAGCTCTAAATAACAGACTTATTTCCCTGCCTTTTCTCTTCTTAACATGACAGGTAATACTGGCCAAGGTGCACAGCTGAGCAGAAGAAGAGGCATGCTCATCCCTCTGCTATGTAACATGCACAGCAGTTGAGCATATTCAAGCTCTGTGTCTTTCTTTGGCTTCAAACAAATCTGGTTTTGGTGCCTAGTCTCAGCTAACATGCCACTTCACTTCCCTCTTTTCATATTAATACCCCTCAGCTATGACATTATCTTGTATTGTCCTTTGTCTCTCTCTCTCTCTCTCTTCCAGGCTCTGATACTGTCCCATTTTGCAAGCAAGTCTTTTTCTTTCTGTTTGTGAGTAGAGAGCACCTTCTTTCTTCTATATCACATCTTATTTAATACTTTATATTTTCTTTCTCCCTATTTCTATAGCGGTTTAAGTACAAAATTATTTTAATGTGTAATATATATTGCTATATCTCTACAGTAGAGATTAAACTATCTGAAATGATAAACCATGGTAGCTCAACAAATCTCTCAATGAAGTCAACAGAAAATTTCATTTGATCGGAGGAATGTACCACTGAACAACAGGTTGAAAGGAATTGAATTTTAAGAAAAAAGGGAGGATGAATTTAATCTGTTCCACACTGGCACCTAATGCAGGCACTGCAGCTTACTGGAATTATAGGTGCCTCATCCTGAGATGTTCCATCCCACCTAAAATGACCACCTAAATTCTCTGTGCATGCAGGAAATGGATGCAGAGAAAAATCCAGTTCACCTATTCTATGTGTTTTCCTCCCTCCATTTCCTAGGAGAGGTTACATAGTGAGCATCTGACCTAGCTCAAATTGAACAAAGTTATAAAGAGAGAGATGTTTTTATTCCACCCTCAGGACTGATTTTACTGTTATCCAATGACACATATTTAACAGGTATAACCCATACAGAAAACTGTCATCCCAAACTTGGACTGCCTCTTGCAAGTTCTTCTGGCCCTGTAACTGCCATTTCTGCATGTCCCGGCTTGCAGGAGGAGGAGGAACAACAACATTTCTCTTATTCAGGAAGCTTAATAGTCTGACAGGACACTTCTCTGAAGGGCTTAGTCCTTCTCTTAGCAGTTATAGCCTGGCTCTCCTATTTCCACGTCATTGCTCTGCTTATTGGACTATTATGCAAAGAATGAGCATCTTTCTTTTTTTCTTTTTTTTGTTTAGAAAAAAGAGAAATGTTGCTGCAAAGAGGTGCTTACAGGCTCTTAACTACATGGTTATTTCCAGACAGACTACAGCTCAAACAAAAGGTTAATCTGGTATAATAACTTTATGAGAAAAATCTGATTCGGTAAATCACACAAATAAATGTATGCCCCAAAGCAACCTGGAAGAGAGAACAATTTGATTTTTCAGTTATCCTGTTATGAAGGAAACGGTTCTCTCTACTCAGACGCTTAGTTCTATCATTCTTACTTTCCTCATGCTACAAAGAATGTCATCAAAATTAAAGTGATTTTAATATTTCATTCTTACCTGTGTGATAAAATTTCCCTGAAAATCCCAGGTTGAAAGTAAAATTTGTAATCTGAGCTCTCAAAAGATTCTGAGTGTCAAGCAGGGCCTGAAAAAAAACAACCCACCATATAAACATATCTGTAGAAAACACACCTGGCACAGAAATTTAACATAATAATATTTTTACAGGTACACGTCTTTTCAATTGCTTTTGCTATTTAGAAACAGCTCTTTATACATGATAAAGAAGGAACAGATATTTTCATTACCATTTAAAGACAGCATGCAAACACCATCATTTTCCTCATAAAGATGACCAGCTATTAAACACTGTTTTACTCCCTGAATCATGAGACAGGAAGACAAAGGCACACACCAGAGAAAAGACCTTCCACTGATTACTCAGTAAACCTAGGACACTGCCAGGAATGAAATTCAGATCTCTTGTGCCCCTGACCACTCCTCCATTCTCTAGGGTGAACAGCATCTATTAGAATTACGTTTCTCTAGATCAGCTCAAGTACACATGCAGCATTTCAGTCCTGTTTCAAAATTACTGGCAACAACAAAAAAAAATCCAGAAAGACAGAAAGAAGCTAGATGAAGCCTATTCCACATCAAAGAACTTAATCCTGAATTCTCCCAAATTCTGACTCATACCCCAGACAGTTAGCATACTGGCTGTCAGCATACATGTACTTGCACTAAATTAGTACAAACAAAAAAACAGCATGCAGGAAGCAAGGGGAAAGTGATTATTCATCAGATACTGCTTCACTCTTTGATTTCTGTATGCTCTTCTTGATTTGTTACTCCCAAGATTTACATCTTATTTTCAGGAGTTATCTCCCAAACTCTTACACTCTGCTGTTGTTCATTCTTTCAGTTTTCCAGGTGTAACAAAGGAACCCAGCTTTCTGACACAAAACAAAACTTCACAAAGCAAGAAAAAAACAGAAAAGCAAAAAGCCTCCTCTAAAATGGGACTCGGAGTGTACATTCCTCCAAATAGCCTGCTTTCAACTGAGCACTTGATAGTTGGTTATTTATGAACACACTGGACTCTCTGGAGATTTGTGACACTGTACACAGCACATCAGAAGTGACGACCAGCCACAGCACACACACACTTGGAGATAGGCACTCATGCAGTACCTTTGAAAGAAAGGTAAATATTTATACATCAAAGGTCATCAATTAGTTTTCAAAGCCAACATACATTACAGCACAACGATTTCAATAAAGTGATTAAAAGCATTGCTATTGACAGAAATCAAACTCTAAGCATGTTATGAAAGGGGAATGTATTTAAAGGCACAAAAAGATTAAAATCACTGGAGAATTTAAAGGTTTAAAGGTCTAGTAGGCTCCTCAGTCTTGAAAATCAATGACAATCTCATGTCCTGAAAAATACAAGCCAGTAATTTTAATTACAGTTTCTTTGGACATTTTCATTATATGAGTAATTTGTCTACAATTATTTTTTCAACCGGAATGCCAAAGACAACAAAATGTTAGCATGGAAGTCAAGTCCAGCTTTAGACTACAGCCATAGCATAGTCAAGTTACAGTTCCTTAAAATATGACCCATTTTACAGACAGAGGCTATATGCACCTTACCAGAGAAACTTTTGGGCATACGAGCTCTTCTTCAGGTCTCTTCCAGGGCTCATCTATATTGGTTCCAATAAAAGCACGACCCCCATCTGCAAACTCTGTCAAGCCTGTTTCCTTACGCTATCATACCTACACCATTACAGTGACAAAGTCAGGCAAAGAGTGACACTAGCAGGGGCTCCCCTGTGCACTAGCCTCAGGAGCGGACCAAGGCATCAGGTCCACTGGAGTTCCCGTTCCCAGGAAGAGGTGGCCACACGCTACAGCTGGCACATCTGTCCCTGCTCGGTGCTCGCCTTTCCCAGTGCTCCCTTTCCAGAGCTGAGCATTGTCACCTGGCCCCACTGCGAGACTGCAGCACTGCCCGAAGCGGAAATGCAGCTGCTCGCCGGTCCTCTACCACCCTGCATCTGAGGCCTCAGCGATATCTCTAAGGCTGTAGCTCTGGCTGGCTCGGGGAAGCTGGTGCTTGAGAGAGCTGATCTGCAGCAATAGGAAAGAGTCATTTGTCCCCATCCTGGGGGGTTGCAAATTTGAGTTTTGCTGACATGGCTGACAAAACGTGAGTGGTTTCAGTTCTGAATCATCAGTAGTACTTGCCTTGTTCACCCTTTCAGCAGACCAGAACACTATGCCTAAGCATATTCATTAAATATATACTAATCACAGAACTAAACCTGTGAAAGAACCATCACTTTTCTGCCTCCTGTTTCTTAAGGTCCTCTCAGATATGGAAGTAACTTGCCTCTCGCACTGTCTTCAGAAGTGTAGCTCCAGCAACAACAGTATAGGCAGTTTCAAAGAACAGCACTAGTAATCATTCACTGGAAAGCCTGAAAAATGTCCTGAGAACAAGGGACTTCCTAAAGGAATGAGTAAAATGAAGCACAGAATGGAGATAATTGGAAACAAGCTTGAGACTTCCGAAGTGGAATATTAAGAGAAGAATCTTGCAACACTGTAACGAGGGCTTTTGCACAGGCTGAGAGTGCAAAGATCACGGAGGAAACTTCTTATTCTAATGAAAGGCAGGAAATCTGCAGAGGATTTATTATGAAAAACATCCCTGAGCTGCTGGGAACCTATTCAATGAAATAATTTTATCTTTGCACGGTTCAAAATGTAGGAGGCAAACGATACGGCTATACAGTTCTTACGTTAGCAGTACACATTGCTGAATGAAAGAGATCCTGAGTGCAGCTTGACAGCACGGTGGCACGAAATGGGCTGCACAGATCTTTCCCTCCAAATTAAGTTAAGAACTGTGAGCACTTTTTGAGCTGAAGGTCTTATCCTTCTCACACCTTCTAATGCCTTCTCAGCTTGTCAGCTCCAGTCTAGTCTCAGCATAACAGAACAGAATGGGAAAAACACAGAGCGGCTGGAAATGTTGGAGAAACACAACCTGGAAGGCGCCCTTTGCTACACCTCCCTGGCACACTGCAGCTACAGGGCTGACAGGAGAGTCACAGACCCAAGCTTTTGAATGGAAGGAGGACGAAGGGTAGCAAAAAGCCCATGACATTTCCATGACAACACAACAGAGTTCGCTTCTTTGCTGGGAATTAATTTTGCTAGTGTAGTTACCACCTTCTTGCCTCAATGACGGTCTGGTGGCTACATTTTATTTAGGCTAGCAGTCACGATAAGACACTCCAAATAACACAAAACTCTAAAGGAAATGTGAAGTTCACCTTATACAGAATGAACTTTGAAAGCAATGCTGCTGTTTTTTTTGGCCACGTTACTCTCACTAAAATTAGCAGAAGATCTCCTGTTGAAGTCTTGTGGTGGCATTTGAAAATACATCAGCTAACACCAACAGTGTACCTGCTCACCTGCTCCGCCTGCTTGATCTGCAAAGAGGGAGGGCACAGACCTGCTGTGAACCACTTCTTGTACAGACAAGCTGAGATAACATTTGAGTTGTCGTGCTTATGATTATTTTCTGGGTGACTTGACATTTTACTCATCTCTCAGGTTCTAAAAACAAAATGTTAAAACTCATGAAAAATATATAGCAGCAGATGGCAGGGCCTATTACTGTGAGTTTCTACCAGAAAGACAGAAAGAGGGAGAAGTAGGGGGAGGAAAAGCCTGAATTTTCTTTTCTAAATGATATTTTATGTACTGAAGGTAAGCTGGTGATATTTTCTGTACATTTTATGATTGGTTTATGAACAGTCCCCCTGGGTATCTGTCTGAGATGTTATACTGATACTCTAGAACTGTAGATTATATTTTAAAAACTGCTTAGTAAAGCCTTCATATATTTATAAATAATTATTTAGTACATATGTTTTACTTCCACACTAGTACTATAAGGAACATAAATTGCTGGCTGCATAATCACTTTCATGTACTACAATGGAGTAGTTTCTTTTCAACTTTTCCTAAGCTCACATACTACGTTTAAGAAATTCCTTGTGCCAGAAATCAAATGTGAGAATTCAATATATGATGAAAGACCCCCTTCTTCACCAACAGTCCAAAATAATCTCATAAAAAGACCCTGTTACAATCCAAGGAATAGACAAAAGTTAGCCTGACAGCAAAACAACAGAGTTTTTTCAATCCTTGCATCTGAGAAGTTTATAGCATAATGAAACGAATATAAGAAATCACATATGTTGTAAACAAAGCCAGATTCTCAGATGATTAATCAGCATCATCCTATTTAAGTTATTTCTATTTCATTCTTGTTGAAATCTCTGCAAATGTAAACTGCTGCAATTGCCAACGGGATTTTAACTGACTGAGAATTTAGGAGAAAAGGGACTCCAAGAACAAAAATGGAACAGAAGTAAACAACAGAATTGTTCTTTAATTGAAATAATCACACAATGGGAATGTATGAAAATTCCTGCCGTTGTATAGATGGCCTCCTCCTTTCTTGACAACAAGAACATACAGCTCTTTTTATCACTTTTCATTCAGAAATATCAACTTTGTTTACAAAGATTACAGTTTTATTTGATTTTTCTCATCTTACAGAGAGGACAAACAGAGGCACAGACAGATCACATGGGCTGTCAAGAGCTCTTGCTCCGGTAAATCAGCAGTAAAGCCAAGGACAAAACTCGTATCGCCAAACTTGCTTCCCATTTCGATTGCCAGGAAATCATCCTGCCTCCTGTCCTCAGATATCTCTTTACATGATTTCACTTCATAGTCTGTCACAGAGAAGTCACAAGTGTCAACTTGTGTTCGGTAAACAGACAGTAGTAATTTCTTCAGCTTCAACAAAAACATGCAGACCCAAACATCTTGGCTGATCAAACAAATGAATCAAGAACGTTTTGTTGAACTCTGTTTCACCGAAAAGGAACTGTGACTTGTTTCTGGAGTCATAGCAACATATTTATGACTATTTTCCTACTCTAAAGCTGCTAAAGAGCTTAGCCACTTGAAAAGCAAAATAGTTCAAAACGCTGTTAATTTTACTTGTAATCATATGGATTTTAACTAAATTGGCAAGCAGACAGACACAGCCTCACAATGCTGCAGTGTTAGTATTTTAAACTTCAAATCAGTACATGCTTTCATGTCAGTAACAAAAGGAAGACAGGTCAGCTTCATAACTTTCCAAAAAGCCTATCTCCTCCCCCTTTTTTCAGGACGTAGATCTCATCTCTCAATGTTTGCTTTACTATTTCGTGTCTAACAACACTATCAAAGGAGCCATTAAGTTAGGAATTACTTCACTTTTGAAGAAAACTTCTAATGCCATACTGACTTTTTAATAAAGGCAAGGACCTTCTGAAAATGTAAAACAAATTAACAGAAAGTGTAATGTGAAAGCACAAGAGTTAAGCACATGAAGCCCCTTTATGGGAGCACTTATGCAGAATTAGCTTTAATTTTCTGTACCATATTTCCTCTTCTGCTTAATCCCTACAAGAGATGGAAGAAACGGAACTAAAACCATTTTAACGTCTGAGTGGAGTTCTTAATATAGAGGTTTAACTAGCTTTAACTGATGTGATGTCCTTTTTCTTTGTACTTTTTGTGACACCATTTTGCCTTTCCTGAGCATGTCCACGCTTTGAGGAGAGAGTCCTGCAACTGAAGCTGCCTGCACAGGTATACGCACACCACCTGCCTCCTTCAAACCTTCCCTTCTGCAGAATCTGACTTTTCTAAAGTTTCTATCAATCTTGCAAATCCACTTGCTTATAAGTAAAAAAAAAAAAAAAAAAAAAAAAAAAAAAAAAG
>Ga0065711_1007527_pt1 | contig 19859 bp, 8 predicted proteins | sample Hoacrofraction12_FD_59098 | JGI IMG/M metagenome (GOLD analysis project Ga0065711, IMG submission 59098) | Hoatzin crop microbial communities from Cojedes, Venezuela - Epithelial fraction 12 v2 (version 2) | ecosystem: Host-associated > Birds > Digestive system > Esophagus > Crop | place... | reverse complement strand
CTGCCGCCCGGAGCCGGGCCCCGCGGGCGGACGGGCGGGGAGGGCTCCGATGCCTCGGCGGAGCCGCCGTATCGCCGACACCGCCCCGGGGCCTGGGGGCTCCGGGTGCCCCCTCGCCCCGCCGCCCTTGTGCCCCGCACGCCGCCGAGGGGAGAGGCAGCGATCGCCCCTCAACCCTCACCCGCGGAGACGCCGGGTCCTCCGAGCCCCCTCCCCGCCATTCCCCTCCGTCCCCGGGTGCCTGGACTGGGTGACCCCCGAGCCCGCCGCGGCCGGGGCACCTTTATCCCCGCGCGGGGGACCCGGAGGAGGGGAAAGAGCTGTCGCCGTCTTCCATCGGGTTCCCCCCCCGGGACCCCCCCGTGTGCCGCCGGTGCGGGGCAAGGTGAGGCCGTTCCCGGGGCCGGCCGGAGCCCCCGGGCCGCGCCGTGAGGCAGCGGGCAGCCTCGGCTCCCGGCCCGGAGAGGGGAGGATCCCTGTTTGCATCCCGTGCCCTTTTTATGGCCTGATCTCCGCTCTCTCGGCGGGCAGGGAGCGGTAACTTGCCGATCGCGATGTGTAACAAGTCGCTCCTGCAATGGTGGTAGTGGCGGAGGGGGATGGGGCGAGCGGGCGGGATGCGTTTTGTAACATCTCTAATTACGTGAAACCGTGGTCATGTCTCACTCTAAGAATAACTGGCACTCTTGGCGTGTCAGACTTTTTGCAGAGGTGGGTTAGTTGCTTGCGTGTGAATGTTACGGTTAAATAGGTGTTCATGATGGAGGGTGGCTGAAGAATTGTTTTTGTCTTGTTAACCAGACTGAGAAACAAGTAGCAGATGGGAATTGATGGACTTTCTATGTTTTCGTGTTAACTACCTTGTTTATTTATAGACAAGATATTCCTCATTATTTTATGACAGAGGTTTTTCAGAGGCTTTAATTTTTACACATACTTTCATTCAGTTCAAATATTAGAAGTTGACAGAATTCCGTCAGTGTTGCTATTAAGTATGGTGGTATTAGATTAGAATTTCTAAATAACACTGCCCTCAATATTTTGGTCCAGGCTGAATCCAAAACTGGAAGGGCCCCTGTATAAAGTAAAATTATAATAAAAAAAGATGCTTTACTTGAATGAAAGCTTTTGTTTTCTTTGGGCAGCATTTTATTGATGAGGCGATGTTTTAAAACATTGTAATGAACTTCTATTAGCGAATAATTTTTGATTGCATGGAACGAATCCACATTTTACATACACCTTTGGTGGTTGAAACAACATCAAAATCCTTTGTTACTGCCTGAACCCAGTAGTGCACTTATTTTTATAAAGTTATGGCATGTGATACAAAATGAGAACAGTCTCCTTGACCCAAGAGAGACAAAATTAAAAATCTCATCAGAGATCTGGGGAATCTGAAATGAAAGCTGAACAAGGGCCTAAAATCTCAAACAAGCCTCCCTCTAATTCAAGCCCCGATCTGCACCTAACAAGTTACCATGCCCTGACACGTTGTGATTGATTCTCTAGTTGTCCATTGCTTTATTTGGCCTTCTTTAGTGTGTGAAAAAAGGAAGAAGGGCACCCCAAAACTGCAGTGCTGAGTCCTGATGCTGAGTGTTATTTTTGTGTGTTAGCTTTGAGGCAGTTATTAGGCTGGGGATTAAATACTTTCAAACGCGCATTTCAGGATCTGAGGCCTGGGGCTAAGACTGAGATGAAATACAGTTTTTTTTAGTTTGGCATAAAGTCTGACTGTGATTGTCTCGGGGAACAAAGGTAGAGACTGAACAAAGATGCAGTATTAAAACTTGTGGCCAAAGAATGATAAGCTTTTAATGTCTGTTGCTGTCTGTCCACTAGCTGTGCCAGCTTTAGCAGAAAATAGCTTGCTAGTTTTCCGGTTTACAGGCTGTCTATAAAAAAATACCTGGAAATTATTTTGCAAAGGGATTAGAGTGGAGTTTTGCTTTTGAATTAAAGTTGGCAAAAAAAGAAATAGATTTTGGGAAGAAGTTGTTTATTCATGTTTTGTTGATCAGAAAAGATCTTTCTGATGTACTAAGCTGAGAATCTTCCAAATAAAAGTGAGTTTCTTGACAGAAAATCGGATGAGGGATAATAGTTTCCGTTCACAGTTAGTTGGTGTGCTGATGAATTGGCAGTCTTTTCCAGAACATTGTTGGGAGACACCAGTATATTGACAGATTACGTTGAAAGTTTATATAAAGGCTGCTGTTTATTTTTTGATGTGACTGAGATTAAAGTCTCTAAATAAATTGAAAGGTGGCCTGTTTTAGAGCTATATTTGTGATTCTTTGTGAGACTTGAACTTTGAAATGAACAGAAATGTGAAATAACGTGTTCGGTTTTCCCTCCTGTTGTTTTTGTGAAGCCTCGAGAAATGTGTCTGTACAATGATACTAAAAGTTTACAAAGCTTTTTGTATTGATGAGAGAGATATAGTTGAGTAAATGGCTGAAAGTAAGTTGAAGTACTGAGTTTTAGGTGATAGAAACAGCTTTTACATCTGTGTTGACTTTAAATGTTGGCTACATCTTGCAACACTGGGAAAATTACATAAATTAATGTAAATGGATGGGATATTTTAAAAGATATATCAAGGATCCTTCATTGACCTAGTAGTTTCTACTTAAATTAGAATTCAGGATACATATTCATACAAATTTATTTGACTAGTGACTAGAGCAAAACACGCTATATAGTTAACAAAAGAATAGCACACTTTGAAAAATCGGTGTGATAAAAATAAATGACCATTATCACAATACATAAATATATATTTTGTATTAAAAAAATAATTATTGTTTATGTTATAGATATAAACGGTACTTTCCTACTTATTATTTGGTTGGCTGTGTTTCACTTAATTGAAACCAAAGCGTAACACAATTTCTTTTTTTGATTTAGCTGTTAAGATTCTTTTTAGACATTGAACATCTGTATATTTTGAGGTGCCCTATTAAATCTTAATGAGTGTAATTCTTGGCTAGTGTTTGTGGGAAGGAATGAGTGTGAGTGTCATGCCTAGGGTATTAAGCTATGTCATTCCTTTTAATGTTAGTTTCTAGGGAGAATTACAAGATACCGCAGATCCCAGGACCTTTTCATTGGGGTTAATGGAATACTGCACGCCGTGCTTTTTGTCTTTGACAGGTATTTGTTTCCTGAATGTGCTTTATGAGATTTTTTCCCTTTTACACCATACACATGCAGAGTTTGGGATATTTAGGAATGCTACTATTTGGACTGCCATAGCAGACAGGTGGAATACGAAAAACACTTTTAAGGCGAGTTTATATGTAGTCTTTCACTGAATCTTTCCAGTATTGTTTATTACTGGAATATAACAACAGTAATTATATTACTGTTGTATTGCTAGAAGAGATAAGTAGAAATGTGTAATATTGATACTTACTTTTCAGAAAGAAAAGCCCTCCAACTTGTACATCATCATCAAATAGGCTGAAGGTGAATGGTAGAGGAAATCTGTAAAGGGTCACTTAAACTATTTTAAAGGTGGTTGCTACAGAAATTTAATTAATTTAAAAACATAGGTTAAAGACAAACAGTGTGTGGCCAGGAACTTACGGGTGACAACATGGAATGAATTGTTCCTTCTGTATTCTTTCATCCAGATCTGCTCAACAGGGAGTTGACGTAAAGAAGCAAGTCCAGTCAGTTGAATTTTACACAGGTGTAGTTCTGTTACAGTTAAAAAAAAAAAAAAGAAGAAAAGTGATAAACTGTGAAAAACAGGTGTGGAGTCACAATCTGAAGATTTCCTGTGTTTTAGAAAGTGTGGAGCTAGAGTGCTCTCTGAATAGCTTGCGTGGTATCTTCAGTCTAAGCATAAATTAAGGCAATAGTTGTTTTAGTTATGAAGGCCAGTGAGGAGAGAACGTAAAGAAACTTTAAAGTTGTTTTGCTTCCATGTAAAATTTGATAATTTAGAAATATTGATACGTAACAGTGTGACCATATGTTATGCTTCGAAGTTTTGGTGTCCATATATTAATCTTTTTACATATTCGATCCGCAGTGCCCACTGTATGTTGGGCAAATGCAAACATGGACTTCAGTGTTGGTTTTCCACTTGCATTGGTTTTTCATTTGTTTCTGTGTTCTTGAGCAACAACTGCTAACCTTCATATTGAATTATTTGCAGATAATGCTAGTGGCTGTACCCTCTATATTCTGTCTCTGTGTTGTATATAGAATGTATAAATATCTTTGTGTTGTTTGCTGAATGTGTTAATATTACTTTTGTCTCTGATATTTTGATGGCAACTGAAGCTACAAATCTAGCTTATGGGTCAGTGCGGTCACTGTAGTCTCAGTTGTTGAAGGGAATACACTGAAGGTCCGGAAGCATTCCAGTATGCTCTGCCAGGATCATCTAGGTTTTTCTATCGAGAATTGTCCTGCATGCTACTAGTATGTATTTTACTTCTGTTTTCCATACTTTTCCCCACTCCTTTTAATATCAACAGTAAGTTGATGAATTTTTTAAAGATATAATTGCATAATGAAGTTGAGTAGGACCTTACAATTGGAAGTGGTATTGCCATTTAGTATTTTTTCTTAAAATTCTTTTGTTGGATTTCTGTTACTGGTTTGGTTTGAACATAGTAACTAAGGTGGAAAGCTTTCTAGAGGAGGCTTGAGGCATCAACTTAAACTTTAGGTAGTGATGCTGAGCCATGGTTTAGGGTATGGCTTTGTATGTAAAATAAAGCAGTAATGTGTCTTCGCTAGTTGCCTTCCTGGTTTATGGCCTGCCTTGAGCTGAACTGACATTCGCAGTAGTTAGAAAAAAGCACTAGAGCCTAATGCAGGCAAAGCTGAAACTGTTTGGTTTTTTTTTTTTCTGCTGTTGTCTATGTATGAAAATACTTCTGCATTGTAGATTTCAGTTGGTAACTATTTTAGGACTGCTCCCCAGCTATTCTTCCTTAGTGACAGAGGAATTAGGCAGGTTCAGAGATGCTGGAAGTGTTTTGAGCCTTTGCTTGTGTTAAGAAAATCACTTGTCCAGTTAAGAGTTAGAAAAGAAAAGCTATTTACCAAATTACGACTACACTTACTGGTAACGTTTCATTGTGAGTCTTACTGACTTCTTGTACTTCAGTTTTGCCAAAGAGCAGTCATGGGCCTGCATAAAAAGGCAAAACGTTTAGTGTATGTCTTTAGTTCAATGCCTTTTCTTTGTTAGTGAAGTGGTAGCTGGGAGGAACCTGTCCTTCCTTCTTCACAGCGTACAGAGAATCCAGAGGTCATTTCCTATCAGGTGATCGTTTGAAATTAGGCCACACTTAATGTCAGAGATTCACGTGTGCTCTATCAATTACGGAAGTGCTGTAGCTGCCCTAGTAACAATACTTACCAACCTTACTTCTGAATTCTTATGATTTTTAAAATTACTGTAATGGGAAAGTTTTTGTTTACTTCTATGATATACTGAAGTCTTTTTTTGTAAATAATGGAACTCAATCTTTACACATGTACTCTTGAGTACAACATTTATATGTCACTCTAAGTTTAAATTTTTATTTGGGGAAGTAATATGGGTGAAATACGTTACAAAATTCATAGAAGATTATCAGTGGAGGAACATGAACTGGTACATTTTTCTAAAAAGTAATGTGATGAACTTAAAAGGAGTTGGTAATGTTCAGTGTGAGAAGCAGATCAAAGAGCTTTCTAAATCGCATAGTAGCTTCTTTATCTGTGGATGACACTGACTATTAGAGGAGCGTTTCTGTTTGCAGATTCAGTTTTGTAGTGTCAAAACTCTGCTTTGAACTCAGTGTACATGTTGACTTACCTGTTTGCACTCCAAGTGTGATCTAGAAGATTGATTTAGGATCACAAAAGTAAAAGCCAAGCCATTTGAAACTGTGGATTTGTAGTGTATATAGTTGTTATAAATTCCAGAAGAATTGGCAAATCGTGTGAATATGCATAAAATTTATTGCTTGATCGATTGTCCAGTCAGATTATTGGAAGTTTGGGAGATGCTACAGAATGAAAATTGCAGATATTTTCAGATCTGTGAGTTTTTTGTTTCTTAGTTATTATTTACTGTACTTTTCTTACATTTCTTTCAACCCAGACAGTGAAACTGTTCTCTCATCTGTTTCCTTTTCTTCAACAGTGTTGAAATTTTTTTTCCTCTCTCATGTTTTTGATTTGTTGGGTTTTAAGAGGAAAGTTCAAGAATGGTGTCATTAGTAGTAAAATATGGGGCTCATTTTCTGGTGATCTAGATTCCTCTGGTCTATGTTGCGCTCAGACCTCATTCTCTTCTTGGGTGTGCTGCGCATCCTGTATGTCTGAGGTAGACTTTGGTGATCTGTGTGGGGGTGATTTGGGTAATCCCTGCCCCAGTCATTGGCTAAAGATGCCTGGCAGAATTAAATTTGTAGTCCCTCTTCAAGTTCTGCAGCTCTGAGCTTTGCATATCAATTTGAACACAATCATATTAATTGTGTTTCTACACTGGATTGGAAAGTGCAGGAACTGAAGAGGCAGCATGTGTGCTTTTTCTGGTTGTGTTGTAGAGAAGGAAAGGTAAGTGGGCCTCAGTAATCTATCACAGAAGAGAGGTGGATATCTGGTGCTGGTGATTTCTTAAATAAGCATGATATGAAAGAGAACAGTGTATATCTTGGGTCTCTTGTGTGTGTCATTTCCACTGACTGCTGAACAGGGATAATGCTTGCCTGTCTTTTTGGGACATCACAGATCCAAGGAGCCTGTTGCCTGACATCATGCAAGACGGAGGACCAAGAACCGGGCTCGATTAAGCTGATGCTCAAAAGAGCTTAGTGGTTCTTGGACTGAGTCAGTGCAGCATGCTGGTCCAGTGATAAAGGAGCTCCCACAGCTCAGTCTAGCTGAAACAGTGTGAATCTAAATCCAGATTAGTTTCTGATGGCTAGGACTTATTTTCCACCCATAATTCTTCAGAATTTTTGAAAGATTTTGTAAGTAGCAGGGGAATTCTTGTAAGATCTGGAGCTGGAGAGAACTGTATTTTGTTTCGAGTTAGAAGGTGTGTTGAATGAGTTTTATAGTGTAAACTGAATCTGATGTTACACGTACCCAAGTCCTTTGAGATACTTTACTGGTAAGCCTATTGTTCTACCATCAGTGGAATGAAAGCTTGTTTTTCTGTAGATGTAAATGCTTTTTGCCCCTTAGTGTCTCTTTCATTTTGTCCCCCTCTGCAATAACCCCGGCTTTCTCACATAACACCATAATTCTGTTTTTTCTAGAGCTGTGTGGGTATTGATTGCCCAGCAGGTTGCTGCCAAAAATACATATAGCAGCTTGCTTTTTCCTCAGAGGACATTCATTTGGATTTGTGTTTGCTGTGCAGATACTAATTTTCAAGAAAGGGTTTTGTTTTTTTTTTGAAAGATTAGCATGAAGAACAGTAAGTGAACAATATTATCCCATAACCTTTATTTCTGTAGGAAATCAGATTAAAGATACAATGCTTGACAAGTGATAGTAACTGAACACTTACCAGTACTTAAGTTCTCTTCTTATGTGTGTTACTGAGGCTGTGAATAATGAGTTTTCTTTGTGGGGTGGAGGGGACGCAGAAGTTACATGGTTAACATATGCCTGGCAAACCAGTCATGTCAATATAATTTTTTATTCCCTATCTGCACTGTAATGCAGATAAATGAACATTTAATATGAATTGAGATTGCGTAAGAGATAAGTTCCTTCTTTGCCTATTAATTTTTTTTTTCATTTATCTAGCAGTCTTTATGAGATTGCATGTTCTTCTGCAACAGTGTAAAAATACATGCTATAGCTTGCTGCTGAGACTTGCATTCTCTAGAGAAAGACACGAGTGTCTAATTTACATGCTTTGGGGGGTTTGTACTCCAGTATATAGCTGCTGTTTGCCGGCCAGTTTGAGAGTTTAGCAAAGCGTGTTGGTTATCGTCGTGTTACAGAGTTACATTGTAAGTGCTGTATTGGTTAAATCAAACTGAGTATTTTAGTGATCTTTTATTTGGTGAACATGAAAGTATATGCAAAACCCACTTCTTAGGTTATATTATTAGCAGATTGCTTTAAATAGCATATATATTGAAACAGCCTGTTAACTGAAACATTAAATTGCATTGGTTGTAGGAGATGCATGCTGTGTTTTTGTACAAATGATGAAGGCTGAATAAAACTGTAATATACTTCAAGTATTTCACAGTTCTTTTTTGATTCTGTTATAAATGTAACTTTAAAAGTTACATTACTTAACTTTGAGCATCAGTCTACCTACGTACTTTTGTGCTTTCAAGGAAGTATATTAGCGTACTGGCGTAATAGCCTCTATGTTATATTTACCTTAGTTATAGTTAACAAGTCACCTGTAAAATGCATTTTAACCTATCGCTGGAATCTGCACGTAGATTTTTTTTTTGTATAGTCCTGTAAAATTAACATGTATTTTATTATAACGAGAATTAGAAATTCTTTCTTGAGACTCATCGGATATGGATAGGTGTATATGTAGGTTTTTTGCCATTAAGCTTCATTTCTGTACAGATGGCTTGTAGACGCAGTTGTATCTTCTTCTCCTTTGAGAAAATGTATAAGTAGTGGCTCCTATGTAGTTAATAAAACTTGTCTTAACTGGAGGTTTCCAATACATAGATGCTTGAGGAAAGCAGGTAGCTGTGCTGATCCTGGATGTTGAATACCCAGTGTGTGTATGTGTCAAAAAGTGTATTTCACAGTCTAAAAGGCCGAGGGTTTAAATGAATTCCTGAAGGAGCAATGATGACACTACATAATGATGAGGACAGGTGGAAGGCAGGTTGACAGTTACAATGATGTTTAATGATTTGACTGTTATTTTGGCCACATGTGGTTTTTTGTCCATGTTGAAACGTATGAGGTTTCTAATTTTTTTTGTCAGGGAAGGAAGGAAGCATGGGTAGGGAGAAAGAAAATGGACATAGGAAGAAGTGAATAAGGAAGGAATGTGTTTGAGAGGGAAAAAGACTAACAGACAAAGAAAACGGAACACGAGTACTACAGTCTAAGAAGGAGAGGTAAAGAGAAGACATAGGGATTCATGGCTTAGCAGAATCCACTGCCATATCAGTGGACAAAAGAAATGTCAGAGGTTTCTCAGTTTTGGATGATCTGAGAAACGTCGACTCTCAGTTTAGGAGGATTTGGTGGTCCTAGAGCTCCGTAAGATGTCTGAAAACTGTATTTTGACTCATTAATAGTGAATACTTTCAAATTTTGGCGTTTTTTATCTGTTAAGCCTTTATTTCCTGTGATTGCCAACAATGATACAGAATTATGGACACTTAGTTTCATAATGAAAACTTTCCTGAGTCTTATTTATATTTTAAGTAGATGTCCTGATTGTTATATTGCACCACTGGAGCAATTAAAAAAAAAAGCTATACAGTGAATCTGAATGCAAGTTACTCACCATTTCTGTTGGTTAGTGCTTAGTCCCTTCAGCACTGATAAAAGCATGTTGGTGGACTTCAGCGTAAATGAGAATCCTACTCAGAAACAGCAGTTTCAGTACACACTGTTGCCATGGATGTATTGAGTTGTATTGAGTGAGTTACTAGTTACAGAAGAGTTGAGACGTAATGTGCTGTGAGCATCAGTGGCGTAGTTAGAGCATGATCACACAGGTGGGAGTGAACTTTGCTACATTTGACACGACAACAATGTTTTATAATGTGTTAATATTGTGTGTGTGTATATATAGAAGTTTAATCTTGGTGTGATATGAATAGAAAGGTCAACACGAAGTGGGAATTAAAAGTTACTTCATTTGAGATAATTGCACGTTGAAGGGAGTATGAGATAAAAATTCATAGATATCTGAATTTATTTTCAGGGATGCATGGTAATCCAGCTCTGCATAACATAGGATTTGGGAAATAGTAACTGTTTGCTGTCTATAATCATGATATTTCTTAAAAATGTGTGTGTGGAAAATTTTAGAACACTGTTAGGTTACATAGGTGTCAAAGGAGTAAGAATGACCACAGCAGTGTTGGAAAGAGGATGTATCCAAGTGTGTTGATAAAGGTAGCTCTAGTGGCTGATTGACTGCTCTTCAGTAGAAAGTGACTGTAGACTTTCAGACGTTTTCCCTGTACAGAGCCTCCTTTCTCCAAAGAGCAGCTGAGTGCGTAAATTGTGTCGTTTCTAGCAGCTTGTCTCCCCAGTGGGTACAACTCGGAATTGGTGGTCTGGTAAATGGTAGCAGAGCGGTTTCACTCTTTGCCCGTTGTCCTTTTCATCTGTCCCATTCTGGTTGCATGGCAATTCTGGCTTTTATTATCAGATGTGGATTTTGCTCCCATCAACTGCAAGTATCAGCCTCTTGTGAGTTTTATAAAAAGGACAGCTCCTTGGTAGTTGTAGGCATTTAATTAGTGATTCTAAGGGACCATAATCAGTTTTTTCCATATTGCCCAAATCTTAAGAAACATCTGAAAAAATGATCAGTATATTTGGGATTCATTCTTGTCGCTATCCTACATTAGAAAGAAGGAAGACTCATAAAAGCATTAGAATACAGGATTAATCTACTCTGAGATACATAGTATGTGACTTTAAATGATTTTATTCTTCGAATCCACTAAACATTAACTTCTAATAGTCAAATCCCTGTTCTCAAATACAGAAAAATAAAAATTCATCTCATAAATGTATTTATTCTATACATTTCACTTTAGTTTGTATTTGAATAAAGTTAACAAAAAGCTTCAGTATGTTAAATGTACTCATTTTTTTTTAAAAGCACATTGTTACGTTGATGACATCACATGGCATCCATACACAAATTAAGAAACATCATTTCATATTAAACTTATGTTTAATATACTGTATGTGATTTTTTTTTGTGCTTTAAAATGCTTTAAACTTGGGAGTTGTATGAAACAAAGTGTTATAAACCAGTAGATTTATAAACCAGTAAATTTTGAAGTGAGCGTATGAGTAAGTTCAGGAAAGGATTTTCTCATTTTCCAGTGTGTTTCTCTGGAAAAACTTGCATTGAAGGCAGCACTGCGGTGTAAACCTATCTATTTGTTCTTCCAAAGAGCTGGATATGGATACTTTTCAAGACAGTCAAAAGTAGCTATATAAGAAGGACGCGTGGTTCCTGTCTCCAGGTGCCGAGGGCCCTGCATCTGCAGTGTCCTGAGGAAGTACGGGCTTGTTGGCAAGGCTGTTTTTGTGTCAAGCAAATAAATCAATTTCTTTCTTCTGGAAATAGTAAAAAGGGTAGGAAATGGAATTTATTTTCTACTGTAAATTGGTATAAAGCAGGTGTCCTTTTCAGTTGGGATGCTTTCCCTTATTTACTGGAGGACAAAGGTTGATAACACTGCTATAGTTTTTCTTGTCTCCTTGTTGCTTTTGACTGTTGATAATTTCTATAACGCTTCTTTGAAGTTGCTGCTCTTTTGACTGCCTTACTGCTGCTCTGGCATGCGTGAATGTCTCCTTATGGAAACTTGGCTGCAGACGAATGTGAAAATAATAGCTTTAAAATGGCATGGGGAAAAGTTAAGGGAAAAGCTGCAAATATTAGTGAAATAATTAGAGCGACTGTAGTCTGCTTTAGGCATTGTCCATCTCTATTTGTGCAGTTGATTGGAAAAAAAGACAGACCAATGCAACACTGAAATAGTTTCTCCTTTGTCAGCGTTCATGGATACTGAACTGCTGGTACAAAGTATTGTATTCCACAAGCCTGCCATGCCCCCAGTCTACTCTTCGGTTAATTCACATTGAGTAGTAGTTACATCACTGAATTATGGGAAATGAAACTGAAGAGTACTTGGTCATCTTGAGCTTTTGATGCAGGAAAAGGATTACGATGAACTGTATCGTTTTTATATTTGTTATATTTCATGCCTTGCTGCTGTTTTTAGTATTTCTTATTAAATGGATTTATGGTGAGTGTAATGGGATTTTCTGATCCTGAACTGTTTCTTAGATGAGGCATTTCTGAAAAATACTGCTGTTATTTGCTTGGTCTCTTTTAATAAATGAGAATTTTAAAAACAGTTGTTTTCTTTTTTTTCTGGTTGCATTGCATGGCTGTTAGTTTAATTTACTATTAGAGTAATTTACGTTGAAATGTTTAATTTGGGGCCTAATGCAGAGTCCTTGCCATTGAAGGCATTTTCATGTGTGTGACGCAGATACTGGTACTGCTGTGTCACAAATGTGTTGTAACGCCCACCCTTCCTTTTATTTGGCACATGCCAGGTAGAAAGAGCCCCATACTTTGTACAGAATGAGTAGCTGTTTGAGAGTCAGTGTAATGTTCAGGAAAGATAGCAGCAATGGAGAGTGAAGCTAGCTTTCATTCAGGTAGTATGGACAGACACTGTCCATATAGACTCCGGGCACTGTTGTGGCAGTGTTTCCTGAGACAGATCTGGAGGACTGCCTTTGCGGGAGGAGCCTTCCTGCGTGGTATATAGTCTTTCTACTTATGGTAATTCTTAAAAAATAACACAAACACGTGTTCATGTGAAACTTGACTGAAAGTTGTGGGTTCATTTGAGAGAGGCCAAGAAGGAACTGTTATGAAGTGACAAATTTGCTGGGCATGTGGTAGCGTACCATTATTCCAAGCATTTTTATCCCTTGAGTGAGGAAACCCAACCTTTTCAACTTGTGAAGATTTACCTTCCAGATTAACTGATCACATAGAATAATTCATATTGTATTGCTGATGTATGTCCTGAAACTTGCTGCCTGTTTCCTCTGTTGTTTAAGTCCACTGTTTTCCTATTAACATAACTCTCTGCTATAGTATTTCTTCTTGTAGTTTTTATTCTTGCAAAGTTGAGACCTGAACATGTCATCTGTATGTCGTCTCTCTGGAACTCCGGTCTGATAGTTCCAGAGCGTAGACAACCTCGGAAGTTAAGATACCAGTGTTGAAATCTGGGTTTGCATTTAAGATAATGCCTAGTTCAACTAATCTAGCAATAATAAAGCATCTTAAAAATGGCTGCAGATGTATTCCTGCCTACTCAAAGACATCTTCTCGCTGGTAGCACATTATAGAGGATCTGTAGTGTAGTGAAGAGTTGTATCCTTGCCAGTAAAAGGAAGCATTTTTTAGCATCTCTTCATGCTTTGAGCTTTTTTCCACATTTTTTTGACATAGTATCAATTGCTTCTTTTTCAGTCTCTTTCCATTTATTATAAGCTATTTGAATTTGTGCTAGTTCAGATTACTTCCATTTGATGTTGTAAACATTTTTTACATTCTTTTTTTGTGGAAGAGATTTCTAATTTTATCGTTTTAGACCTCTTTTCATCAATTCTTCATCCTTCCTTTATTCTGGGCACGCCTCTGCTTGTCAAATTTCTCTTCAATTTCTGTTTTGGTTTTACAGTAATTGGCAGTCACCCTCTTGGAGCTCCTGAGGGAAATCATACATGTAGGGTATAACCAGAGCAGCACCTGAGTGATACCACTGTAGGGCTGGAGACAGAAGTATTCAGCTAACCGTCAGCAGAAGAGATAAGAAACCATGAAATGCTCAAAGTAAGCAAACTGGAACAGCAGAGACACTGGGCCTCCTTCATTTATAATAATCTTAGGTCTCAGTAGGCACATAATTTTTAGGTGGAAATGTATGTACTTTTTTCAAGTGTGACAGAACCCTTTTTTAGCAGTGTGTGTGGTTTCTGGAAAACCTGATAATCACTAGGTTGTACATTGTTGTGAATATTTTTGACTCTCCTTTGTAGTTATTCTTTTTGTCCTTGATTTTTATTTTAATATAGTTCTCTTACATTAACTTCTTATTGGAAAAAGAATTTGGCTCTGTTGTTGTCAACTTGTTCATTTTTTCAGGAAATTCAAACCTTATAATTTACTTTTTAAAATTACTTTTTGTTTAAATAGATTACATTTGTATCTGTAAGCATACTTTGATTTTTGCATTGATCTCTGTAAGGGGAAATGGCTGCCAAGAGTAAATGTTGAATTGTAAACAAAAAGTTCTGGGACCTGCAGGTAATATGTCTTCAAAGCTTTCTTTGGAGGCTGGTAGCGATTGATTTGATCTGTGTTCTTCTGCGTTGAATGGTTACGGACAAAAGAGTTATTACCTGGGAAGAATGGAACAGGGAGAGTGGATCAGAAAAAAAACAATGAATAATAAAGCTGTACTGTTGCCCTGAATATCACTTGCATAGCAGGCTTGTTGGGTTAGAGCACTGGTAACAGCACAACATGTTTTGGCTGTAGGTTGCTAGGTCTGATCCATTTCTGATCGGTGAAGATTGAACTTTGTGGTTAATGTATGACTGAGTGGTTCCTGTGAAGTGTGTTTGATGTTCATGGTGCAGTTGACAGGCCTTGTCATAAATCACAAACAAAATTGCCGTTAATTGATCCATCTTTTTAAAGGGGTTATGAAAACTGAATCGTTTTGCTCCACCTGCATGCCAGGAGGGGACATGGTGGTGGTACAGATAACTATGCCTGCTTCCATAGGTACTTCACGTCCCTTTGAGAAAACTTATAATTCTGAAGCTTTTCAGCGCAATTAAATTTTCCCTCATCTTCATTTTCACATGCATGTGAAACCCATCTGAAGAACTTTGTAATATAATAATTTCCACTATTTCCCAAATATCCAAAATTCATCTTAGCTTATAGAGGTAAAAATATACACGGCATCAGAAATTTTACTTGCATACAGGAACGGCTCTTTTGGCATACAAAGCTGTGGGATTTTATTCTGAGTTTGGAAACAGTACTACTAAGAGTGCTACTGCTCAGTTCATTAGTTTCCTGGAATTATTACTGTAGCTTATTTTTGAAAAGAATAATAAACAACCCTGGGAAAATAGTAGTATAACACTGACTATCACTTTCATGCACAGAGAACTGATTATTATTTTTTTTTTTAGCTCTGTTCATTTTGCTGGAGGTTTAAGATTTTTTTTCTAACATAATGCTGCTACTTCATCGGAGCACTAATAAATATTTCAACTGCCTAACAGGTCAAGTACCAGCACCAGCAAACTTTAAAACATGAATTTAACTTCTCTCACTCCTTGTTCTTGTTTCGCTGTTTGTCATAACCTGGTCTCTTTTCTTTCCTCATGGCTGTGTTGGATTTTTTAGCTATGCTGACTGTTAGGATGCAGCCTGTGAAAATGAGCACCTGACCTATAGAAAAGCTGTAGTTAGGATAACGAGACGGACAGCTTCTTCTGAAGGCTCTTTTTTTGCTTTGGTCCTCCCAGCTATTGAAGGTTGATGCCATTGTGGTTTTTGAGAGAAGAATCCTTTAGGAAATAAGGGGAGCCTAGGACTGTAGGGGGAACAATTTGAAGACAGAACCGGTTGTTTAGCTGTGACAACATCAGTTGGAAGCTGATGCATACAGTTAACAGAATTCAGAGGGCCATGAATTTTTGTTGAGTATCAAAGCTACTAGCTCTTTATTTTTGGAAGGCCCATTGTAGTGTAATATAATTACTTCAGAGGCTAGTTTATAAATTAAGCGTTACAGTCAAGGTCATCAGGAATACAAGGACACTTGGAGTTGCTGCCTCAGCCTCTGGGTTTACAGATAAATGAAGAATAATAGTAGGTAGGTAGCAATCTGTTTTTTATTAGCAGCTTTTTTCACCAGAATATTGGAGTGCAATAATGTCATAGCGTATAGATCCATGAATTTAAAGCTGCAAATGTAATCCAAATCATTTGAAGGCTTGAAGCATTTGCCAAATGTGCCTGTGCTAGCTGCAGTCATCCGCTGAAAAAACATGGTTTGTGGCAGAATTACCAATCATAAAATACATGTTTATATTTTCTTTCTAGGATCAAGTAGAACACACTGATTCAGCAGAACTGGCTGGTTGTGCTGCAGTCATCATGAGTAGGCACAGGGTCATTCGTTTCTTAACATATGTATAAAAGAAAAAGGTAAGAGGCAAGTTCTACTTTAGAATATAATGATTCAGGGGTATGTACTTGAAATGCATGTATTTTTATGTATGCTTATGGATATATATATACATACACCTCTATATATGGATATAGAGCTTGTATAGAAGATGATGGAGTATTTTTAGCATTTTGTTGTTTTGTTTTTTATTGAGTAGTAATTGCCTTGTTTTAGAGCAAAGATGTGTCTTATTTTGTATGGGGGAGAGGGGATGTGGGCAAAGTCTTTCTTCCTCGGTCTGTGCGGTAGGCAGATCTCAGTTAAAAATACAGCTATTGCTGAACTCTCTGAACAAGCTGTTCATTACAGCAAAGGTGCTTGACGTCTTCCTCCCAGGGGCAAGTAATACAAATATCACTGAAGGGAGCTGGAACAATGTGTGGACTTGACCATTGTTTCTTGGGGTTGAAGGAAGTCCTCAGGAGTGCTAGATCTAAGAAATTAATTTGTCCAGTTGATATGTAATTCCATGTTGTCATGCTATGGGAAAATGATGTTTTCTGGATGTCTGATTTTTATCAGGATGAATGAGCAATGTTTGGTTTCAGTTTGATCATGCCCTGTGTGACTTTCATCTTAGGAGTCTGTCATACACGTTTTTGGTGAGGACTATAATAAACTGCTTGAGTATTTTAGTAAGAGTTCACTGAAGTGTGTACGTTCACAGGTTCATATTGAAAGAATAGTCTACACCGGACAGCATGATAGAAAGTCCTGAGATCTTACTCGGGTTCTTTACATACTCTCTGGTTTTTAGGCCTTTGCTGTGAGGCTAATAGTTGTATGTTGGCATTATTTCCTTTTGGTGCATTTCTTATTACAGCATTTTAATGTGATTTGTGTGCTGGTCATCCACTGTTTGAAATTTGAAAGTCTTAAGGCTTAAGTTCCAGTCGTGAAGAAATCTGAAGGGTGATTTAGGATGTGCAGTGCAGAAGATCATGGGTTACATAATTCCTTATCGTAGAGAATAAAACAAATACGAGTCTTGCCGCTTTGCAGGTATAACACAAGGCCTAATTTTTTGTGCAGTTCATTTCCCAGGAAGAATCTGGCACGTGGGATATCTGAGCTGTCTTGAGAGGCAGTCTCCAAGGTTAAGCCTATTCAGAATATCACCTAATTTTAAGGAAAGTTTTTCTGTCCTTTACTTCTGTCTCCTTCCCTCCCCACTAATCGATTAAAGTTTGTCTTATGTCTAAATACTATGATGACTGGGATAGTAATTCTAGATATGTATGTCACAGACATTCTGGTACATGCGGCTTTATATTTAGACATTAGGGGAGAGTAGAGCATGTAAGCTTGACAAAATGTTAGTTCGTAAGTTGTAGAGATGAAGATGGTGATAAGCCCATGCTGTTGTATGAAGAAATTGATAAGTAAAACACAGAGTTTCTGAATTATACATGAGCTGTGATCCAACAGGAGCTTGAAAGTAATCTGATTGACAGGGTGCACGTTTTCATGAGCTTTTTGCCATGAGAGACGGGAGATGACTCTGCAGTGGGTAACAAGTGATCTTAGGTTCTGGACTTACTGTACCAGTGGATGGTAGCCATTGTGTTCTTTTTTTGGATACAGTATTTTAAAAAATGCTGTTTAATTGTGGGGTTTTTTGCCTGTAATTAGTCTTTTCTGTCAAATCTTTGGATGGAGGACTGTATTTTTGAAAAACCGTCTTATGCTTTTCACTGGATTGGTGATTTATGTCTCCTTTTCCTTGCACTGGCACAATATCCTCTTCTTCATGTTGTTCATTCTAATATATACTAATCAGGAAGTGTCTCCTTTTTGACAGCATACAGCTAAAATTGCCACTGAAATTTCGTGCTGATTTGTTCATGTTTTTATTGTCACTTTTTCCAGAGTTTGAGTTGTATGTTTGCTCATCAGCTTCTCTCCATGCCATGGCTTGGAATAGTCAAACAATACTAAGGAGTTTCACAAGTATCGAGGATCCTTTAAAAATGTAATTTCAACCTTTATACTAGGAGGAAGTTTGGAACTAGAATAATTCTAAAACTGTTCCAAACTTCTATAGTGGTACCTGTGACTTACAGTCAGAGTTTCCAATGACCTGTAAAAGGAATACGTTTGGTTTTATTTATGTTGGATATTTCATTAAAATATTAAAAATAAAATTGAGTTCTAAACCAAAGGGAAAACAGCTACCTGATTATTATAGCATGCTGTGTTAGAGCATTTTATGTTTTCTGTTTTGGTCTTGAGTTGCTGGCTATGCAGATTTGAGGTATTAGATCTTAAACTGGCAAAAATACAAGTTGCTGACAATGTATCAGACAAAAAATGCTGTAGGTATCTGTTAGGAACATGAGTACTCATCCTCTTGTTTCTGTCAGGAAGAGGGCAGTAAGGACTTTTGTGGGTTTCGCAGTGTGTTTTGCCCTTGGAAAGAAACTTCCAGAAAAGCTTGGGCGGTTGTTGTGTTCTTTTATACAATAGTAACAATAATTTTAGATGTTAGACCTGAAAATTTGCAGCTGACCTTTTCTGAGAAACTCCTACTTGCATAGACAGTAAGATCTCTCATTTAGGGTGGCTGTCAGCTTAGTGATTGGGTGTTTAAAAAGAAAAGATTTTCCATATATCCTGGTACATCAGTAAGTAAAATAACAATGATATAAAAGGTCTTTTCTCTCTTCAGTTTTTACTGTGAGCATCCATCAGTCGGGGTTTTGGCTTATTGCATGTTTGTGCACCAGTATTTGAGCTTCAGAATTTGTATGGTTACTTATATTTGTCTACGCATAGTTGTCTGCACTTAGAATTTTTAAAAATAAAGAAAAAATCCCCCTGTCATATTGGACCATGTTTAAACTCACAAATATTAGATATTTCATATTAGGTAATACATATGTTAATAAAATAATAATTTTGCAGAGGTGCTATGAAATATTAACTGCACTGGGATTGTAAGGGAGTGGGAACAAAATTCTAAGTCTGCTTTATATGCTTTTGTTATTGGTAAACATGCAGTCTCCAAAGTCTGAATATTTGTATTCTTCTAATGTTATAAAATCACACTTAATTTTAAAAGCAAAACCCTGACTAAAGTAAATAATATTATATTTATTATGAAATTCTAAAAGGGCTTTCTTTGGTTAGGCATATCTTGTTTCTGATTTGTATGACAATGAAAGAACAGCTAATATAGGACTAAATTTAGGAAATGTTAGGGACAAATGTGGCTTATATTCTACTTACTCCAATGTGCATAAATTTGAGCTAGAGCTGAAGTAATTCAGTCAGGCTTTCAGTTGGGTTTTGAGGTTGTATGAAAAGACAGGTCTGAATTTTGCTAAACTTTTGAAAGTTACACAATCAAAATGCAGTCTTTTAAGTCATAAGAGTTACTTAAAAACATGTTTTCAGCAACTATATAATCAGCATGGCATTGCTTCCCCATCAACTTGCTTGTCAGTAATCATTATCTTCTCTAAAATAAGCAAAACAAACAAAAAAAATCAATGCTTGTAACCTGTTGCTTTGCGGCCACCCGTATGGCAGAGTTTGTGTTTATGTCCTAGCGAATGCCTGGACTGGATGCCCTTTTTCACTAGGAAAGTGCATGGAAATTCTCCCCCTCTACTCTGCCCTAGTGAGGCCCCATCTGGAGCACTGTGTCCAGTTGTGGGCTCCCCACTTCAAGAAAGATGAGGAGCTACTGGAGAGAGTCCAGCAGAGGCCTACGAGGATGATGAGGGGACTGGAGCATCTCTCCTACGAGGAAAGGCTGAGGGAGCTGGGCTTGTTCAGCCTGAAGAAGAGAAGGCTGCGAGGGGACCTAATAAATGCTTATAAATATCTGAAGGATGGGTGTCAGGAGGA